>Ga0256829_1002415_pt1 | contig 13948 bp, 12 predicted proteins | sample 131447metaG_FD_185979 | JGI IMG/M metagenome (GOLD analysis project Ga0256829, IMG submission 185979) | Hydrothermal vent microbial communities from Lau Basin, Pacific Ocean - 131-447 | ecosystem: Environmental > Aquatic > Marine > Hydrothermal vents | place: Pacific Ocean: Lau Basin | collected...
GTTGATTTTTGCTCATAGCAAGGCGTAATAGAATGAGTAATAGCACCGCTATTGCCCATTTTATTCAACGAAGCTAGGGGTGAAAAGCACAAGTTTGGCGAAGTAGCGAGGTTTTTCGAGGTGCCCTACAGTAGTAAGTTGCGCTTTTCCGCCTCGAGTGCCTACTGTTGGTGGTCTCGAACAAATAAGCGCCGTTTGACTCGTTCGAGCTTTTTTGAGGTACTCTATGCTGAATAGTTACAGATATTCTTAGAAAATAATGAGGTATCAAATCTTGGGTTTGAAATAAAATTGTATAAATCTGTAATTGAAAAACAAACATGGCGACCACCACAAAAGCTTATGAAGGAGTGACTGATGCATGTGTGGTTTTTGGGCATTATGAGTTTATGGTTATGGGAGACGGGGCAGGCATTGGCTGCACCTGTTGTGATTCAATTAACCCAGACTGCTTGTCAGTTTATAGAAACAGAGCAGCAAGATTATGGGTTTGAATCAAAAAAAGCAGAAGACTGTGTGGCTATTAACCAGCAAACAGAGGATAAGCGTTTGGCTTTGAGTCAAACTCTGCACTTACAAGAAGGCTCTTATGTTTTTCGCATTCAAAATCGTGATGTGCCGTATGTTTTAGGTTTTTGGTTGCGTGGTCAGGGTTTAGGGCGACTTACATTGCCTTCAGTATCAGGCGGGAATATTCAAACAGGGGCATCTAAAGATTACCCCATTAGCTTAAAAAAAGGCGCGTATTTTTATTCTTGTCCGCTAAACCCAACACTTAACTATCGCTTGCTGGTGGAATAATTATGGATATATTAAAACGGTTTCTTCCTATATTGCTGATGATTGCAGCGATTGTGAGCTTCTTTGCATTGGATTTAGGGCAGTATTTAAGCTTTGATGCTTTGGCAGAACATCGCCATACTTTATCGCAGCAGGTCGCTACGCATCCTATCATGGCATCCTTGGTTTATATCAGTATTTACATCTTGGTAGTGGCCTTATCGTTGCCTGGCGGCATGGTGATGACTTTAAGCGGCGGTTTTTTATTTGGCGCAGTGTGGGGCACATTCATGGCGGTGGCTGGTGCTACTTTGGGAGCAACTATTTTATTCCTTATTGCCAAAACCTCGCTGGGTGATTTTTTATTGGCAAAAGCGGGCAATTCAGTAAAGAAGTTGCAAGTAGGTTTTGAGCAGGATGTGTGGAGTTATATGTTTGTTCTTCGTGTTGTGCCGATATTCCCATTCTTTTTGGTGAATCTTGCGCCTGCCTTTTTAGGGGTTCCTTTACGTATTTATGTGCTAGCAACTTTTTTTGGCATTATCCCTGCGACCTTTGTGTATGCCTTGGCAGGCAGTGGTTTGGGCAAGGTCTTTGAGCAGGGCAAAAGCTTTTCAGCAGCTAGTATTTTAACACCTGAAATGATGGGTGCATTTCTAGGTTTGGGGCTGCTCGCACTGGTGCCTGTTATATATAAACGCTTGGCAAAAAATAAAGGTAGTGCGAAAGCATCATCAGGAGAAATACTATGAACATCATTCATACGGATATTTGCGTGATTGGGGCGGGTTCAGGCGGTTTGTCTGTTGCCGCTGGTGCATCACAAATGGGTGCGAATGTTGTATTAATTGAGAAAGCAGCTATGGGTGGGGATTGCCTAAATACAGGTTGTGTGCCATCCAAAGCACTGCTTGCTGCAGGGCATGTGGCGCAAAATATGCGTGAATCTAAAGCCTTTGGTATACAGTCGCATGAACCGACGGTGGATTGGACTGCGGTTCATAAACATGTGCATGATGTGATTGCCTCGATTGCACCGAATGATTCGGCAGAGCGTTTTGAGTCTTTGGGTGTGAAGGTAATACAAGCAGCCGCATCATTTATTGATGAGAAGACTGTACAGGCTGGTGATGTGCAAGTTAAAGCCAAGTATTTTGTATTGGCGACAGGTTCATCAGCATTTGTACCACCGATTGAAGGCTTGGATGGGGTGGATTATTTCACCAATGAAAATATTTTTGATAACAAAGAACCCATTGAGCATTTGATTGTTATTGGTGGTGGCCCGATTGGCATTGAAATGGCACAAGCCCATCGTCGCTTGGGTTCTAAAGTGACCGTGATGGAACTGGCACGCTTGCTGATGAAAGATGATCGTGAATTGGCACAAATTGTTATTGATCGTTTAAGTGGTGAGGGCATGGTCTTTTATGAAGGCGGTCGCAATTTGCGCATTGAGAAAACTGATGAGGGTATCAGTGCCTATTGTGAGATGGGTTCGGAAGATGCCCCGAACAAAGCCTGTATCCAAGGCTCACATATACTGATTGCTACAGGTAGGCGCGCCAATGTGAATGGCTTAAATTTGGAAGCAGCAGGTGTAAAATATAGCCCGCAGGGTGTGGAGGTCGATGCGCGTTTAAGAAGCTCAAATAAACGTATTTTTGCTATTGGTGATGTCGCAGGACCGTATCAATTTACACATATGGCAGCTTATCAAGCTGGTATTGTGATTCGTAATATGTTGTTTAAATTACCAGCGAAGGTGGATTATTCGGCGGTTCCTTGGGTGACGTATACTGATCCAGAATTATCACATGTGGGCATGACAGAAGCTGATGCGGAAGCTGCTGGAAAAAACGTGCGTGTATTGCGTTGGAAATTTGAAGAAAATGACCGTGCTCAAGCTGAAAAACGTACCGAAGGTATGGTGAAGGTGATTACGGAACAAAATGGGCATATTTTGGGTGCAACGATTGTTGGCTTGCATGCGGGCGAGTTGATTCAACCATGGGTATTGGCAATCAGTCAGAAGATGAAAATCGGAGTGATGGCATCCATGATTGCACCATATCCGACTTTATCGGAAGTAAATAAACGTATCGCAGGTAGTTTTTATGCAGAAAAATTATTTTCTAAAGGTACGAAAAAGGTTGTTCGGTTTCTGATGCGCTTTTAACACATTGAGGCATGAAGATGATGTATCGAATATCGCAGAAAGACATTTTTTTGTAGCGGAGTAGGAAGGGGCTTATGCTTGAGGCTTGCTAGATATTATATTTTGTATTATAACTAGCAAGTGGTTTTAATCTTTGAGGGAGGATTTATGCGGCATTTATTTATATTTATGGTGGCTTTATTGCTTAGCTCACCAGCCTTTGCATCTGGCTTTGCGGTGAAAGATCAAGGGACGAAAGCGATGAGCTTGGCAAATGCTTTCACAGGCGTTGCCGATAATACAACAGCAGCGTGGTATAACCCTGCGGCTTTAGTGTTTCAAGATGGCGTTTCAATTACAGCAGGTGGTCAAGTTGTGATACCGACGGTTGATTATACTGCTCCTAATGGTGCAGGGTATTCCATGGATAAGAAGACTCATATTATTCCGTTTGGTTATGTGAGTTATAACATGGAGGATGCGCCTATTGCTTTTGGTCTGGCAGTGAATGCGCCATTTGGGCTTTCAACTGATTGGACGAATTCAGGGGCTCCATTTACCAGTGCTCAAACACCTGTGAATCCAGGCGGAGCTAGTGAAAGCCTTACTTTTTCAGAGATTCGTATGATTAATGTGAATCCAACGATTGCTTATCAAATCAATGAAAATTTTTCGATTGCGATGGGCGTGATGTATTTCAATGTACCAAGTGTGGCTTTTGACAGTACAGCCGTTACACAACATGGCGATGGTGATGGCTGGGGTGGTAATGCAGCTATTTTTTATAAGAGCGACAGCTTTAATGCAGGATTGACGTATCGTAGTAGTGTAAAAGTAGATGTTGCAGGCAAAGCTATTGGTGGCAAAGCATTGGGTTTTGCAGGATTAACGGGTGCATCATCAACAGTTACAACATCATTTACCACACCAGATATGGTATCAGGGGGAATATCTTTTCACCCTACAGAAAATGTTCTAGTCAGTGCTCAGGTGGACTGGGTTAACTGGAAAACATTTGATCAATTAAAATTTGATTATGGTACATCGACTTTGAATGCTATTACAGGAACTTCTCAGACAGTAAAAGAGAACTGGAAAGCAACAACATCGTTTTCTTTGGGGACAGAGTGGTCATTTCAAGAAGATATGCACTTACGTGCAGGTTATGCATTTGATGCCAGTCCTATTAATGATACTAATTTTTCTCCTCGAATAGCTGGCAATGATAGGCATTTCTTCACGCTTGGTTATGGGCAAGAGTTTTCGCTGGGAACTTTGAACCTTGCATACGGTTATATTTTAGTAAAAGATGTCAATCAAACAGCATCAGCAACAACCCCACCGCCAGCAGGAACGCAGCGTAATGGTACATATAAAGCAAATATTCATATATTTTCGGCTGATTACACCTTACGTTTTTAAAATATTACCTCTGTCTTATAAAGAGGGGGCCATTGGCTCCCTTTTTTTGTTTCAATAGTTGCTGATGTGAAAGAACTTGGTCTAGACTATGACTAAAGTTTAGTTCTTTTAAAAACAGTCGTGTGCTTTGGAGGTATCTATGCAGTGGTTCGTTTTGTTGGCATTTGTTTGTGTATTGTTGTTTGCGCTTGTTCGCTTTCAACTTTCGTTGTTAGTTTGGACAGCGATTATTGCAGGATCATTGTTTGTGATGACTGTATTGAATTGGATTGGCGGCGGTTTAGCCATAGTATTATGGCTGATACTTGCTGTTTGTATGATTCCTTTGCACTGGTCCGACATGCGTAGGCGTTGGATGACGGAGCCACTATTTCAATATATGAAAAAATCATTGCCGCCGATTTCTAGCAGTGAAAAAGAAGCGATGGAATCGGGTACCGTAGGTTGGGATGCCGAGTTGTTTTCAGGTAATCCTAATTGGCAAAAATTATTTCATATACCAAAAAATAAACTAACAGATGAAGAACAAAAATTCTTAGACTCCGATGTCGAAGAATTATGCGCGATACTAGATGACTGGGATATTACTCATAAACGTAACGATTTATCACCAGAGACATGGGAATTCATTAAATTACATGGCTTTTTTGGCATGATTATTCCTAAAGAGTATGGCGGGTTAGGTTTTTCGGCATATGCGCATTCGCAGGTTGTGCAAAAAATCGCTAGTCGCTCTTTAACAGCGGCAGTAACAGTCATGGTTCCGAACTCTTTGGGTCCTGCAGAATTACTTTTATCTTATGGTACAGAGGCTCAAAAGAATCATTACTTATCCAAGCTTGCGAAAGGTGAGGAAGTCCCTTGTTTTGCCTTGACCAGCCCCGTCGCGGGCTCTGATGCTGGTGCGATGACTGATGTCGGTGTGGTTTGTAAAGGTAAGTATCAGGATAAAGAAGTGCTTGGTTTTCGTATTAATTGGGAAAAACGTTATATCACCTTAGGCCCAGTTGCGACGGTGCTTGGTCTGGCCTTTCACGCTTATGACCCTGATGGCTTGTTGGGCGATATTGAAGATTTGGGTATCTCATGTGCGTTGATTCCGACAGCTACCAAGGGTGTGAAAATAGGGCGTAGGCATTACCCGCTCAATGCAGCATTTATGAATGGTCCCAATAGTGGTAAAGATGTGTTTATACCAATGGACTGGCTGATTGGTGGGCAGGAATATATAGGTAAAGGATGGCAAATGTTGGTAGAGCGTTTGGCAGTGGGGCGTGGTATTTCTTTGCCTGCGTTAAGTGTTGGAGCAGGAAAACGCGTGAGCCAAGCAACAGGAGCATATGCACGGGTGCGCAAGCAGTTTCATCTTCCTGTTGGTCGATTTGAAGGTGTACAAGAAGCGATGGCTCGTATTGGTGGGCTGACCTATATGATGGATTCAACAAGACTGCTTACATTATCAATGCTGGATCAGGGGGAGAGACCTGCAGTGATTACTGCGATTGTGAAATATTATCTTACTGAAGGTATGCGACAGGTGGTTAATGATGGCATGGATGTGCATGGGGGGCGTGGTATTTGCATGGGACCATCCAATTATTTGGCACGCATGTATCAAACCATACCTGTTGGTATCACTGTGGAAGGTGCAAATATTTTAACCCGCAGCATGATTATTTTTGGACAAGGTTCAATGCGTTGTCACCCTTTTATAAAACAGGAAATGGAGGCGTTACAGTCCGATAATATAAAAGCCTTTGATTCACTTATATTGCAGCATGCTGAGCATCTGACACGTAATATTGCTCGTTCAGTTCTATTTGCAGTGAGTGGCGGGCATTTGGCGGCAAGCCCTGTGAATGTTGTGGGTATGGCAAAATACTATCAACAATTGGCACGATTCTCGGCTGCATTTGCAGTTGTGAGTGATGTTGCTCTGATGCTGCTGGGAGGTCAGTTGAAGCGCAAAGAAATGTTATCGGGTCGTTTTGCTGATGCACTTGCTTATATGTATATCTGCTCAGCAACGCTTAAGCGTTTTGAAGATGATGGGCAAGCTGAATCAGATAAGGTGAGTGTTCAGTGGGCATGTCAATATGCCTTGTATGAGGTACAAGAAGCATTGCATGGCATTATTCGACACTTCCCTGTTCGGCTGGTGCGCTGGAAACTTTATGCATGGGTATTTCCTTTGGGGCGGACGCTACAGAAACCATCCGATGGTTTGAATCAGCAGCTTGCCTTGCAATTACAAGAGCCTGGGGATGCTCGCAAGACATGGCTAGACGGTATTTACTTACCAGATGATGCCAATGATGTGGTTGGATGCTTAGAAGAAGCTTTGTTATTAACATTAAAAATTGAGCCGATTGAACAGCGTTTGCGTGATGAAAATGTGGTGTTTACACAAGAAAATGGGTTGGATTTATGTGCGCAGGGTTTGTTAAATGAAAAAGAATTGAAGCTTCTTATACAGGCGAACAAAGCGATACGAAAAGCCATTGATGTGGATGATTTTCCACTGGGACGAAAGCGAAAATAAAAGTTCTATAAGCCGCCACTTATTTTCCAAGTATTGCCTTGTTTGGTGAGTTGTAATTGCTCTTGCTGGACCATACTTCGCCATTCATCATCTGCCATGACTTTAAGCGTATAGCTTTGCTCACATAGGGCATGCATATCATCGATGATGTTAATGTGGCGATTGTGCGTTTGCATTTGGATGGCTTGAAAGTGTTTAAATAGGTTGAATATTTGCATAAGCACATCATCTTTTGTATGACTATTCTGATTATAATCATCGACTATAATATCCGCATAGGCAGCAATATTTTTCTCGTTCACTGCAAGGTTACGCGCATCCAATACGGCAGAAACATCGGCTGTGTTTGTTACATTGCAGGCAGTTAATGCTGCCAGCAATATGAAAACAGCAGTAGATTTATAGAAATACCGCAGCTTTTTCACTCCAATCACTCTTTGGATAGTTGTGGCGCAGCAATACGGCACTATCACGGGCGCTATCGTTAAGCTTTAATGATGCGAAACTAGCTGCCAAATAATACAATGCTTCTTCGATAGCAGGGCTGGTTTGATATTTTTTTACAACTTCTTGAAAACGGTTGGTTGCAGCAACAAAACGCTTATGATCGAAATAAAACTTACCAATATATAGCTCATGTTCAGCAAGTTTGTTTTTTAAGTTTTGTATATGAATATTGGCTTCTGGAAGGTAATCAGACTTTGGGTAATCATGGATTAGTTTTTTAAAAGCGGTGAGAGCTAGCTTTGTGGGTGCAGGGTCACGCTGAGAAACGACCGTTTCCTTAAGGTAACTCATGGCTAACATGTATTGTGCGTAGGAAACATCAGGGTGATCGGGGTGGTTGCTAATAAAACGTGTGGCAAGTGTTTCGCTAAGAATATATTCCTCACTCTTAAAGGCGGCATACATACGCAATAATGCGGCTTCGGCAATATGTTGGCTGTAAGGGTGCTTGTTTGAGAATTTTTCCAAAAATAAGTTGGCTGAAGTAAAGGCACCAGCATCAATATATTCCTTGGCTTTTATAAAGTCTGCTTTTGCAGAGTCAGAGGGGGAAACCTCTTCTTTTCCGCAGCCAGTGATAAGTCCAACAGTCATAACGAGTAATAGTAACAAACGATTCATGGGCGGGATGCTAGAGTGACATGGGCAATGCCACAATGGCGAGTTGTCTACCAGAGTAAATGCCATCTCGGCGATAAGAAAAAAAACGTTCAGGCAAACAGGAAGTGCAGCATTTAATGGATTCAATATTGTTAATTTTTAGCGATGAAGATTGAAGTTGTAAGGCATTAATTGCTTGTATATCTACCCGTGCTTTATTGTCTTTATAGTAGATGTATTGCTGGGCTTGAGGGTGACTATGGGATAATGCATTGGCAGTATCGAGACCTACTTCAAAGCAAGATGCTGCGATACAAGGGCCTAAACAGGCAAGTATATGCTCAGGTTTTGCGCCGTATTCTTGCATTTTCTGTATGGCTATTGCTGCAATATTTTGAACAGTTCCCCGCCAACCTGCATGCACGGCAGCAGCAACCCTTGCTTGTTTATCAATAAGTAATATAGGCAAACAATCGGCAGTGCGTACTGCAACAGCAGATTCTGCTGTACGGGTGATGAGAATATCGGCTTGATGACTGTGTTGCAGACCTTCCCCCTCACATAATAGGTGGCTTGTGCCATGCACTTGTCGGCTACGGTGGGGAATGGGAAGCTGTGCAGCAGTGCATAATTGATTGAGATTGTGTTGTACATTTTCATCAGTGTCGCCCAAATTAAGACCCAGATTAAGGCTGTCAAAAGGCGCAGGGCTAATGCCGCCTTGTCTTTCACTAAAGATGCCTGTGATATGATGTTTAGCAAATAGCTTTGATGCGATAAACATGTTTATGATTTAGTCTGATATATGCTCAAGGGCATGATTTAATACGCATAAATCTTCGGGTAGCGGAGCTTTACAGAAGATTTCTTCTTGAGTGATAGGATGCACAAAACCAAGGATTTCGGCATGCAGTGCCTGCCGCTTTAGTTGATTCAGTGCATTGTGCACAGATTCGGGTAAAGCTTTGCTAGGATTGAAGCTACGCGCGTAGGTGGAGTCACCCAAAATAGGTAAGCCTTCAGCGGCTAAATGTACACGGATTTGATGGGTGCGCCCTGTATGTAGGGTTAAACGCATGCGGCTAAACTGGTGTCCAAAACGACATTCAAGTTCGGCATCAGTAATGGCGATTTTCCCTGCACTTACAATGGCCATTTTCTGGCGGTGATGGGGGTGCCTGCCAATCGGCTGCTCAATTCGCTGGTGATTCCAGCTGCTTACACCTTTACACCAAGCAAGATATTGTCGATTGATATCATGTTGAGAAAAAAGAGTGACCAGTCCGTGATGCGTGGTTTCTGTTTTTGCAATGACCAGTGAACCTGATGTGTCCTTATCAATACGGTGTACAATGCCAGGTCTTTCAACCCCATTGATGCCAGGTAATGATTCACAATGGTGCAATAGAGCATGTACCAATGTCCCTGTGCCATGCCCATGGCTGGGATGCACCACCATGCCAGGTGGCTTGTTTACGATAAGTAAATATTCATCTTCAAACAAAATATCCAGTGGAATATCTTCTGGTGTGAGTACCATTGGACGATTTTCTGGTACATGAACTGTGAAAACATCTCCCGCACAAACAGCTGTGGATGCTTTTATAGTTGCATGCTGGTTGCTGTGTTTAATGGCTCCACTTTTCAACAGCTCTTTGACACGACTACGAGATAAATCACTTAAATGAGCCAGCGCATGATCAAGCCGCTGACCCATCATATCTTCAGGAATGGTAAGTGATAACAATTCCTGTGAAGGACTCATTCGCTTGCGCTAGCTGGCGTTTCAACTTTTTCAGGTTTGGCTTTCACCTGTTTTGTTTCTTTGGAAGTCTTGACCTCAGCTGTTTTGCTAGGCGCGGAGGCTTTAGGCTCTGCGCTCTTGGGTTTATTGCTTGCTTGCTCAGTGTTGTTTGTATCACCAGTTGTATTTTCATTCGTACGCTTTGTTGGGCGGCGACGGCGGCGACGGCGTTTACGCTGCACCCCCTCTTTATTGTTTTGTTCAGGGCTTGCGGTTGCGTCTTTGGGTTCAACGGCTTTGTTATCAGCAGATGGCTTATCAGCAGATGGTTTATTGGCATGAGCTTTCTTTTGCGTCTGCTTATTTGGCTCTGTAGGTCTTGCTTTGCGTGGTTGATTTCTGCGCTTGCGCGGTTGGTTTTTACGATTCCGATTGCGATTTTGTTGTTGTTTTTGTTTGCGCTCTTCTTCCTCGCGTTTTTTCTTGCGTGAAGCACCTGATAATATATCCAACAAAGCCACAATCCAAGCAGGTAAACTACTTGTTTTTTGTGGTGTGCGTTGCTGTGGTGTTGGAACACCAACAACAGGTTTTAGAGGGTTTAGTTTACGATTTGGCTTGGCTGGTTTGCGTCCTTTACTGGTATCTTCGAGCACTTCTACACGCTGTTGGTTGTTTTCGTTCCATTGGCGTTCAATACGATAATGCGGGATCATCAATTCAGGTTTGATTTGCAAGGTGATTTGCAATTCATGGTTTTCTTCAATACGAGCAATATTCTCACGTTTATTGTTCATCAAATACTCACCCGTTTCAGATGGTACTTGTACAACTAGGGTTGGTTTCTTGCCAGCTTCTGCCCAATCTTCCATACGTGTGAGCATTTGCAATGCCATGGATTCAACAGTGCGAATAGAGCCGCGACCACGGCAACGAGGACATGTTTCGGTGGTGGATTCGCGCACTGATGGGTGCAGACGTTGGCGAGACATTTCGAGTAAACCGAAACGCGATATTTTAGCAAATTGAATGCGTGCTTTATCTGGGCGTGTGGCATCACGTAATGCTTCTTCGACTTGTTGCGCATGTTTGCGATTTGCCATATCAATGAAATCAATGACTACCAAGCCGCCAATATCACGAATGCGTAGCTGGCGAGCAACTTCTTCAGCAGCTTCTAAATTGGTTGCAAGGGCAGTGGCATCAATATTCTTTCCGCCCGTTGCACGAGAGGAGTTCACATCAACAGAGGTTAAGGCTTCAGTTGGATCAAAAACAATAGAGCCACCAGAGCGTAGGCGAATTTCACGCTCATGAATTTCTTCACATTGTGATTCAATGCCATACTTGCGGAACAAAGGCTCTTTGCCACGGTAGAGTTTGACGAGTTTTTCTTTGCCCGGTAAAACAGCATGTACAAAGGCTTTGGTACGGGTGTAAATTTCATGATTATCAACCCAAATTTCATCAATATCATCGGTGAAATGATCGCGAATAGCCCGTGTTGCCAAATCACCTTCCAAATAAATTAGGGTTGGCGATGGTGCGCTGTCACTCTTGATGCGAATTTCATCCCATAGGCGACGAAGATATTGGTAATCCCATTCCAGAGATTCTAATTCTTGATCTTTACCCGCAGTGCGAACAATCAAGCCCATATTTTCAGGTACATTAAGATGGGTGAGGATTTGTTTGATGGCGCGGCGTTGCTCTTCGGATAATTTACGAGAAATACCGCCGCGAGAATTATTCGGCATCAACACGGTATAACGACCAGCCAATGAAATATTGGTAGTTAAAGCAGCACCTTTATTGCCGCGCTCTTCTTTCACAACCTGAATCAATAGCTCTTGTTTATGCTCTAAGACATCACGAATATTAACCTTGCGAGGGTCAGCAGACTTATCTGCACCTTCTTTCCAGAAATCCGGATGGATTTCATTTAAAGGTAAAAAACCTTGTCTGGCAGAGCCGTATTCTACAAAAGCTGCCTGTAAGCTGGCTTCAACTTTGGTGACCGTACCTTTGTAAATATTGCCTTTGGTTAGGGTTTTGTGAGCTGATTCAATATCTAGCTCTTGCAGGTAGTCATTGAGAACAATGGCTACGCGACTTTCTTCATCATGGGATGCATTGATCAGCATCACCTTCTTTATGGCGCTCATGGCACTTTCCTGTGCCGTTTGGGGTTTGTTATTGTGTGTAAAACTGAACCTTTTACACAGGTTAAGGCATGAGAATGATTGTTAAAAACCAATACAAAGCAGTTATGCCTTCATTATCTCACCAACTTGGACTTTAGCTTTCACTTATCATTGAAGTGGCCAATATCAGTGGTTAAACCATCAAACGGATATTTTATTTTGCACAGGCTCAACACATTGGACATCATCTACACAAGTACCGAAAATACTGTATTCGGGTTTGCTGCATCGCTAGGTTTGCTGGGTAAGCAATCTGGCGAGGGTCAGAGCAGTCAAATCATTTTATCATTTCTTGTAGACGATGTTCGCGTGGAACAAACTGTACGGTCGATGATACTAACCGCATAGGAGCACACTTGGCAAATTTTATCAATGAAAAGGGGCGGATAAGTATATCTTCTGATGAAGATGGTAGCCGTTTGGATCGCATGTTATTGCGCTATTTGGGTAATGAAAAACGTACACTCATCATGCGTTTGATTCGCAAAGGTAATGTTCGGGTGAATGGCAAGCGTTGTAAACCTAACCATCATTTAGAGGTAAACGATGAGGTGTTTGTGCCAGCCAGTCTTCGGCAAAGTGATGCTCAAGAGGCTAAGCAGGGTGAAATCCCCGCCTTTTTATTGCGACAAGTTGAGCATCTTGTCGTGTTATTTGAAGATGAGTGGCTCTTGGTTATCGACAAACCTGCGGGATTGGTCGTGCATGGTGGAAGTGGGCATGAAGCGGGTTTAATTGAAGCCTTGAAGGTATCACGTGATTTACCTGATTTACGTTTGGCACATCGTTTGGATCGTGATACCTCGGGTGTTTTATTGTTGGCAAAAAATTTACAAGCTCTGCGTAGCTTAACAGAATCATTTCGTGAACGGGATATGGATAAGACGTATATGGCATGGGTAGAGGGGCACCCAGAGCCGCATGCAGCGCGTATGAAATCGAAATTATCCAAAGGTGTATCCATCGCTGGTGAGCGCATGGTAGTGGGTGATGAAGATGGCAAGGAATCAGTCACAGACTACCAAGTGATGTTGGAATGTAATAAAGATGATTTTGATTACGCCATGGTGGCATTAAAACCGCATAGTGGACGCACCCATCAGCTGCGTGTGCAGCTGCAAAATGAAGGTCATGCAATTTTGGGTGATCCAAAATATGCAGAGAAAGGTGTTTTGAAACAGTTTAAGGCTTTGGGAGGGAAAGGTTTGATGTTGCATGCTTGGCGTTTGCGCTTATTGCACCCAATGACCCAACGACCATGTGTTTTTGTCGCGCCATTTCCTCAGCGTATGCTATTTGCAATAGATTATCCGCCGAAACATCATATTTCAAAAGGTTGAGCGCAGTAACATGGTTCTTTTACCTTTATAAGCCTGCATTCAAAGGAATGCATGGCGATTATTTTTGTTGAAATATATGCATTTCTTAGCTTCTGAGTAGAATCTATTTAGGGGCTTCTATGCTGTGTGATAAAGTGTGACCCAGATTCCAGAAGTTTGCTGTTATGGTAGGTAGAGTTAGCTATACTGCCTGTTGTATTTTGGAGTTTTCAATGGTTGCAAAACGTTTGGTTGAATCGGTGTTGTTTCTTGAAACGCGTTGTAATAACGATGCTGATGAAGAGTATGTTGAAGCTATTCGACGTGTTATTGAAGAGCATGCATTGCTGAGAGAAACTTTGGAAAAGATTTGTTTGGAAAAAAATATTGAGGATATTTTCGTGATAGCCTCATCGGCATTAGAGCAAGCTGCAGGAAATACTATTGATGCCAATGCGACCGTGCATGAAACTTTATCAAAGATTTCGAAATTATTGCCAAGTGATAAACAATTAGAAGAAATGGGTAATGCCAAGCTGCTTATTGGCGAGCTTTTGACTTAAGATTCCAAGGGAGGTGCTGATTAACTCTGGATGAGTGGATATGCGATTCAAAATTTTCAACCCCAAGGCGGCAAGCGCAAGTAATAGCACCGCTATTGTTAAGGGCACC
>Ga0256829_1002416_pt1 | contig 13948 bp, 11 predicted proteins | sample 131447metaG_FD_185979 | JGI IMG/M metagenome (GOLD analysis project Ga0256829, IMG submission 185979) | Hydrothermal vent microbial communities from Lau Basin, Pacific Ocean - 131-447 | ecosystem: Environmental > Aquatic > Marine > Hydrothermal vents | place: Pacific Ocean: Lau Basin | collected...
CGAAAAAGCCCGACAAGCCAATGCTTGATCCGTAGCATGGAGATTGCTTCACGGGGCAAGCAACCACTCCACAGGCAACTGTCCGACAAGTGACAGACAGACCTGCTGGAATTCCGCTAGACTGTCGAAAACTTCACGTAAAGGCAATAACTTATGGCAGTGAACAAAAAACGCATGCTACGGATCCTGATCGTGCTCATCGTGCTTGGCGCCGCCTCGGCAGCCGCTTACCGGCACTGGCGTCAGGGTAATGAAGAACCCGGTACACTGACCCTGTATGGCAACGTGGACATGCGGGAGGTGCAACTCGCCTTCATGGTCCAGGATCGCATCGCCGAACTGAACGTCAATGAAGGCGAGCATGTCACCCGGGGTCAGCCGCTGGGGCGCCTCGATACCACACGTTTCGAAGCGACGGTACAGGAACTGGAAGCACAGCTGGAGCAGGCACAGCAGCAACTCGAGGAACTGGAGGCCGGTAGCCGCCCCCAGGAAATCCGCAAGGCCAAAGCGGATGTCGCCGCGGCGCAAGCCGGCGTGGTCGATGCCCGGCTGACCTACAAGCGTGTACAGAAACTGGTACACGACAAGGTCTCGCCACAACAGAATCTCGACGATGCCCGCAGCAAACTGGACGTGGCGCGGGCCACCCTGGATGCTGCCAAAGAGGCCCTGTCGCTGGCACAGGAAGGACCGCGCAAGGAAACCATTGCAGCCGCCCGGGCCAATGTGGCCCGCATCGCGGCCCAGTTGAACATTGCGCGCAAGAACCTGGCCGACTGCCAGCTGCTTGCCCCCGCCAATGGCATCATTCGTTCACGCATCCTGGAACCCGGGGATATCGCCTCACCGACACGGCCGGTGTTTACTGTGGCAAAGCTGGAACCGGTATGGATACGCACCTATGTACCGGAAACCCGCCTGGGCAAGGTCGTGCCGGGTATGCCGGCACAGATCAGCAGCGACAGTTACCCGGGCAAAACCTACCCGGGCTGGGTGGGTTACATCTCGCCGACGGCGGAGTTCACCCCCAGAAATGTCGAAACCCCCGCACTGCGCACCCGGCTGGTCTACCAGGTCTGGGTGTATGCCTGTAACCCTGATGACAGTTTACGTCTCGGCATGCCCGCGACCGTGGTGCTGGATACCGTAACGCCACAAACCGGCACCCCGCCCTCCGGTTGTGCAGCGTCGAAATGAGCGAGGCCACATCACCCGCCATCCAGTTCACCGGGCTGAGTAAATCCTTTGCCGGCGCACGTCCGGTTGTTGCACTGGACCAACTGACACTGCAGGTCGGACGCGGCAAGGTGACGGGCCTGATTGGCCCGGACGGCGCCGGAAAGACCACACTGATGCGCATTGCCGCCGGACTGTTACTGCCCGATACCGGCGATATCCACGTACTGGGCGAGGACATGCGCGAAGCCTCGCTGCAGGTGCAATCGCGTATCGGCTATATGCCGCAGCGGTTCGGGCTCTATGAGGATCTCAGCGTACAGGAAAACCTCGACCTGTACGCCGACCTGCAGGGTGTGCCACCCGCTGAACGCGACGCGCGCCACCGGGAACTGATGCGCATGACCGGGCTTGCGCCCTTCACGGCACGCCTCGCCGGCCGCCTGTCCGGGGGCATGAAGCAGAAACTGGGACTGGCCTGTACCCTGATCAGCCGGCCTGAAGTCCTGTTGCTGGATGAACCGACTGTCGGCGTCGACCCGGTATCGCGACGCGAACTCTGGGCCATAGTCTACCGCCAGGTGAAAGAACAGCACATGAGCGTGCTGCTCAGCACCGCCTACCTCGACGAGGCGGAACGCTGCGACGATGTCATCCTGTTACACGAAGGCAAACTGCTCGGCCAGCAGAAGCCTGCCGACTTCAGCGCTCCCATGCAGGGCCGCGTGTGGGCAGTACACGCCGCATTGGGCAAACGGCGCCTGCAACAACAACTCGACCTCAACCCGGCGGTACTGGATGCACTCACTGAAGGACGCCAGGTACGTGTTGTCACCCACGACAGTCACACACCGCCCGACACACTCATCGCCGGTTTGCCCGGGGCGCATATCGAAGCGGTTGCACCACGTTTCGAAGACGCCTTTATTGCCCGCTTGCAGCAACACAAACTCACGCCCTCCACCCTGACCAGTACACCTCCGCAATCGCCTTCCAGTGACGACAATGCGGTGATCCAGGCAAGTGAACTGAGTCGTTACTTCGGCGACTTCATTGCCGTGAACAAGGTCAGCTTTGATGTGAAGCGCGGTGAAATCTTCGGTCTGCTGGGCGCCAACGGCGCCGGCAAGTCGACCACCTTCCGCATGCTGTGCGGACTGTTGCCGGTTTCTTCCGGCAGCGTACGCGTCGCCGGCGTGGATCTGCGCAGTGCGGCATCACAGGCGCGCGCACGTATTGGCTACATGGCGCAACGCTTTTCCCTGTATGGCAACCTGTCCGTACAGGAGAACCTGAATTTCTTCGCCAGTGCCTACGGGCTTTCCGGCAAGGTAAAGCGCGAACGTATCAGGGCGTCGATGGATGACTTTGAACTGACACCTTTTGCCGGCAGCGCCGCACTGACCCTGCCATTGGGCTTCAAGCAACGGCTGGCGCTGGCCGCCGCGCTCATGCACCGACCGGAGATCCTGTTCCTCGACGAACCCACGTCCGGCGTGGACCCGCTGGCGCGGCGCGAGTTCTGGTGGCACATCAATGCGCTGGCGGAATCCGGCGTCACCGTACTGGTCACCACCCACTTTATGGATGAAGCCAACTATTGCGACCGGCTGGTGATCATGGCCGACGGTGAAGTGCTGGCCGAAGATTCCCCGGAGCAGCTGCGCGCGCGCTTCCATAAAACCGGTGAAGAAGAAGCCAGCATGGAAGACGCCTTTATCGCCCTGATCGAACAGCACCAGCAGCGGGAGGCGGCTGCCTGATGTCAGCGACAAAGGCACAGCTTTCGCACCGGCGGCTGATCGGCATGGTACGCAAGGAAAGCCTGCAAATCCTGCGCGACCCCTCCAGCATCGCCATTGCCTTTATCCTGCCGGTCGTCATGTTATTACTGTTTGGCTATGGCGTATCACTGGATGCAAAAGACGTTCGTATCGGTTTCGTGATCGAAACCCCGGACAGTGTCACCAGCGATATCCGTGCGGCGTTCGCCCAGTCCGACTACTTTGTTCCCGTGACATTTCACACCATCCAGAAAGCCGAGCAGGCCATGCGGCAACGTGAGATCGATGGCATCGTATGGATGCAAAGTGATTTCAGCCACCGCCTGCACAATGGTTCGGGTGCACCGATAGGTGTGATCGTCAACGGCGTGGACGCCAACCAGGCACGGATTACCGAAGGCTATATCCTCGGCGCCTGGCAGACCTGGCTGACCCACTACAGCGAGCGCCGCGGGCTGCCGCAGGCTTTCCCGATCGCACTGGAGCAGCGTGTATGGTTCAACCCGGCCGTACGCAGCCGCGACTTCCTGGTACCTGGCCTGGTCGCTGTCATCATGACACTCATCGGCGCACTGCTGACCGCGCTGGTGGTTGCACGCGAATGGGAACGCGGCACGATGGAAGCCCTGCTGGTGACCCCGATCCATATTCGCGAGTTGTTGATGGGCAAACTCATCCCCTACTTCATCCTGGGTATGGGCGGCATGCTGCTAACTGTCGCCATGGCCGTCTGGCAGTTCGACGTACCCTTGCGCGGTTCCTTCCTGGTGTTGCTGGCCGCCTCGGCACTGTTCATGCTGGTCGCACTGGCCATGGGCCTGTTGATTTCCATTGTCGCGAAAAACCAGTTTGTTGCCGGCCAGGTTGCCATCATCGTAACCTTCCTGCCGGCCTTTATCCTGTCGGGCTTTATCTTTGACATCAACTCCATGCCAACCGCCATTCAGTGGCTGACCCATCTCATCCCGGCGCGTTATTTTGTCGCCATTCTGCAAACCGTGTTCCTGGCCGGGAATGTGTGGGCGGTTATCCTGCCGAACGCGGCGGCACTTGCCCTGATGGCATTCATCTTTCTCATGCTGGTGCGGCGCAAAGCCGGCAAACGGCTGGAATAAGCCCTATGCTGCAACACATTCTTGCACTGATCATCAAGGAATTCCTGGCATTACTGAAGGACAAGCGCAGCCGTTTCGTGCTTATCGGCCCGCCCATTATCCAGCTGGTGGTATTTGGTTATGCCGCCACCTTCGACCTTGACCGGGTACCCTTTGCCGTATACGACGAAGACAACACAGCACTGTCTCACCGGCTGACAGACCGTTTCGCCGGTTCAGAAACCTTCGAACTGGTTAGCCACATCACCCACGACGCAGAAATTGCCCCGGTCATCGATCATAAACGCGCCTTGCTGGTGCTGCATATCGGCCCACGCTTCAGTGACGACCTTGCCGCCGGGAAGAATGCATCCCTGCAGGTGATTATCGATGGTCGCAATTCCAATACAGCCCTGCTGGCACTTAACTATGTGCGCACGGTGCTACTGGATTTTTCTGCCGCCTGGGCACAGGAACAACAACGCCCGCCCCCACCGGCCATACTGGTGACGCGCGCCTGGTACAACAGCAACCTGGTGTCACAATGGTTTATCGTGCCCGGTATTATCGGTTTGCTGACGCTGGTGGTGTCCCTGCTGGTGACGGCCCTGTCGGTAGCGCGTGAACGCGAGGAAGGCACCTTTGACCAGTTGCTGGTGACACCGCTGCGCCCGGTAGAAATACTGATCGGAAAATCCGTACCGGGCCTGATCATCGGCCTGCTCGAATCGACATTTATCGTACTGATTACACTGTGGTGGTTCGAGGTGCCGCTGCGCGGTCATATTGGCGCCCTGTACCTGGGGCTGTTGCTGTTCCTGCTCGCCAATATCGGCATCGGCCTGATGATTTCCTCGCTTGCGGTGACCCAGCAACAGGGACTGCTGGGCGCGTTCCTGTTCCTGGTGCCGGCGGTCATCCTGTCCGGTTTCGCCACCCCCATCGCCAATATGCCGGAAGCAGTGCAGTACCTGACACTGATTAACCCGATGCGTTATTTCATGGTAATCGTACGCGGCGTCTTCCTGGAAGGTGCGGGATACGAACTGCTGGCGGCCCAGTACTGGCCCATGGCAGTCATTGCCTTTTTCAGCCTGTCGTCAGCCGGCTGGCTGTTTCGGCGCCGGATGTACTGATCGCCCCCGTGGCGTTGATGCCCCGGTAATTCGCCAACCACTGATGGTATGCCTCGGCCGGCATCGGCCTTGCAATAAAGTAACCCTGCGCGATATCACAATGCAGTTTTTTCAGTGCCGACAGGGTTTGCACATCCTCCACACCTTCTGCAACCACCTGCAAACCGAAACGGTGCGCAAGATCCACAATCAGTTCCACGATATTCGCATTATCCCGTTCCTTTAACAGACCGGCCACGAAAGAACGGTCGATTTTCAGTTCATCGGCGGGAATGTCACGAAAATAGGACAGGCTGGAATAGCCGGTGCCAAAGTCATCGATGGATATTTTGACATCCTGTTCCTGCAAACCCTTCAACTTGGCAAACACTTCATCGATATTCTCGATAAAGGACTGTTCGAGTATCTCGATACACAGGCGACTGTCTTCCGAACGCCAGAGCTCGCGGGCGCTTATCACCATATCCGTGAAATCCGCCCGCTCAAGAATCCGGGTCGGCACATTCACCGAGACTTCCTGCCGGCCCCAGGGATGCTCCCACTCACTGGCCAGCCGTAGCGCACTGTTCAACATCCATTCTGTCAGCGGCCGGATAAACCCGGTCGTTTCGGCAATCGGGATAAATTCATCCGGTGAAACGATACCGCGAAAAGGGTTCTCCCAACGAACCAGTGCTTCGGCACCTGTCGGTTTGCCCGTTACCAGTGATATCTTGGGCTGGAAGTAAACGCGCATTTCGGACTTCTGTATGGCATCTTCCAGCGCCATTTCAATATCCCAGTGCTCCGAAGCTTCATCGTCAGGGTGATGCTGCGCCACACAGAATGGTTGTGCGGACGAGCGCGCACGACGCTGTGCCTCATCGGCTGCCGCCAGCAGGGCATCGGCGCCGCGTGCATGCTCCGGGTAGAGCGCGATACCGATATCCGCTGCACAGTGAATGGTGTCATGATCGAGATAAACCGGCACATCGAGCAAACGCTGGATCTTGTGCGCCGCCAGTTCGGCGTGCCCACTGTTGAGGATAGCGGGTAATATCAGCGCAAACTGGTCGTCACCGACTCGGGCAATCTGGTCACCCTCACGGCAAACATCAGCAAGCACTTTCGCAACAGCCTGCAAGGTGCTATCCCCGGCTGCATAACCGTGTTTGATATTGATCCGCCCGAACTGGCGAATATCCAGTACTAACAACGCCAGCGACACCTGGTGTGTCGCCGCCTCGCTCACCTCACTGTCGAGAATATGCAGAAACTGCTGCCGCCCGAACAGGCCTGTTACCGGATCTTTCATGAAAGCTTCTTCCCGCTTACAGGAAAACCTCCTTCATATCGATACCGTAGGCGCCGCGCGGAAGCCCTTTGGCAACCGAAATACTTTCATCCAGCCGGGAAAGATCTACCAGCCTGAACTGCTCCAGGGGTTCCTTGTTGCTGTCAAGCAGCAACATGACGGAAGGCCTGAGCCGCCTGAGGCCGTTAATTGAAATAACCGCACCGACTTCACCGGTGGACAACTCGACCAGCGACCCGGTCGGGTACAAACCAACCGTCTGGATAAACTGTTCCACCAGTTCGGCCTGGAACCGTTTGCCGCGCAGCTCATATAACTCTGCAATTGCCTCATGCGGCGGCATGGGCTCATCCGCAGAATACAGCCGCAGGTTGGTCATGGCGTCAAAGCTGTCGACAATACCGGCAATACGCCCAAAAATCGGGATAGCCTTGTTCTCGAGTCCTTGCGGGTAGCCGCTACCATCCGCCCTTTCATGATGCGTCGCCACCATCTGCAACACATCCATCGGCAAGCGTTCTTCCAGCGACAGGCCGGAGGATGTCGACAGCATGCGAACGCTTTGGTCAACATGGTCGCGTAGTGTTTTCTGTTCGCGGTCGCTCAGTTTTCCCGGCTTTTTAAGCAACTCGACCGGCACGGCGCTCTTGCCAACATCCAGTAATAGTCCTCCCAGCGCCAGCGACTCGATCGACGCCTTTTCCAGGCCAAGATGGCGACCAAAGGTTGCACACCAGACCGATGTACCGAGCGCCCGGGTATAGGTGCTGTCATCAAACTGTTTGAGCTTGATCACCAGCGTCATGGCGCCAGGCGCGCGGATGACACTGTCGACCACACCGGAAATACTCTCGTTCAGCGCCTCGACATCGAACTCGTTATGCTGACCGAGCTTGTCCATGACCCTGTGGAAATCTTCCTGTAAACGCTCGTGCGCCTGCTCGGCGACAAAATATTCGGCCTCGACGGATGTCGTATCCTGGTAATGGGTTTTTCGCAGCGCGGTGTATTCGTTGTGGATGCCGGTTGGCGCAACCGGTTTTTTGGCCATACGCTGCGGGGGAGGTGCGTTGTAGACTTTCGGACCTTCCCGTACCACCCAGAAGCGTGGGTCAGGTGAATAGCCCTGCTCGACATCGACATAGACATAGTTGCAATACTTGCGCAGGCGTTCGATGTCCTTGTAGCTTTTTATTTTTACACCCTGCAATTCATAGGCGGTCTTTAGCCACGGTTTGTCCAACCGGGCCACATACATGCCGATTTCAAGGCCATCGATACTGGTTTTGACTTCCTTTTTCATACAACCCGATGTCATTACCCACAGTTTCGGCTCGAACCAGCAGCCTCCGATTAATTCATTCCCCGTCATTCTGGCGCATGCCAGAATCCAGTGGTTTCAACGACATGGATACCGGCTTTCGCCGGTATGACAAATCAATCAGAGTTGCCCTGGCAGAGGCTCCCTAGTTTAGCGACTGAAGTGGAAATTACTTTGGAAACAGGGCGATATTTTGTTCCAGCCCGACTGTCCAATCGTCTACAAACTGGCGTATGGAATCTGCAAAATCAATGTCGGGCCGGCGCCGGTTGATCGTACAGTGAACCACCACCTCCCCGGAAGCCTCGGAATTGACAGCAACCGTCCAGGCCAGGGCGTTGGGACAGCCGGGCAGTGAAAACCGTACACCATCGCGGATTGGCTCCCGATTGACGACAAACTGCCCCCACAGGCAGTACATTTCGCCATAATCGCCGTGATCAGTGAAAACCTTGTCGACCGAGGCGCAAAAGTCTGGCAGGCACGAAATCGTCAGCGCCGCCTGCAACTGCGCGCTATCAGTGGATACTCTGGCAAAAGCAAAAAATTCCATGGGAAAACCCGGTACAGAAAAGACCGGGTTATTATACCCGTTCGCATTCAGGCTTCAGTCATGTCGGCACGAAGATGACCGCGTCGCTGTAACTGCTTCACCAGGGGCTCCAGCAACGGTGCCTGTACAAACAGTGAGAACACCACCACCCCGTAGGCAATGGACTGTACCGTCCACCAGCCTTCCAGCTCCAGCGGCAGGGACAGTGCCAGCGCCAGGGTGACTGCGCCGCGCAAGCCGCCGGCAAACAGTATCGATCGGCAGGCCATGGAAATGGGTTGCTGCCCCGGCGTCAATGACGTCAACCCGGCAGTCAGCCAGACAACCAGCAATCGAACCACCAGAACCGCACCGATCCCCAGCAACATCGCATGCCAGCGTTCCTCGAACATGCTTACCGTAATCGTCACGCCTGCCAGCAGGAACAGGGCGCTGTTCGACACCCAGCCGAGTTGCTCCCAACCGGAAGCCAGTGTTTTTGCCACCGGCGCCAAATCCGTCCGCAAGGCATGGCCGATCCATAAACCGCACGCCAGGGTAGCCATCACACCTGACACGCCCAGCCACATTTCCGCGACAAGATAACTCCCGTATGCCGCCAGCAGACTCACAATCACCGGCCGGCCCAGCCAGCACATTAACCAGCGGCCTGCAATGCCGAACAGCAGGCCGAGTGCAAGACCGCCGAACGACAGCCTGAGCAAGGTCAGTGCAACAGCCGACAGATCAATATCACCCGGTTCCTGTCCGACGGCCGCCGACAGCAGCAACATAAACAGCACCACGGTGGTCGCGTCATTGAACAGGCTTTCACCATCCATCAGCATGAGCAAACGCTTTGGCAAGGGCAAGCGGTGGGCCAGTTCCGTCACGGCAACCGGATCGGTTGCCGATAATATTACTCCGCCCAGCAATGCCGCGACCCAGGGGAAACCCTGCGGATGCCCGATGCCGTAGAACAACAGCACCGCTGTCAGCACGGCGGAAAGCAGCAACAACGGGAACGCCAGCAAAAGAATCGACCATAAATTTCGCAGCAACAGGCGCACATCCAGCGCAACTGCTGACTCAAAAATCAATACCGGTAAAAAAACAAAGAACACCAGGTCGTGGAAGCTGTGCCAGCGCAGACCGGTATCTATACCCATACCGACCAACAGTTGCGAACCGGCAAAACCGCCGGCAACCAACGCCGCGCTGAAAGGCAAATGCAGGTGGCGGGCGAGCGGCTCCAGCAACAGTGCTGCCAGCAGAATCGCCATAAAGTACAGCATGATGATAGCCAACAGACGTTACCTTTCCCGGCCTACTGAACGGGTAGACTCCGGGAGACAATCGAGGTTCATTCACACACGGGTTAAAACATTTCCACGACAAATAAAGACTGATAGTGTCTTTATCCGGAAAGCTACGGAATAGAACCGCCTGGCATTGTATCTACCGGTAAACGCACTGGATGGACGGGACTGTGCAATACTTGTTTAAATCTCTGTTATTACTGGTTTTACTGACAAGATCAGGCGGCGGGCCTGTCTACGCCAAAGAAACGGCTGCGAAAAACCCGACGACGATCCGCATTGGCGTCCTCGCCTACCGGGGCAAGACGCCGGCGCTGCAGCGCTGGTCCGCTACGGCCGACTACCTGAGCCAACGCATCGGCCGCCCCTTCCGGATCGTGCCGGTCAACCTTGACGAAATCGCTGATGCCATCAATAGCGGGGAAATCCAGTTTACCCTGACCAACCCCGGTAACTACGTCAGTCTTGAAGCGCGTTTCGGTGCGTCACGCATTGCCACCATGCAGACCCGGGAACAGGGGAAAACGCGGGTACGTTTCGGCGCCGTGATCGTTTCCCGGGCCGACAATACGGCGATCCGGACACTCGCCGACCTGAAAGGAAAATCCTTTATGGCAGTCAGCCCGGTGGCATTTGGCGGTTTCCAGATGGCCTGGCGCGAACTCAACGAGCACGGGATTGATCCTTTCAGTGACTTCAGTGATTTGCAGTTTGCCGGATTCCCCCAGGACAAGATCATCTACGCCGTACAGAACAGGATCGTCGATGCCGCCACCGTGCGCGCCGAAACCCTGATGCGCATGGTCGAGGACGGTACCGTAAAACGGGATACCTTCCGTATCCTCAATCCACAACATGAAAAAGACAGTTCGCTTCCGCTCAGCACCCGGCTTTACCCGGAATGGCCGTTTGCCACCCTGAAAAACACACCCCGGGCGCTGGCCACGCGCGTGGCGCAGGCGCTGCTCTCCATGCCGGCAGACCACCCGGCCGCCCGCGCCTCACGCACTGCCGGCTGGACCATCCCGCTGGATTACTCGCCCGTGCACCGGTTGATGAAAACGCTGAAAATCGGCCCTTACCAGGTCCTGCGGCAAACCTCGTTGACGGCCATGCTGAAACGCTATGCCGTGTGGTTTGCGGCAGCCGCCCTGCTGCTGCTCTCGCTGATCATTCTGAATGGCTACATCACCCGCACCAACCGCAAACTCAAACGCTCCCGGGAAGCCCTGGCGCGCTACCGCGACACCCTGGAAGAACAGGTCGCGGAACGTACCGAGGACCTGAAACAAACCAACCGCGCACTGGAAAAAAGCCGTATCGCCCTGCGCGAACTGGTCAGGATCACCAGCGCGCCCGACCTGTCACACGATGCCAAACTGGCCCGCTTGCTCGATACCGGCCGCGAATACTTTGCCCTGCCGGTCGCCGTACTGGCCAGCATCGAGGCCGATGGACGTCGGATCTGCAGGGTTTCGGGTGATCGAAGCCTGGTCGCGAACCGATCCGGGCCACTGAGCGATCAATGCGTTGCCCTGCTTATCGAACGCGAAGGTGAGCCGCTCGACATCCCTGACCTCGACAAGGGACCGGCGGCTGACTGCGGGTGTCGGCAGCAGGGCTGGAAGAATTATCTCGGCGCCGCGGTTATGGTCGATGGCCATATTCACTGTACCCTGGAATTTGCCGGTCCGGAGGTCCGCAAGCAGTGTTTCAGCACCTGGGACCACGAACTGCTCAAGGTCATGGCACAGTGGATCGGTGATGAAGTGGAATTGCAGATGGCGCACGAGGCTGAACAACGCCACCAGGCCGAGTTCGCGCGCGTTTCACGCATGAACACCATCGGGGAGATGGCCGCCAGCCTGGCCCACGAACTCAACCAGCCACTGACCGGCGCCATCAACTATTGCAGTGGCTGCCTGCGCATGCTGAAGGAAGGCAATGCCGACCAGGCGAAACTTGCGCACGGTATGGAAAGCGCCGTGGAAGGCGCCACACTGGCGGCAAATATTATCCGGCGTATCCGTGAATTTGTGCAAAAAGGCGACGCCGTACAAAGCGTCGTAGACCTTAATGAAGCGGTACGCAACGTCACCACGCTGGTGTCGCACGAAGCGCACCGCCATAACGTAGACATCCGGCTTGACCTGGAAACACACCTGCCCCTCGTCGAGGGGGACATGATCCAGCTGGAACAGGTGGTACTGAATTTTATTCGTAACGGCATTGACGCCATGGATACGGTAAAACCGTGGAAGCGTATTCTCACCCTCAAAACACGGTGCGTAGCGGGGGAAAAAGTTATGGTGAGCACCCTGGACAACGGCGAAGGCATTGCGGAAGAAGCCATCCCGAAGGTCTTCGATGCCTTTTACACCACCAAAGCGGATGGCATGGGCATAGGCCTGTCGATCAGCCGCTCTATTATTGAATCACACCAGGGCAATATCCGCGCCAGGTCGCTTTCCGGTGGCGGTACCGAGGTATTTTTTGAACTGCCCGTGCAGCAGGCAAGTCCGTCATGACGCCGGTAATCAATATCGTCGATGATGACCGTCTTGCCAGGGAATCCCTGAAATGGCTCGCCGAGTCCGCCCACCTGTCGGTCCGTGAATTCGATTGCGGGCAGACCTTCCTCGATCATTTTGACGATAACGCCCCCGGCTGCGTGGTCCTGGATGTACGCATGCCCGACATCAACGGCATGGAACTCTACGCACGTTTGAAAGCCTCCGGAGCAAGCACCCCGGTGATTATCGTCACCGGACACGCGGATGTCGCCATGGCGGTCAGGGCCATGAAAGCCGGCGCCTACGACTTTGTCGAGAAGCCCTACAACGATGCCCTGATGCTGGAACTGCTGCAAAGCGCCCTTGCCTGCGACCGGGACAACCGCGAACACCAGGTCAAGGTGAATACTATCCGCCAGCGTATAGACCGCTTAACCCCCCGCGAGCATGAAGTCATGAGCTATGTGCTGCGTTCCAGACAGAACAAGGTCATTGCGGCTGAACTCGGTATCAGTATTAAAACCGTGGAACTTCATCGCGCCAACCTCATGGCGAAAATGCACGCCACCTCCCCGACCGAACTGGTCCGGCTGGCCATGCTGGCCGGGGTAGACCAGGAAAGGTCTGATTAGCCCTGCTATCACCTCGGGTTAACCCCTGGGAGGAACCGGGTAGCGCCCCCGATTATATCGACCCCGCGACTTCCCGCTAACCCGCTCTCCTGAGTGGGCCAGTGCTTATTTATAAAGGAATTTGGCGGAGGAGGAGGGATTCGAACCCTCGATACGGTATTACCGTATACACACTTTCCAGGCGTGCTCCTTCAACCACTCGGACACCCCTCCGGGAAGCCGCGCAGGATATAACGGATGCCCGGGAAAGGCAATCCGCTCAGGTGATAATCCGCGCCGGACCGCGCTTTGGCGGGCGTTTTGTATGGCTGCGCTGGACCTTTTCACGGGCGCGCCCGGCGATGCTGTGGGTCATGCTGTGCAGGGCCTCGGCGGCATTGAAGTACTCGCGAGCCACATCGGCGATCTTGCGGCGCTGCGATCGCGCTTCGTCGCGCAGGGCATCGAAAGCCTGGATGGCGGTGAAGTCACAACGCTCCATGAGAATACCCACGACCATGCTGATTTCCCGGCTCTGCGACAGGGCCTTGTCCATCTGCTCGATGGACGCCTTCATATGACGCTTGTCATCCGCGCAACGCAGTGCTGCCTGCACGGCGGGCACCAGCTGGTCGGCTTCCAGCGGCTTGACCAGGTAGGCCAGCGAACCGGCATTGGTGGCGCGCTCGACCATTTCCTCCTCACCGTATGAACTCAGGGAGATAAACGGAAGGTCTGCCTCACGCAGTGCGACAGCAACCTCGAATCCGTCTTTCAGCGGCATGCGTAAATCGAGGATGGTCAGGTCCGGTTGACGTTCCAGCGCCAGCCGCTCGGCTTCATCGCCATCGTGCGCCTGCAGGACGTCGTAACCGGCGGTTTCCATCGCCGAGGTAAGCAGGCTGAGGTCTTCTGAATTATCATCAGCAACGAGGATAAGGGGGGCGTTCATTCATATCACTCCGGACAAAAAACCAGGCTAAAACAAAAACCGCTGGCAATCGGCTACACTGCGCATTCGCAACACGGCGGACTTCAACCATATTAAGCCGGAGTATACACATGTCTATACTGACAGGTGACATCGGTGGCACACATACACGCCTTGCCCTGGTCGTACCAGAGGCAAAACGTTACCGCATTGTTCACGTAAACCACTATGTCA
>Ga0256829_1002417_pt1 | contig 13948 bp, 16 predicted proteins | sample 131447metaG_FD_185979 | JGI IMG/M metagenome (GOLD analysis project Ga0256829, IMG submission 185979) | Hydrothermal vent microbial communities from Lau Basin, Pacific Ocean - 131-447 | ecosystem: Environmental > Aquatic > Marine > Hydrothermal vents | place: Pacific Ocean: Lau Basin | collected...
GTAATTTTAACACCATTTTCAACTTTAAATTTTTTTAAGTCATTAGGTTTTGCATCTTTAATTTCTCCGATAAAAGGTAAGTTATATCTATTATTCTTTAAAAGCGTCACCTTTTTTTCTAAAATATTGCCATCTCTTAAAATTTTAACATAAACAACATCATTAGGCCTTTTAGAGTTCAAGAAACCTCTTAAGTCACTAAATTTTCTGATTTTGATTCCATCGATTTCTTTAATAATATCACCACTTTTAAGTCCTGCAGCTTCTGCACCAGTATCTTCTTCTACGTCATCTATATAAAAACCTTGAGTTTCGTCAAGACCTAATTTTTCCGCGTAAGCGCTGTTTAAGGATCCGCCAATAACACCCAAAATTCCGTTTTGTACATTACCAAATTCCATAATATCCTGTACTACTTTTTTAGCAATATTACTTGGTACTGCAAAAGAATAACCTATGTAAGAGCCTGTTTGAGAACTAATAGCGGTGTTTATACCTATTAAATCTCCATTTGTATTTACTAAAGCGCCTCCAGAATTACCTGGGTTAACAGCTGCATCGGTTTGTATAAAAGATTGTATGTTTTTTCCGCTTAAATCTCTAGATTTTGCACTAATAATTCCAGCAGTTACTGTAGATGTTAAGTTAAATGGATTACCAATTGCTAAAACCCATTCGCCAATTTTAGCAGTATCACTATCTCCAAAAGTGACGTAAGGTAAATCTTCTTCAGTTTCAACTTTTAATAGAGCAATATCTGTATTTGGATCGCTACCAACAATGGTAGCTTCTAGAGTTTGATTATCGTTTAAAGTAACGCTTAACTGTTCAGAATCTTCAATAACATGGTTGTTGGTAATGATGTACCCGTCTGGCGATATAATTACACCACTACCAGTACCTAACTGTCTACGTTGTGGGACACGACCATAAAATAGGTCTTGTAACGTTGGTTGTGCAGTTGTAATAGCTACATTTTTAACGTGTACAACAGCATGCACAGTTTTTTCGGCAGCAGTAGTAAAATCAATATTTTCGGCAGCTGTAAGAGCTGTCTTTGTGGTGTTTAAATTGGTTGGTAAAAAACTTGGCTGTTCTATAGTAGCCTGTTGTGCAATTTGTGGTTTTTCTTTTTCAAGAAAGGTTTTATAAGTTCCTAGAGTAATTGCGCCTCCTAATACAGAAACAAAAACCAAAGTAATCAACTTCTTCATGTTCTTTTAGTTTAGGTTTATTAGAATAACGATTAAAATTAATTAAATATTGAGCGCCTATTTCAACTTTAACGAGTATTTAACAGCACAATTGTGCTATATTTGTGTCTCAATTTTTTTACGTTAATGACTTTAACATTTTACAAATATCAAGGCACAGGTAACGACTTTGTTATCATTGATAATAGACAAGAATTATTTGACAAAAATGATACCAAATATGTCAAATTTTTATGTAACAGACGTTTTGGCATTGGTGCAGATGGATTGATTTTATTAGAAAATCATCTAGAAGCAGATTTTAAAATGGTGTATTATAATGCAGATGGTAATGAAAGCACCATGTGCGGTAATGGAGGACGCTGTATTGTCGCTTTCGCTGAATTTTTAGGCATTTTTAAAAACACAACAACGTTTTATGCAATAGATGGATTGCATCATGCAAAGATTGAAGAAAATTTAATTCATCTTCAAATGAAGGATGTCGAGACTATTGACACTTTTACTACCCATCATTTTTTAGATACAGGATCTCCACATCATGTTCAGTTTGTTGATAATTTAAAGACATTTAATGTGAAAGCAGAAGGTGAAAAGATTCGTTATGGAGCACCATACAATCAAGCTGGAAGTAATGTTAATTTTGTAGAAAAAATTAACCAAAACACTTTTGCAGTTCGTACTTACGAAAGAGGAGTAGAAGACGAAACTTTATCTTGTGGTACTGGTGTAACAGCAGTAGCAATTGCGATGTATGACTCAGGAGAAAGTACGTCAAAAACTATTAATCTAAACGTAGAAGGCGGACAATTAAAAGTATCTTTTGATAAAATTGAAGATACTTATAAAAATGTGATGTTAATTGGTCCAGCAACTCAAGTTTTTAAAGGCGAAATAGAATGTTAACATTAAAAGGAGAACATATTTATTTACGTGCTTTAGAACCAGAGGATTTAGAGTTTATTCATCATATTGAAAATGATGAAACCATTTGGGAAATAAGCAACACCATTACACCATATTCTAAATATTTAATCAAGCAATATTTAGAAAATGCACATAAAGATATTTATGAAGTCAAGCAATTGCGACTAGTAATTTGTAATTATGTAGATACTGCAATTGGCATGATTGATTTGTTTGATTTTGATATAAAAAACAAACGCGCAGGAATTGGTATATTGGTAAAATCTGAAACCGATAGACAAAAAGGATATGGTAAAGAAGCTTTAAAACTATTGATAAAATATAGTTTTAAACACTTAGATTTACATCAATTATATTGTAATATTTCTGAAGAGAATGCAGCAAGTTTAAACCTATTTAAAAACCAAGGATTTGAAGAAATCGGTTTAAAAAAAGACTGGAATTACCTTAACGGAAGCTATAAAAACGAATACTTACTTCAACTAATAAATACTAATGTACATTAAAAAAATACTCTTAGCAATAGCCTTAATTGGATTAGTTATAGCGGGTTATTTTGCCTATTTTGTATACAATGCAATGCTTAAGCCAAATACGGCATTTAATAATGAAACGGCATACATTTACGTGCCTACCAATGCAACTTATGAAGAAGTTAGAGAGCAATTAGAACCTTTGTTAAAAGACATTGATAGTTTTGATGCATTAGCGGTTCAAAAAAAATATACAACTAATATTAAAGCTGGACGATTTCCTGTAAAAAAAGGAATGAGTAATAATGATATTATCAATTCTATAAGAAGTAATAACTTACCAATAAAGCTGAGTTTTAATAACCAAGAACGTATAGAGGATTTAGCTGGTCGTATAGCGCAACAAATAGAGCCTGATAGTTTGTCGTTATTAAAAGCAATGACAGATTCTACATTTTTAAAAGAGAAAAACTTTACTAAGCAAACCGTGATGAATATGTATGTTCCCAATACTTATGAGTTTTTTTGGAACACATCACCAGAGTTATTTAGAGATAAAATGTTAGGTGAATACTATCGTTTTTGGAATGATTCACGACAAGCAAAACGAAAAGCATTAAAATTATCTGTAAACGAAGTAATGACCATTGCATCCATCGTTCAAAAAGAAACAGCTAAAGTAGACGAGAGACCACGAGTTGCAGGTGTTTATTTAAATAGAATAAGAAAAGGATGGCCTTTAGAAGCAGATCCAACGGTGATTTACGCTAAGAAACTTAAAGAAAACAATTTTGATCAAGTTATAAAACGTGTGCTTTACAAAGATTTAGAAATTGATTCAAAATACAATACTTATAAATATCCTGGTATTCCACCAGGACCAATTACAATGCCAGACGTATCTGCAATAGATGCTGTTTTAAATGCAGAGCAACATGACTATATGTTTTTTGTAGCAGATGTTAAAAATTTTGGCTATCATAAATTCGCTAAAACATTAGCGCAACATAATGCTAATAAGAGATTGTACACACAATGGATTAGCAGTCAAGGTATAAATAGATAGGCTTGTTTAGATATTTAATTTTTATATTTTTTTGTGTTAATTCTGTATTTAGTCAAACAGAACAAAACTCTTTTTTTACGCCAAGCGACACATTAAATATAAAAAGAAGAAACGCTGTTATACTCACCGAAAGCACTTTAGGAGGAATTACCCTTCTTGGATTAAATCAATTATGGTACGCAGACTATGAACGTTCTAAATTTCATACCATAAATGATAATTCAGAATGGTTTCAAATGGATAAGTTAGGGCATACATTTACAGCTTATCATTTAGGAAGATTTGGAGCTCAAACATTAAATTGGGCAGGAGTAAGCAAGAAAAATCAGTTAATTTATGGTGGCTCACTAGGTTTTATGTTTTTAACTGGTGTTGAAGTTTTAGATGGATTTTCTGAAGAATGGGGATTTTCTTGGGGAGATTTTGCTGCAAATGCAGCTGGTTCAGGATTATTTATTGGACAAGAATTACTTTGGGAAGAACAACGCATTAGTTTAAAATACTCTTTTAACAGAACACGTTTTGCATCTAAAAACTCAAATAAGTTGGGCAATGGTATTTTAGAAGAAATACTGAAAGATTATAATGGACAAACGTATTGGTTAAGTGCTAATTTACATTCGTTTTTTAAAGAAAGTAAATTACCTAAATGGTTAAATGTTGCTGTTGGTTACGGTATTGATGGATTGTTGTATGGCGAATCTAATTTGCAACAACTCAATTTTCCTAATCAAAAAAGAAGTAGACAATTTTATTTAAGTCTTGATGTAGATTTAACTAAAATTGAAACTAAATCAGAATTTTTAAAGCAAGTTTTTAATGTCTTTAATGTAGTTAAGATACCATTTCCTACTTTAGAAATTAATGGTAACGGTAAGCTAGTTGGGCACTTTGTTTACTTTTAACAATTCTTAACATGTTGATTTTCAGTATTAAATAATTTGTTGTATATTTGCACGCTGAAATTTTAACCCTATCTATATTTTAAGATTTGGTTATAAATCAAAAACAATGAAAAAAAATATTGGAAAGTTATTATCGCTAGTACTTACAATATCAATTTTATTAGCAGTTGTATTTTACAACAATAATAAAGAAGCTATCGTCATAAAAGATGAAGAGCAAACAACAAAAAGCACAGAAATATCTAATGATATTGCTTTTTATGATGTAAAAGAGCAATATACTCCGCACTTAGGAAAATCTTTTGCTGGATTTAAAGAGGCATTAGGTTTTAAAGAATCTCAAAACAACTACTTTAGAGTCAATAAGTTTGGGTATTTAGGGAAATACCAATTTGGAAAAAGTACTTTAAAATTAATTGGTATTTATGATTCTAACATGTTTCTAAAAACACCAGAGTTACAAGAAAAAGCATTTATAGCAAATGCACAACGTAACAAATGGGTTTTGCGTAGAGACATTAAAAGATTTGTAGGTAAAAAAATTAATGGCGTAGAAATTACAGAGTCTGGTATATTAGCTGCAGCACATTTAGCAGGACCAGGAAGTGTAAAAAAATACCTAAGAAGCTATGGTAAAAATGGATTTTCTGATGCGTTTGGAACTTCTGTAAGATATTACATGAAAAAGTTTTCTGGATATGATACTTCTTCTATCAAACCGTTAAAAAAAGTTAAAGTTAAGCATAGTAGAGCTTAACAATATTATTCCTTATGAATTATAAATAGTGTTGGTCTTTTATGTAAGTCAACACTATTTTTTTTCCATTGATTAGCAGTTTGTGTCTTTATAAATTCTGTATCTAAAGTAATATCACAAGCAACACAGATTAAGCAATCGTTACTTAACGTGTTACAAAGATCTTCTAACATTTTATTGTTTCTGTAAGGCGTTTCTATAAAAGATTGAGATTGATTGTAATCTTTACTAATGCGTTCTAGTCTTTTTATTTCAGATTTTCTTTCATTTTTATCTATAGGTAGATAACCATTAAAAGCAAAAGATTGTCCATTCATACCAGAAGCCATCATGGCGAGTAGAATAGAAGAAGGACCAACTAACGGAACAACTTTTATATTATTTTGATGTGCTAATTTTACAATATCTGCACCTGGATCTGCAATACCTGGGCAACCAGCATCCGATAGTAAACCAATAGTTTTACCTTCTAAACAAGGTTTGATAAAATTAGGTAAATCTTCAGGTTGTGTATGTTTATTTAATTCAAAAAGCGTTAAACTAGGTTGTGATTTTTCTGGAGAAATACTTTTTATAAACTTTCTAGCTGCTTTAGAGTTTTCTACAATAAAAGTATCTAAACTATCAATTATTGTTTTTACTTGTGCTGGCAATACATCAAAAGGATTGTTTTCTCCTAATGTATTCGGAATTAAATAGAGCTGTCCTTTATTCATAACCCTAAAAGTAACAAATTATGATGATGTATTTATTCGTTTTGCGATAATTTCACAAGCATTATCTAGCATATTGTAAACATTTTCAAAACCTTTATCACCACCATAATAAGGATCAGGTACATCTAAGTTTTTATCAGGAAAACTTTCATTTAAAATTAATTTGACCTTAGATTTCTCTTCTTCATTTTCTGCTAAAGCAATGATATTTTGGTAATTAGAATTATCCATTGCATAAATAATATCAAAGTCTTCAAAATCTTGCTTGGTGAATTTTCTTGCACGTTGGTTAGTTATATTTAATCCATTTTGTCTAGCAACAGCAATAGACCTTGGATCTGGTTTATTACCAACATGATAAGCAGCAGTACCAGCAGACTCAACAATAAAATTAGAATTTAATTTTGATTTTAGGATACCTTCAGCTAGAGGAGAACGACAAATGTTTCCTAAGCAAACCATTAAAATTTTAGTCATGGTAATTGTAAATTATACTGAAAGCTTTTTAGTTAAATCTTCAACGTATTTTCTAAACTGCTTATCTGTAGATGATAAGTTATCAACTGTTTTACAAGCGTGTAATACGGTAGCATGATCGCGCTTTCCTATTTGAGAACCAATGCTTGCTAAAGATGCTTTAGTAAACTTTTTTGCAAAGAACATTGCCAATTGTCTAGCTTGCACGATATGTCGTTTTCTGGTTTTAGATTGTAAAGTATCTACATCCATTTGGAAGTAATCTGATACAATTTTTTGGATGTAATCTATTGATACTTCACGTTTTGTGTTCTTTACAAATTTTTCTACAACTTGTTTAGCTAACTCAATATTCACTTCTTTTTTATTGAAAGAAGATTGTGCAATTAATGAGATTATTGCGCCTTCAAGTTCTCTAATGTTGGTTTTTATATTTTTTGCAATATATTCTACAATATCGTCAGGCATTTCAACACCATCTCTGTAAAGCTTATTCTTTAAAATTGAAACTCTAGTTTCAAAATCTGGTGTTTGTAACTCGGCAGATAATCCCCATTTAAAACGAGATAATAAACGTTGTTCAATATCTTGCATATCTACAGGTGCTTTGTCACTTGTTAAGATAACTTGCTTTCCGTTTTGATGCAAATGGTTAAATATATGGAAGAATACATCTTGCGTCCCCGATTTACCAGATAAAAATTGTACATCATCAATGATTAATACATCAACTAATTGGTAAAAATGAATAAAATCATTTCTGTTATTTTTCTTTACTGAGTCTATATATTGTTGCGTAAATTTTTCAGCAGAAATATAAAGAACAGTTTTTTCTGGATATTTGTCTTTGATATCAACACCAATAGCGTGAGCAAGGTGAGTTTTACCTAAACCAACTCCACCAAATACTAATAGTGGATTAAAAGATGTTCCTCCTGGTTTTGCAGATACAGCCAATCCTGCACTTCTAGCTAAACGGTTAGAGTCACCTTCTAAAAAGTTATCAAAATTGTAATTAGGATTAAGTTGAGATTCTATCTTAACGTTTCTAATACCAGGAATTACAAATGGGTTTTTTAACTCTGGATTTTTATTGTTTAACGGTACATCAACATCTTGAGATTTTACAGCACTTCTATTTGTACTAGGTATTTTTTCTGTAAAAGGTTGTTTGTTACCGTAGGTGTTTTCCATTTTTATAATGTAAACCAACTTTGCTGTTTCTCCTAGTTCTTTGGTAAGTGCTACTTTTAGTAACTTAACATAATGCTCTTCAAGCCACTCGTAGAAAAATTTACTAGGTACCTGAATACTTAAAGCATTATCAGTTAGTTTAACTGCAACTATAGGTTCAAACCATGTTTTGTATGCTTGAGGTTGGATATTATCTTTTATAAATTGTAGACAGTTATTCCAGACCGATTGCGCAGTTACACTCATAATACTATTAAACGTTGTTTTTGTTAGTTAAAAAAAGACCTTAAGAGTTAGAGAAAAGCCTTTAGATTTACAGCTGGACAAATATGTGAACAAAATTCTAAAAAAAAAAATGAAACAGTATTGAATTTCTAGTTTTTTTTTCTCATGTTAAACCAGATTTCTAAACTACAAAAAAATATTGATTAAATGGCTATAAAACCAGATGAAATTGAAATAAGAGTAAGATATGCAGAAACCGATCAAATGGGAGTTGTGCATCACGGTAACTACGCGTTATATCTAGAGATGGCAAGGATTGAATGGTTGCGTAAATTAGGGATTTCTTACAAAAGCATGGAAGAAAATGGTATAGGTTTACCTGTTGTTTCTTTATCCATAAATTTTAAAAAATCAGCATTTTATGATGATGTAATTAAAGTCAAAACTCAGCTTAAAAAACAACCAACTGCTTTAGTTAATTTTGACTATATATTAACCAATCAAAATGACGAATTATTGTGTAATGCAGAAGTTGTTTTGGCATTTATGGATATGAAAACTAAAAGACCTACGCGTCCGCCAAAATATTTTTTAGAAGCCTTAAAAAATTAGTTATCTAATTCTTTAATTTCTACTTCATAAATATTTTCAAAAATAGATGCTATCGTACTAGCATCTTTTTTTCTTACTGAAATAGTAATTTGGCAATCTAATTCTAATTTCTGGTTGGTAATATTTAGATTTTTCTCTTTAATAACACGCATCACCTTATTCATGTTTTTATAATCAAATGTGATTACAAAATCTACATTTATGGTTTTAGTCACTATTTTACAAGCCTCTAATGCCATTTGTGCTGTGGTTTTATAAGCGTTTATTAACCCGCCAACACCTAATTTTACACCACCAAAATATCTAACAACTACAATTAGTACATTGGTAACTTCAAAAGATTGGATTTGACCATAAATTGGCATTCCTGCACTATTATTAGGTTCTCCATCATCATTAGCGCGATATATTAAATTAGGCTCTTCAAATCCAATTTGGTAGGCATAGCACCAATGTCTTGCATTGTGATGTTGCTTTTTTAGATTTTCGATGTGTGCTTTAACTTCATCTTCATTTTTTACAGGAAATGCATACCCAAAAAATTTAGAGTTTTTGTCTTTAAAAAGTACTTCGTCATTTGGTTTCACAATGGTTTTGTAAGTATCGTTTTCCATAAATTAAGCTAAAGTCACTAATATAATAGATATAATTGCAATAGCAATTCCTGACCAGTTTTTTGTAGATAATTTCTCTTTAAAAAATAGCAATCCAACTAAGGTTGAAAGCATTACAATAGCTACATTATTAACTGTAAAAATGGTCGAACTTTCAAAATTTTCGGCATCTAAAGCCTTTAATAACATGTAAATAGAGTAGTAGTTTACTATACCTAAAATAAATCCAGAAAGGATTGCTTTTTTGTCAAAAGTGAATTGTTTTTGTATCGCTTTCGCGGAAATAAAGCCAACACCAATTAACCCAGCCATCATAAATATACATGCCGAAAATATTGGGATATCACCATCTGGAATAAAATTAGTTTCGATATATTTTATGGATGTATCAATAACGCCTGATCCAAAAAATAACAATAACGGAAGCCAAAGTCCTTTTAATGCAAAACCAGTTTCGGTACGATTTTTAACCGACGCTAAATACACAGCAACTAAAGCTAATAAGATACCAATAGCTTTTTGTAAACCTAAACTTTCGTTATAAGCAAAAAGTCCAAATATTATGGGAATGATTACACTCATTTTACTAGCAACAGACGCAACCGAAATCCCGTTACGCTGCGCAGTTAAAGCCATAACGTTAAAAATTGAAATAAATAAAACACCTAAACCAATTGCGCCATAAAACCATTTAGATTGGATAATGTCTTGAGTATGTATTGGCTGACTATAACTAATTACACCTAAGCTAAACGCTGTAAAGTAATTAAATACAATAGTTTGCAGTGTATTTATTTTATACTTACCAACTAAAGTAAAAATGATAAATATTAATGTTGAAGCTATTATGCTAAGCAGTAAATACATTTATTTCTATTGAATATTTTAAGCAAAAATATAATAATGCGTCAGTTCGAGTAATTTTGAGGTACGAAAAATTGTATCGAGAACTAAGAGGTTATAAAAATTCTTGTTTTCGATACTAATTTTTATTCATTAACAATCATAAAAATTCACTCTAACTGACGAATTTTATTAAAACAACTCCTTTTTTATTTTAAAAATATCAACAATATCTTCGGTAGATGGATTGTTGTTCCAAACATTAATTCCTAATTGTTGTGCAGTTTGTGTGTTTTCTAAAGTGTCGTCAATAAAAAGACATTCTTCTGCATTCAGTTTATTTTCAGTTAATACAAAATTGAAAATATCTGCATTGGGTTTTCTTAAATTAATTTCGTGAGACAGATAAAATTGGTCAAAGCAATCTTTAAATTCTTCATAAAAAGACACATTATTTTTGATGTAATCTATATGAAGCTCGTTAGTATTACTTAACAATATTAATTGATAATTGTTGTCTTTTGCTAATTGTTTGATAAACTGCAATCTATGTTCTGGGAAATCTTTAATAATGTGATTCCAAATAGATTTTAATTCGTTTCTAGACAATTTAGGAAAGTTATCTGCGTAAAAGTCTAAAAACTCGTCTGTAGATATTAAACCTTGCTCATACAAAGCGTTTATAGATTGAAGTTCTTCGTCTAATTCTGTAATTTCAAATTTTTCTAAAGCTAATTTTAAAGCACCTTCTTTATCTAAATTGATAAATACGTCTCCAAAATCAAATATGATGGTTTTAATCATTTATTTATTGTTTTCGTTTTTGTAAATAGACAACGTGTCTTCTAAAATGTGAGACATTTCCATAAGTTGACCATTAAATTTTGGTGCTTTTACACCAGATTTAAATGTTGTTTTTCCTTTAAAAATTCGTGCCTCGTCCCAAAGGTTTTCATCAATAAACAGTTGTAATGTTTTTGCGCCACCTTCAATAATTACTGAATTTATTTCAGCTTTAAATAACTGTTTGCAAATAGCTTTTGCAGTTGTGTCTTTAAAGGTTAAAGTTTCAGCTTCAGCATTAAAAACTGAAAAAGTTTTATTCAAACTTTCGTTTTTATCCAACACGATTCGTGTTGGATTTTTGCCAGTCCAATCTCTTACCGTTAATGTAGGATTGTCTTGTAAAACTGTGTTTGTGCCAACCAAAATAGCTTGTTCTTCGGCGCGCCATTTGTGTACTAACTGTCTAGAAAATGTGTTTGTAATCCAAACTGGAGCTTGTTTATCTCTTTGGTTTGGAGCGATAAAACCGTCTTCGGTTTCTGCCCATTTTAAAATAATATAAGGTCGTTTTTTATTATGAAATGTAAAAAAACGCTTGTGATGCGCTTTGCAATCTTCTTCACAAATGCCAACTCTAACTTTGCAACCAGCTTCCATTAATTTTTTAATGCCTTTTCCTGCAACTTCAGGATTATCATCTACACAACCAATAACAACATTTGGGATTTTGTGACGAATAATTAAATCGCTACAAGGTGGCGTTTTTCCGTAATGGCTGCAAGGTTCTAAGGTTACATAAAGTGTTGCTTTTTGCAGCAAATTTTTATCGGCTACTTTATTTATAGCATTTACTTCGGCGTGATTACCGCCATAAGCGCTAGTAAAACCTTCGGCAATTATTTTATTATCAACCACAATAACACAACCAACCATTGGGTTTGGACGCGTTGTTCCTAATCCGTTTTTAGCAATTTGTAAAGCGCGTTGTATGTAAAATTGATCGTTCAAATTATAGTTTGATTTTTACGTTATCAATAACATCTACGTGGTATTTGTGCGAAAATCCCATGATTTTATAATCAATATCACCAACGTACTGTACTTTCATGTTTTTGGTTAGTAAGCTACCTAAAAGACTGCTTAAGTTTTTATCACTAAATAAACTATCTGTTGGAATTTTTGCGCGTAACGGAATGGTAAATTTATCTTTTGCAGGCACGTCAAAACTTTCGGTAGTAACAGACGAGATTTCGTTGTTATTAATAATGACCTTAAGATCATCTGTTTTTAAAGTACCGCCAATATCGTTAGGATTTAAAAATTCTGCTTCCGCTTTTAGCGTAATAAACTTAGAATTAGAATCTTCAACTTTAATAGTATTTACGCCAATAAATTCTGGTGTTTCGTTAACTGTACAGTTAAAAAAACAAGCCAATATTGTTAATAAGAATAACGCTTTCTTCATTGTTCTGTGATTAGGTTTGTTGTATCTTCAACCTCTAAAAATTTGTGTAAAAATAGCATTTTAAAGTGAGTAATTCGACTATTGAAATAAGAGAAATCCAACCAGAAGACAATAAGCAAATGGAAGCTGTAATTCGCGAAGTTTTTATAGAGTACAACTTGCCTTTAGTTGGTACGGCTTACGCAGATGCAGAAACACCAAAAATGTTTGAGTCTTACGCAGGCGATAAAGAAGTGTATTTTGTGGTTACTGTAGATGGAAAAGTTGAAGGTGGCGGCGGATTAAAACCACTTAATAATGCCCAAAACGAAGTTTGCGAAATCCAAAAAATGTATTTTTCTAATCGCTTACGCGGAAAAGGTTACGGCAAAAAACTATTTTTAAAATGCCTAGAAACCGCTAAATCTTATGGATTTAAAAACGCGTATTTAGAAACTATTCCAGAGCTTAAAGAAGCCATACATATTTATGAAACGAATGGTTTTAAGTTTTTAGATGGACCTTTAGGTGATACCGGTCATTTTAATTGTGGTATTTGGATGTTGAAAGATTTATAATGGTTTAATGAAATTAAAAGATTTAAAACATAAGTTTCACGAGCATTTAGATGCAATTTACGGTAAAGAAGAAGTGCAAACTTTTTTCTTTATGCTAACTGAATACTACAATGCTATTAAACGTATTGATTTAGCTTTAAATACAGACTTGACTATTGAAGATGACTTTGTTTTAAAGTACGAAAGTGCTTTAGAAGCCTTAAAAAATCATGAGCCAATACAATATATTATTGGACAAACTGAATTTTATGGATTGCCATTTTATGTTAATGAAAACACATTAATCCCAAGACCAGAAACTGAAGAATTAGTTGAATTAATTTTATCAAATACCTATGCTAATAGTCAACTTGAGATTATTGAAGGTAATAACCAATTTAATATTTTAGATATTGGTACAGGAACAGGTTGTATCGCTATTAGCTTAGCAAAACAATTGCTAAATGCTAATGTTTCTGCTATAGATGTTTCTGCGAAAGCGTTAGAAATGGCAAATGAAAATGCACAACTAAACCAAGTAGATATCGATTTTATTGAAAATGATATATTAAAAATCTGTAATTCTGAACTTGATTCAGTAACCAAATTTGATATCATCGTTTCTAATCCACCATACGTTAGACAACTAGAAAAACAGCAAATGCAAGACAATGTGCTTAATCACGAGCCACATTTAGCTTTGTTTGTTGAAGATGAAAATCCGCTAATATTTTATAGAGCCATTACACAGTTTGCGACCAAAAATTTAAAACCAAATGGCGAATTGTATTTTGAAATAAATGAATATCTTGGAAAAGAAATGATGGCGCTTTTAGAAGAATTTGGCTTTAAAAACATTCAGTTAAAGCAAGATCTTTTTGGAAAGGATAGAATGATTTGCGGTGTAATAAAATAAAGAACAAGTGACAAACCAATGAATATAGAACAGCAAATAACCCAACTACGTGACGAGCTTCGTCAGCATAACTATAATTACTACGTGCTTGATAATCCAACGATTAGCGATTACGATTTTGATATAAAACTTAAAGAATTACAAGCTTTAGAAGAAGCGCATCCAGAGTTTTATGACGCAAATTCTCCAACCTTGCGTGTTGGTGGCGAAGTGACTAAAAAC
>Ga0256829_1002418_pt1 | contig 13939 bp, 16 predicted proteins | sample 131447metaG_FD_185979 | JGI IMG/M metagenome (GOLD analysis project Ga0256829, IMG submission 185979) | Hydrothermal vent microbial communities from Lau Basin, Pacific Ocean - 131-447 | ecosystem: Environmental > Aquatic > Marine > Hydrothermal vents | place: Pacific Ocean: Lau Basin | collected...
CCAAAACAAAAACTTTATTGAACTAGCCTTGCCTATCTCTTCGGTTAAACTTATTTCTGGAAGCTCCTTCTTAATTTCTTTTTCAATTGAGAGACCTTTTTCTACTGCCCCCTTTAACAAAGGGTGGTACCAATATACGTCCACGAAAAAAACTAAATTCCAAACAAAAAAAGCAACTATTGCTAACAAACCACCAATAGGTATGCTGGCATTGAATATGTTTACTTCATAATTTGACTTTAGACTAACCCCTGCAGCACTAATAAATGCGGAAATAATAAGTATTCCAAAATTTCTTACCTTCATCTCAAGGTTATTAAAATGCTGTTGAACATCTACAATTTTTTTCCATGCGTCAACATTGAGTTTTAGCTTTTCTAATGCAAATTTTTTGTCATCCATTGATAATCTCTAATTAATTTTAAATGGTGAAAATTCAAATATAGAAAGTATTTGTTCAAATCGATCTATTGTATGATTTGGTGGGTTATGGGGGCTTTGTTCTTTTATTTTTCTTTCGCGTTCCACATCTTCATCTGTCCAATGGGTAACCGCTCTTAACAGATTGTAACCATCTGCATTATCTGTAAAATGAGCTGTTCCATACTTAGCAAATACATCACAAACACCAGCTAGCTGAGCCATTTCGATATCTTTCATTTCGCTATCTCCGACGTAGATACATTTATCAGGGGTGGAACCTATATCCTTTATTATGTCGAGTAGTAAATCCGGATTAGGCTTTAATTCACCTTCAGGAGTAAAACTATGATCCATTTGATTAAATTCGAATTTAGAGTTTTGCCCCTCTCCTTCTGGTAATTCATGGTCAGGAGGTGAGTATAAAACGTCGATGTAATTATCTAGCCCTAATTTCTTAATTCTATATGACGTATAGTAAGATTTTGACTCTGTGTATGCAACAATATAGACACCAATGTCTTTTAATTTCTTTAAAGTATCTTCTACTGTATCGTACAGTTTGAGTTTGTTTTTACGTGCTTTTCTAAACGCATGAATAGCATCATCCATTTCTTTTTTTACATTTTCTGGCTTGCCATATAGTTTTTTTAGGCTTGGTAAATTTTCCAATAAAAAAGCATATTCAGCAGTGCCGTGTTTTTGGTGAATCTTCTTGATTTCAGCAAGAATAGTTTTTTCGTCTATGCCAGAGATAGAACAGACGCGCTCTATCATTGCCGAGTTACTTGCATACCAAACGCTGAACCAGTCAAATAATGTATTATCCAAGTCGGTGATTAGGACAGTTTTTTTCATAAAAAATCCTTTTAAAGATCATTTAAAATTACGGTGACATAGCGTAATTGAAGTAGAATTACGGTAGCAGTAACCGAATTAAGCGACTGACACCTGGAAGTCCCGCCTCTAATCCGCCAGTTCCTTTGAGCGCAGCGCCGCCGACCGTACCGCATCCCCCATCAGTTTTGCCAGACCGTCCTCTGCCATCAATATCTTGAGTGCGGCCTCGGTTGTGCCTGCGGGGCTGGTGACATTTATCCGCAACCTGGCAGCGTCCTCATCAGACTGGTCCAGCAAGGCTCCGGCACCACATACCGTGTGCTTCGCCAGTTTTCCGGCAAGCTCCGGCTCAAGGCCAACCTGCTCCCCGGCTTTTGCCAGTGCCTCGACCAGATAAAAGACATAGGCCGGGCCGCTGCCCGATACTGCGGTGACCGCATCCATCAGGCCCTCATCGGTGATCCACTCAACCTCCCCCACGGCATTGAGCAGGTGATGACAGACGGATTTTTGCTTCTCGCTTGCCTTCGGGTTGGCGCAGGCAACCGTAATTCCCCGGCTGATAGCAGCCGGAGTATTGGGCATGGCACGGACAATCGCCGCTTGTGGTCCCAGATGACGGCTGAAATATCCTATACTCTTTCCCGCGGCTATGGACAGGAACAGAGCCGCCCGGCTGTCAATGGCTTTCAAGTCCGTCAGAGCCTGATCCATCATCTGGGGCTTGACCGCAAGAATGATAAATGACGGGGCAAAATCCCGGGGCAGGCTGGAAACCCTGTCAATAAAATATTCTGGATCAATGGATGAAATTCTGCTACTGGCGGCCTTTGCATCCGGGTCAAGGATTTTTACTGTATTGCCCGGCAAGCCAGCCCTGAGCCAGCCATTAAGCAGGGCGGTACCCATCCGGCCACACCCAACAAGCAGAAGCGGCTTTTCCGGAGAAATATTTGAATTTTCCGACATATCAGGCTCCTAACAGAATTCAGGCTTCGCCGACAGTTTCCAGCATCGCGGCCTTTATCGCTTCTTCCGGGTCTTTTCCGGCCCACAGGACAAACTGGAATACCGGATAATATTTATTGCTTTCGGCCAGAATGGCATCGGTGATTCTTTCACATATTGCCGCCGCTGCCTCCGGGTCGGTGCCAACCATATTGCTGTGGCGGAACATCAGGCTGTTATCCTCGGTCCAGATGGCAAAATGACCGATGGCCAGCCGTTCATTGACCAGATTTATCGCTTCAAGGATTTTGGCCTTTTTGGTTTCCACTACCCGCATGTCCAGCATCCCCGCCGCCTGAAGCAGGTTATCCTCGGCAACCCAGAAATAGCGGATATGGAAATCACACCATTCGCCGCTGACCGCAACGGTGATTTCCTCCTCACTGGAGCGTTCATAAGGCCATTCATTCTGGCCCGCCATCATTTCGAGAATATCCAGCGGGTTGGCCCGCAGGGCATCATAGCCGTCAAAATTCACCGCTGTCATTTACCTGCTTCTTTGCTGTTTTTGGCTTTGGCGGCCTTTGTCTTTTTCCCCGGGGTCGTTTTTCTTTGGGCGCGGGGCTTTTTCAAGGCGGCGATCTGTTTCTCAAGTTCGAGATTCTTTTCCCGCGCTTCCCGCGCCATATCGCGCACGACCTCGAACTCTTCACGCGTCACCAGATTCATGTCGCGGAATATATGCTCGAACCGTGCCCGGACCATCGACTCAACCTCGCCCTTGACCCCATGGAGGGTTCCTGCGGCACTTTGCGTCAATTTTGCCAGATCATCAAAAAATTTATTGTCCGTCTGCACCTAACCACCTTTATCATAAATCAGTCTGTAACAGGATCATAGCCATCCTGCAGGGATAAGCGAAGTTGTAATATGAAAAGTGACGAGTTTCAATTCCATAAAACTTGACTTGACCGTCACGCCCTGCATGATAGCCTCTAAACATATGTAAAACAGCCATAACCGGTGATCGCCCCATGCTGGAATTTTTATTATCTGCCACCCTTACCTATCCCGATATTTCACCGATAATTGTTAAAATCGGCCCCTTGACGATTCGCTGGTATTCCATGGCCTATCTTTTTGGCTGGGGGATTGCCTGGTTTTACATGCTGCAACTGATCAAAAAGCGCGGTGCACCCTGCAACGCGGCTCAGGTAGGGGATTTTGCCTTCTGGGCGATGATGGGGGTCATCCTCGGCGGCAGGCTGGGCTATGTGTTATTTTATAATTTCAGCTATTATCTTGGCCATCCCGGCGACATATTTGCCGTTTGGGACGGCGGCATGTCATTTCACGGCGGCTTTATCGGCGTTTCCATTGCAACCTATATTTTCTGCCGGAAACAGAAAATAGCCTTCTTACGCTTTACCGACCTGCTGGCCTGTGTATCGCCCATCGGGCTGTTTCTCGGGCGGCTGGCCAATTTTGTCAATGGTGAGCTGTTTGGCCGGATTACGGATTCCCCCCTCGGCATGGTTTTTCCGCGCGGTGGCCCCCTGCCGCGCCATCCGAGCCAGCTTTACGAAGCGGCGCTTGAGGGACTTGCCCTGTTTTTCCTGATGTGGTTTCTGTTCCATTTCACCGATCTGCGTAAAAAACCCGGGCGGCTCACCGGGGTATTTATTATCGGTTACGCGATTGCCCGGACCCTTACCGAACAATTCCGCGAGCCGGATAATCAGCTCGGTTTTCTCTATGGCACCGATTTCCTGACCATGGGGCAAATTCTGTCCTTTCCGATGATCCTGCTCGGTCTTTACCTGATATTCCGCAAAATCAAGAAATCCCTGTGAATGCTCTGGAAACATATCTGATCAGCCTGGTCAGGGCGCAGGGGCCGATCTCTGTCGCAACCTACATGGCCGAAGCGCTCGGCAATGAAAAGCATGGCTATTACATGAAAAAAGACCCGTTCGGCCAACAGGGGGACTTCACCACGGCACCGGAAATCAGCCAGATGTTCGGCGAGATAATCGGCCTGTGGCAGGCGACCAGCTGGCTGAATATGGGTCGTCCGGACAAAATTCATCTGATCGAACTTGGCCCCGGCCGCGGCACCCTGATGCAGGACGCCCTGCGGGCGATGAAAATCATTCCCGGTCTGTTGGCGGCAACCCGCATTCATCTGGTGGAAATGTCACCAATATTGCGGAAAATGCAGCAAAAGAGCCTTGGGGATTACCCGGCCCCTGAATGGCATAGCCGTATTGGCGATATATTGCGTCATGCCCGGGGCGAGCCGATCCTGGTGATCGCCAATGAATTTTTTGACGCCCTGCCTGTCCGTCAATTTCAGAAAACAGACAATGGCTGGCATGAAAGACTGGTCAGCCTTGATGGCCGGGACAGGCTTGCCCTCAGGCTTGCCCCGATGCCCGCGCCCGAACAGGTCATCCCCGGGGCCTTGCAACGTGCGGCCCCCGGCAGCATCGTCGAAATCTGCCATGCGGGCGAACATATCATGGCAGAAATCGCCGAACATATCGGCCAGTTTGGCGGCGCGGCGCTGATCATTGATTATGGCTATGGGCAGCAGGACTGCGGTGACAGCCTGCAGGCGGTAAAAAACCATAAATACACCGATATACTGCAAGACCCCGGCGACGCCGACCTGACGGCCCATGTTAATTTTCAGAGACTGCGGGAGATTGCCACCACATATAATACAAGGACATATGGTCCGACCGGACAGGGCAGCTTCCTCAACGCCATGGGCATCCGGCAAAGGGCCGACGCGCTGGGCAAGGAGGCATCGGCCAGCCAGCGGGAAGACATCCGGACAGCCCTGCACAGATTGACCCATGAGGATGAAATGGGCAGATTGTTCAAGGTGATGGCGGTCACCGAAAGCGGATTGCCCGATATTAGCGGATTCGGGAGCTGATATGCTGACCTGCCCGGAACTTGATCACCCGGAAATCAGCCACGGCTTTTTCACCCGCAAGGGCGGTTGTTCGACAGGTCTCTACCATTCCCTGAATTGCGGGCCGGGATCAGATGACCTGCCGGAAAATGTCACCGAAAACCGCAGACGTGCCCTCTCCTGCCTGAAGGCACCTGGGGCGAGTATTTCAGGCCTGTATCAGGTCCACAGCTCTGTCACTCATACCCTTGATACAGCATGGAAGGCAGGCCAGCTGCCTGAGGGTGACGCCATGGTCACGGACAGGAAAAATATCGCCCTTGCCATTCTGACGGCGGATTGTGCGCCGGTGCTGTTTGCGGACCCCGTGCATCGGGTGATCGGTGCCGCCCATGCCGGATGGCGGGGCGCCCTTGGCGGTATTCTGGAAAATACCATCGAGAAAATGTGCCGTATCGGGGCAAAGCGCAGGAATATAATCGCCGCCATTGGCCCTGCTATCGGCCAGAAAAATTATCAGGTCGGGGCGGAATTCAGGAAAGAATTTACCCGCCACACACTGGATTACCGGATTTTCTTCGCCCCGGACGGGGAGCGTTACCTGTTTGATCTGAAAGGATTTATATCGCAAAGGCTGAAAAATTCCAACATAGCTGATATCTCCCTGCTTCCCCATGATACTTACGCAAATGCCGATGATTTTTTCAGCTACCGCCGGGCAACTCACCGGGGGGAGAAGGATTATGGCCGGCAAATATCGCTGATCACGCTTCTTTAGTCGCTTTTTATATTTTTTCCCGTTATATAATTATTCTCAGATTCGAATCCTTAAATATTCAAGAGGAAACAGGCCATGAAACTTCTGTCCGGCAACAGCAATCGTCCCCTCGCAGAAGCAATTGCAAGCTGTCTTGATATGGACCTGACCAAGGCGGATATCAAACGCTTTCTCGATGAGGAAGTCTGGATAGAAATTCAGGAAAATGTCCGGGGCGAGGATGTTTTTGTCATTCAGCCAACCTCCTATCCGGCCAATGACAATGTCATGGAACTTCTGGTCAGTATTGATGCCCTGCGCCGGGCCAGCGCCAAGCGGATTACCGCCGTACTGCCCTATTTCGGCTATGCCCGGCAGGACCGGAAACCCGGCCCCCGCACACCGATTTCGGCCAAGCTTATGGCCAACCTGATTACCAAGGCCGGGGCCGACCGGGTGTTGACCATGGACCTGCATGCCGGGCAAATTCAGGGATTTTTCGATATTCCGACAGACAATCTGTTTGCCGCCCCGGTATTGATCCGCGACATCAGGGAGAATCTGGTTAAAAACGGTGACAAAGTCATGGTGGTCTCGCCGGATGTCGGCGGTGTGGTCCGCGCCCGCGCCCATGCCAAACGCCTGAATGCGCCGCTCGGCATCATTGACAAGCGCCGCGAAAAAGCCGGGGTGTCCGAAGTCATGAATGTCATCGGCGACGTGGCGGGCTATCATTGTATTCTGGTCGATGATATTGTTGATTCCGCCGGCACATTATGCAACGCCGCCGCCGCGCTCAAGGCCAACGGCGCGACCGGGGTCAGCGCCTATGTCGCCCACGGGGTATTGTCCGGACCGGCAGTGGATAGAATAACTGCCTCGGAACTGACAAGTGTGGTTACCACCGACAGTATCCGGGCCACAGAAGCCGTGGCAAATTGCGCCAAGATACGGCAAATCACCATCGCCCCCCTGCTCGCCGAAGCCATCCACCGGATCAACCGGGAAGAATCAGTGTCTGTTCTGTTTGACTGACAGGATACAGGGCCATTAAATTATTTAAATAATCATTGAGTTATCGGTCGTTTCACGTTAATAACTGCGTCGAGGTCTGTGTCCTTGCACACAGGCCTTTGGTATTGGCACCCCTGGAGGCCAGTATCTTTTTTCATTACTTAGGAGATTTAAAATGGCAAATGCAGTTATTACAGCTGAATTGCGCGAAAAAGCGGGTAAGGGGTCCTCTCGTGCGTTACGGAGAGAAGGCAAAATACCGGCAGTTATTTACGGCGACAAAAAGGACCCGGTGACGGTTACCCTGAATCAGGTTGCCCTTGTCAAGGAACTCGAAAAAGGCGGGTTCATGAACACCTCATATGAAATACATATCGGCAAGGACAAGGAAGTCGTCCTGCCCCGTGATGTTCAGTTCCACCCGGTTACTGACCGGCCAATGCATGTCGATTTCCTCAGACTTGCCAAAGGCTCAAGCCTGAATATCATGATCCCGATACATTTCATCGGTGAGGAGGAATGCCTCGGCATCAAAGCCGGCGGTATCCTTAACGTCGTCCGTCACGAGGTTGAATTTTCCTGTCCGGCCAATGCAATCCCCGAAGCCATTGAAATTGATATTTCCGGGCTTGAACTGAATGACAGTATTCATATCAGCACCGTGGCATTGCCCGAAGGCGTAACCCCGGTCATTGATGACCGCGATTTCACCATCGCCATGATCTCGATACCGAGCGGATTCAAGAGTGACGAGTCACTGGATGACGAAGAAGCCGAAACCGAAACGGAAGAAGGTGATACCGGAGAAGAAGGCGGCGAAGAATAATCTTCTCCCCCCAATATTTTTTCGGGAAATAATTTATAAGGATAAAAGCCATGTTGTTATGGGTCGGATTGGGGAATCCCGGCAGCGAATACCACAACAACCGGCATAATATCGGTTTTATGGCGGTGGATGAGATCATTCATCGCCATGATTTTTCCGGCCCGAAATCACGCTTTCAGGGGGTGACATTTGACGGACGGATCGGGACGCAAAAAATACTGATCCTCAAGCCGCTGACCTTTATGAATCTGTCCGGGCAATCGGTCGGTGAAGCAGCACGTTTTTATAAAATCCCGCCGGAGGATATCCTGGTCTTTCATGATGATCTTGATATAGCGGCGGGCAGAATTAAATTCAAGACCGGTGGCGGTCACGGCGGCCATAACGGCCTGCGCAGCATTGATGCACATATCGGCAACGGCTATCACCGGATACGTCTGGGCATTGGTCATCCGGGACATAAGGAACAGGTCCATGGCCATGTTCTGGGCAATTTTGCCAAATCGGACAGCGCATGGCTTGACCCGCTGCTGGACGCGGTGGCCGATGCCGCGCCGGAGCTTTTAAGCGGAGAAGGGACCGGATTTCTCAACGCCGTCGCCCTGCGGCGCAATATAAAATAAGGAAACAGGAATTATGGGTTTCAAATGTGGTATTGTCGGTTTGCCAAATGTCGGGAAATCAACGCTTTTCAACGCCCTGACCAACACCGCTGCGGCAGCCGCCGCCAATTATCCCTTCTGCACGATTGAGCCGAATGTCGGCCAGGTGCCGGTACCGGACCCGCGCCTGCTGAAACTTGCGGCAATAGCCGGTTCAAAGGAAATCCTGCCAACCCAGTTATCTTTTGTCGATATTGCCGGTCTGGTGCGCGGCGCGTCAAAGGGTGAGGGACTCGGCAATCAGTTCCTCGCCAATATCCGCGAGGTCGATGCCATCATTCATGTGCTGCGCTGCTTCGAGGATGACGACATCACCCATGTCGAAGGGGTGATTGACCCGGTGGCCGATGCGGAGACCGTTGAGACCGAACTGATGCTGGCCGATATTGACAGCCTGACCAAACGACAGGCCGGGCTGGAACGGCGCATCCGGGGACAGGACAAGGAGGCCAAAATCCTGATGGCGCTGGTTGAGAAACTGCTGGCGCTGCTTGAGGAAGGCCAGCCCGCCCGTGTCCTTGAGGCGGCAGATGCCGAAGAACAGAAAATGATCACCGAATTGCAGCTTCTGACCGCAAAACCGGTGTTATATGTCTGTAACGTCAGCGAGGATGACGCCGCTTGCGGCAATGAAATGAGCCGCCGGGTTGGCGAAAAAGCCGCGCGCGAAAATGCCGTATCGGTCATTATTTCCGCTGCCCTCGAATCAGAAATTGCCCAGCTTGATGACCCGGAAGAACAGAAAGCCTTTCTCGAAGATCTCGGGCTGGGCGAAACCGGACTTGGGCGGGTCATCCGGGCGGGTTATGACCTGCTGCATCTGATTACCTATTTCACCGTCGGACCAAAGGAAGCCCGGGCCTGGACCGTGACCCAAAACACCAAAGCTCCCCGGGCCGCAGGCGTCATTCATACGGATTTCGAGAAAGGTTTTATCCGTTCAGAAACCATCGCTTATGACGATTATATCGCCTGTAACGGGGAAAATGGCGCGAAGGATGCCGGGAAAATGCGCCTTGAGGGCAAGGATTATATTGTCGAGGACGGCGATGTCCTCCATTTTCGTTTTGCAAACTAGAGGGCATTTTTATGAAAGTTTTTGAAGATTTCGAGGTCGGCGCGACAGATATATTTGGTGACTATCTGATCACCGAACAGGAAATCATTGAATTCGCCGAAAAATACGACCCGCAACCAATCCATACCAACCCGGACTTTGCCCAGGCGTCCTTTCACGGCGGACTGATTGCCAGTGGCTGGCTGACCTGTGGTGTGATGATGCGTATGATGTGTGATCATATCCTGACCAAAAGTACCAGCATCGGTTCCCCCGGGGTCGATAACCTGCGCTGGCTCACCCCGGTCAAACCCGGTGACCGGCTCCGGGTATCAGTAAAAATTCTGTCTGCCCGGAAATCACAAAGCAAACCCGGTATCGGCATCATCAATTACGAGGTCAAATTGCTCAACCAGCTGGACAAACCCGTCATGACCCTGACCTCCGCCGGCCTGTTCCTGACCCGCGCCGGGCTGGATCAGCAGCCCTCCTGAAGACGGCCCACCCGAAAATTTAACGGCCAGCGGACCTGTCTTTTTTTTCGGGAATCCCTGCCCCATGCCGCCCGCAAATCATCATAAATTTCCTGTAACGGGTCCCGGCCCTTTGCCGCCCTGTAGCGCACAACAGACGACCAGGTGCCGAGATACCCGACCAGATCATCAAGGGACCAAAGGGCGGTCATTCGAAATGGCGGGAGGGTAATCTCAGGCAGGGGAAAATCTATTGTCTGGTAGTTGTCATTGACAATCTGCCGTTCCGGCGGCCAGTAGACGCCGACAATATCGTCACACAGATGACCAACAAGAGCATCAATATCCTGATCAATTTCCAGCAGGTTATAGCTCCACGCCGCCAGAATGCCCCCCGGCTTCAACACCCGCTCTACCTCCTGAAAAAAAGCATCACGATCAAACCAGTGCAGCGCCTGGGCAACCGTGATCAGGTCAATGCTCGCCGTTTCAAGCCCTGACCGTTCTGCTGTCGCCACCCGGAAAGACACATTATCCGGCCCCGAAGCATGGCTCACCTGTTCACGGCTCCCGTCCGTCGCGACAATATGGCGGAATTTGTCAGCCAGCCCGCGCGCCGCCTGCCCGTTCCCCGTTGCACAGTCCCACGCAAGATCATGCCCCGGACACAGGCCGGACAGATATGAATACAGCTCCACCGGATAGAGAGGCCGGAAAATACTATAGGCCCCGGCCTGCGCAGAAAAATGATCCCTGAATTTCGGCATTGGAGTCTCCATAAAAAAGGGCCACCCTTGGGCAGCCCTTTAACTTATCTTACTGTACGGATAAAATATCACACAAGGTCTTCACCTTTTTTGACTTTCTTCCAGACGCTCTTGTTTACGAAATAGAGCATGATGGTCAGGATGGTCATGAAGATGATAACCTTGAAACCCATTTCCTTGCGGGCCTCCAGTTTGGGTTCCGCAGCCCAGTACATGAAGGTTGCGACATCCTCCGCCATCTGTTCCGTGGTGGCTTTGGTGCCATCGGCATATTCCACCAGATCATCCGACAGGGGCGGCGGCATGGCTATCTTGTTGCCGGGAAAGGTCTCGTTGAAATACAGCCCGTCCGGCACGACAAAACCTTCCGGGGCTTCCTCGTGATAGGTGGTCAGGATACCCACGATGTAATCCTCGCCATAAATACTGGTCCATGGCATAAACAGCGACAGATGCTCCCGTGATTTGCCCAACAGGGAGAAATCAGGCGGCAAGGCTCCGTTGTTGGAATCCCGCGCTTCCTGTTCACTGGCAAAGGGGGACGGGAAATAGTCAAACGGCTTGCCGGGACGGGTTTTTTCATCACCATTTTCATCAACGCCGTCCGGGAATTCATACTCTGCGGCAAAGGCTTTTACCTCTGCCTTGCTATAGCCCAGATCAGTCAAATCCCGAAAGGCCACCATTTTCAGCGAATGGCAGGAAGAACAGACCTCTTTATAGACCTGAAGTCCGCGCTGAAGGGCCGCCCGGTCAAATTTACCAAAGGGTCCGGCATGGGGCCAGTCATGTTTTTTGATCTCGTACCCACTGCCCTCGGAGGCATTGGCGGTAAATATGCCCGCCGTGATAATTGCCGAAACAGCCATGGTCATGACCATAATCTTTTTGATATTTTTCAACATATCCCTCATGCCTCCTTCTTTGCATCCAGAACCGACTGGACAATACTTGTCGGCACCGGTCTGGTCGTTTCCATACGGCTGACCAGCGGCGTGATTATCAGGAAATAGGCAAAGTAGAAAAATGTCCCGATCCGGCCCAGTGTGAGAGCCGTCACCCCGCCGCCAATATGGATAATGGTGGCACTTGGCAGTTTCGTCCCGAGATACCCGAGGAAGATGGCATCTGCCAGAAACAGCCAGAAGAAGAAAGCGGTTGCCGGACGGAATCTGGCCGATCTGATTTTTGAACCGTCAAGCCATGGCAGAACAAAATAAATCAGGATCGAGGCAAACATGGCGATCACCCCGAGCAGCTTGTCCGGGATTGACTTCAAAATTGTGTAGAAGGGCAGATAATACCATTCCGGAACGATGTGATTTGGCGTTACCAGACGGTTAGCCTTAATATAATTGTCCGGCTCGCCGAGGATATTTGGCATATAGAAAATAAAGGCGGCAAATATCACAATGAAGAAGGACAGGCCGAAAGCATCCTTGGCCGTGTAATAGGGATGAAAGGGGATCTTGTCTCCCGGTCCCTTGGCATCAATGCCGAGCGGATTGTTGGAGCCGGGCAGATGCAATGCCCATATATGCAGGATAACCACCCCGACAATGATAAAGGGCAACAGATAATGCAGGCTGAAAAACCGCTGCAATGTCGGGTTGTCAATCGAAAAGCCGCCCCAGATCAGATGGAGAATACTGGCCCCCATCCCGTTATAGAAATCAAAGGCCCCGAACAGGTTGGTAATCACCGTGGCCCCCCAGAAGCTCATCTGTCCCCAGGGCAGCACATATCCCATAAAGCCGGTGGCCATCATCAGAAGATATATAATCAGTCCGAGAAACCACAATACTTCACGCGGGCTTTTATATGACCCGAAATACATGCCGCGCAAAATATGAATATAAACCACGATAAAGAAGAAACCCGCGCCGTTGGCATGGGCATAGCGAATGAGCCAGCCATAATTCACATCGCGCATAATATGTTCAACTGACCGAAACGCCATATCAACATTGGGGGTGTAATGCATAACCAGAACAATTCCGGTGATGATCTGTACCACCAGCATAAAACCGGCAAGCGAGCCAAAATTCCACCAGTAATTCAGGTTGCGCGGGGCCTTGTACCCTGCCCCGACGGAACTGTGAATCAATCCCAGAATCGGCAGACGATCCTCAAACCATTTTACGGCCTTGTTCGTAGGCACATATTTATCAGATGCCATTTCTTCCTCCTTAACCGATCTTGATTGTTGTATCACTCAGATATGTATATGGCGGCAAATCAAGGTTCCGGGGGGCCGGACCTTTACGAATGCGCCCGGCAATATCATACTGTGACCCGTGACATGGGCAATACCAGCCACCATATTCCCCGGTCTGGAACCCGGTATTATCAAGCGGCACGCAACCAAGATGGGTACAGATACCAATCATGACCAGCCATTCCTCCTTTTGCGCCCGGTCCTTGTCTTTCGCCGGGTCCCTCATCGGATCATTATCCTCTGAAATCCCGCGAGCAATTTCCTTTGCCGTTCTGTGGCGGATAAAAATCGGCTTGCCACGCCACAGGATGGTAACGGTCTGCCCCTTCGGTATAGTCGACATATCCACTTCTACAGAGGACAGGGCAAGAACATCAGCCGAAGGATTCAATTGATCGACAAGGGGCCAGGCTGCGGAAACAACACCCGCAGTTCCAACCACACCCGATGCAATATAAAGGAAATTACGCCGCGTAACCTCCCCCTCATGGTCAATTTGGTCATTGGTGGTCATAAAAAAACCTCATAAATACACAAAACAGATTGCTTATGTTAATATGGCTCGAAGAATGGAATATGACCCGCTTCCCGAATACCGAATTCGGAAAAGCGCATATCAGGAACACCCACTCTTTCATATACTCTATCCTCATGTACCCAGTTTAAGGGCAAGATGCAATCAAATATTGCCGCTTTTTGTGGATCATTGACTCTGAAACCCCGTTCCCATAAATTATTATGCGTATTTCTTGATTTTAATCATTTTCTCCGTTTTTCAAGTCATATCCATCAAGGTCTCAATATATGCAGCTTGCCCTTTTTCAACCGGACATCCCGCCCAATACCGGCACCATCATCCGTCTGGCGGCCTGCCTGAATGTGCCGGTCAATATCATTGAGCCATGCGGTTTTCCCTTTGGCGAGAAGTCATTTCGCCGCGCGGGCATGGATTATATTGATCAAAGCACGGTCCGGCGCCATAAATCATGGAATCATTTTCAGGCTGGCTGTGGCAATGCGCGGATTATCCTGCT
>Ga0256829_1002419_pt1 | contig 13933 bp, 16 predicted proteins | sample 131447metaG_FD_185979 | JGI IMG/M metagenome (GOLD analysis project Ga0256829, IMG submission 185979) | Hydrothermal vent microbial communities from Lau Basin, Pacific Ocean - 131-447 | ecosystem: Environmental > Aquatic > Marine > Hydrothermal vents | place: Pacific Ocean: Lau Basin | collected...
GGCATATCTTTTGGGATTTCATGCTGATATACTTTTTGGATATATTTGTAGTAGTATTTACGTTTACAAGTCAGGTATGTTTTTAGTCTTGTAGCGGAGAGTTTTACATCTTTAAAACTATACTCTTGTGCTATCTTTTCTTGGACAAAAGAAGTTTTAGCTTCCCTTTTAAAAAGAATGTTTGCATACTCAGATTCACTATGAACAACACTACTCTTAATACCCAGCTGTTTTAAAAACCTTGAAGCAGAACTCTCTTGTGAGTCTACATAACTAATGGCAACTTCTTTGCTTGAATTAAGCAGTCTTTTATAGTAGTGCTTTTGTAAGTTTTCTCTGTCACTCATAGTAGGAAGCTGTGCATTTTCTCGTATATTACTATTTAAAAACATATCTTTATCACTTCTTGCAGGTACATTTTTATCATCAAAGTCCACGATTATAACGCCATCAAAATGCACACTGCGTGTCTCTAAAACTCCCATAACAGTGACCTTACCGCCTCTGACATCATCAAGTGTTCTTTGAGAGAGCCTTTGCATAAAAAGCTTTAATAATGAGGCGACACTCATATCCTTCATGAGAGTTACTATTTTTTTAAAATTATAGAGTTCTTCTTCATAAATTTTTAGCTCTATTTTATCACTTATACTTTTCTGTATGCTCTCAAGAGAAGCTATAAAATCAATTTCACTCGCATTTTTGTAGTATATGCTTTGTACATGAGTATAGACTCCATCATTCACTCTTGCAAGCCTAGCCCTGTTTTCTGCTAAATCTTGTTCTAAGAGCTTTACACTTGCCTGCATTTGGATATAAATAGAACTTCGCACATAAGATTCACCCATTGCAAAGTTAAAGTTTGCCTTAGTATCAAAACTTTTTAAAAGTGTAGCGGTACTCTCATTTGGTAAAATCACTGCTATATTTTCAGCTTTGTAGCCTTTTTGTATATACTCGAACACCTTTCTTTTGATGAAAGCGATTTGAAGAAGTGGCTCACTAAAACTCTCACAAGAAATATTCTTTGTCTCTCTTGAAAGCTTTTGAGAAAGAACTAGACACTCATTTAAAGAGAGCACATACTCATAAGCGCTCTCAAGAGTAAAACCTAACTCCTTGAGTCTCTCTTGCATCTTTGTATTGAACTGTGTTGTAGTAAAATGAAGCTCTACTTGGGTGACTTTTGTGCATTGACTTAAGAGCTCAAACTCAAAATTTGTGAGATGTCCACTGAGATGAAGTTCTATGAGTGTATGTGTTCTTGCAAAGTCTTCATTAAAAGTATAGAGTTTTGGTAAAAATATTCGGTCTAAATATTTTCTCTCGTGACAAAGTTTTTCATATCTATGGTAAAGCTCTGTAAGAATGGCTATATGCTCTTCATACTCTGCATAAGTGTCTGCTAAGAGCAGTGCATCTATCTCATAAAGTTCAGCACTTAACTCTTCAAAAAATTTAAATATATAAGTGCTGTTTTTTGTAAATGTAAAGAAATTTCTCTCTATCTCAAGAGAAGCGAAGCCCTCAAAATCAGAAGCTTCAAGAAGGAGTAAAACACGGCTATCATCATCTATAAATGTATAGCCATCGACTCTACATAGCTTAGAGACAAATTCATTCATCGTGATGAAGTTTGGTAAAAAGAGAGATTCGTCTTTGAGTTGGAGTTGTTCGTAGCGAATTGCACGAGCAGATGGGAGGACTATCGTTCTCTCATCCATGATTTATACCTTAAAACTCAAAAGCACGAGGTGTTCTCGTATCTGCCTTCATATTGTAAAACCTAGTATCTTTTCCAACACTCATTTTAGCAATAATATTCCAAACACCTGGTTTTGCAAATTTTTCTACTTTGAAACTATACACGCCATCTTTCACAGTTGGATGCTCCAAATGTTTATTATATTGGTCAGTTTCAGATCTACTTATTGCTATTATCACACTTGCATTATTAACAGCGACTCCATTTTTATCTGTAATTTTATACTCGATAACAGGATGTTGTCCAGAAATGGTTTTTGTCACATAAGCTAGAGTATATTTAGCATCAAAGGCTATTCTAGCTTCTATTAAATCATTTCCATGTAAATCTGCTTCTTGATACTTAGACATATACATATCACTCTCTTGTATTTTAGAGCCCTCTGTCACATAAATTGTGGCTACACAAAAACTAAAGACTAAAGTGATAGCTATAGCTATGGAATAAGGCCAGATTTTTCCTTTACTCATCGTTTTTTCCTCTCTTTGAAAATTTTCCTCTTAGATACAAAAATAGTGCATAAAGTATAAACCCATAAAAAAGTGTCTTGACTATAAGTAAGGGATACTCTGAAGATTTACTCACACCATTTTTTAAAACTACATCTTTGGCATCCGCTACTTGCATGGATATATCTAAGTATCCGTTAAACATTGCTGCTGAGTACTTGCCAAGTTGACTTCCCTTTACCTTGTTTCCAAGTAGAGGTAAGATTGTCCCGCCGGAACTACTCATAAGTTCTTTTATATCATCCCAGCTTCGTGCAAAAAGTACAGATATAAAAAAAGCTTGAACAGGTGAAGCAACAGGACTAAGCACCTGTTTTTTATTAAAATATTTATATAAAACTGGATCAGTCACCCAAATATTTACGTTCTTGTCAAGTTGTGAAAACATTAGAACTATTGTAGGTTGACTAAACTCTGACAACAAGTCTGTTTCATACTCTTGAAGTGTTTGCTTTTTAGGTAACTCTTCTAACATAACAAGCTTTAATGCTATTCCTGTTTTTTCAAAAAGTTCTGAACCTAATACTTCAATGTTTTTTGTAAATTTTGGATTATGTATAATGTCATCTTTATATAAATACTCAGCCGAAGCTTCTACCTGAAAAAATATGATTATGGAGAGGGCAAGAAGCCCTCTAGTAAGTTTACTCAAATTAGCACCTATCCAACAAAGAGATGGTTTGGTGTTAAAACTGCGTAAAGTGTATACATAGCCATTATGACTAATCCTAATACAATTAATCTACCCATTTTAAACTCCTTTTACATCTATTATATGTTTTGCATTATTTACATCAAACATTTTAATAGATTTTGGATCTTTAATATCATAATAATTTACTGCATTATGATTTTGTGAGCCAATAGCAAAGTACATAAGACCAACAAGTGCTATTAAAAGCACTGCCACTGCGATTACGAATCCTAAAAGTCCGTCAAATGCAAATACATTTCTAGAATCACCCATCTTATTCTCCTTTACTTAAACTGATAATGTAAGCACTTACTGCTTCTTTTTGCTTTTTGTTTAATCTATCAAAGGCAGGCATTGTTCCAATAGAACCTTTTTTACCATGATTTAAAACATTAGTGACAAGAGCTGTATCAAAACTTGCAATATCAGGAGCTACACCATCTATACCCTTACCATCAGTATTATGACATGCTGCACAAACACCAGCAAATACATCAGCACCTGCTCCTTGCATACCATTTGCTACATAAGAAGAAACTGCATTTATTTCTGCATCAGTTATTGGTGCATAGTTATTGTTTGCATTCATTAGACCATTACGATCTGGCATTGGTGATTCAACACCTAATAGCTTGTTATTAGAACCATGTAAAATAACATTTTTAACAGTATTAGATTCTAATCTTACATTTAAGTTAGCAGCCTTACCATCAATACCATCTGCAGCCAAACCATGGCATACTTTACACTCTGCCAAGAAAACTGATTCACCCATTTCAACTAGTCTATCACCTGTAATGGATGCATACTCTTTTTCAAACTTAGCATCATGTACTGCAACATTCTTATTATACTCACCGATTTGTGAGTAAGCATTTACTGGATAACCAATTACAAAATACCACATACCCCAAACCATAGCAACTAACATTGATATAGCTAAACCATTTGGTATTGGATTGTGATACTCACCAATCTCATCCCAAGTATCTTCTGCTAATTCACCCTCTGCCGTATCTACTTGCATCTGACGAACATACTTAATTACAACAAATACTGTAATGATTACAAGTGCAACTGCACCTGCAACTGCAAGCATATTTACAATGTCACCATTGAATCCACCCTTAGATCCAATTACTGATACATATGTAAAACCAAGCATTGCTACGGTAATAATAATACCCCAAAGATAAATCTTATTCATATATCTCTCCTATTTTTTTTACGCCCTTACGGTGCTTCTCTATTTAGTTGATTTCGCATTTACCGGAGTATCTGCTACATCATCATTCAATACCATATTGCTATAATTTTCATAGTCAACGCCATCAGCATCTTTTCTCTTTGCATATAAATGATATATATATGCATAAAGACCAACTGCTAAAAACACAGTCATCATAAGATAACCTAAAGCCTGTAGTTCAGCAATATTCATGACTTTTCCTTCTACTTAAGACTATTTAAATATGCAATTAATGCAACAATTTCAGGTATTTTACCATTGTTTACTGCATCTTTCATACTTTGGTCTTTCATATCTGCAACAATGAGTTTCGCTTCATCTAATGCAAACTTATTTGCTTGAGCTATTGAATCACCCATTTTAATTATCTTAGTACTACCATCTTTCATACGGATTTTAGTATTGTAAGGAACAGAGAAAAATTGTGCTACTGTTAATTGCTCAGCATATGCTGTATTAACATCAGTAGTATTCTCATATAACCAAGTATACTTAGGCATAATAGAACCAGGAACAACACCAGCAGGGTCCTTCATGTGATTCTCGTGCCAATCTGTAGTACGGTAGTTTCCTACACGCATCAAGTCTGGACCTGTACGCTTTGATCCCCAAAGAAAAGGTCTATCATAAGCATACTCACCACTCATAGAGTAATGACCATAACGGTCAGTCTCTGACTTAAATGGACGAATAAGTTGTGAATGACAAGCATTACAACTATTTTTAATATAAATCTGACGACCAGCTAACTCTAAAGTAGAGTAAGGAGTCGTACCAACTAATGGACGTGATGCTTGAGCAAAGCTCGGAAGGATTTCAACTAAACCAGCATATGCGATCACAACAAAAACACTTAATGCAAAAAAGAATGGATGTCTTTCTAACCAATGAAACATAATATAATCCTTTTACTAAGCGCCCATAGGCGATGCATTTTGTAACTCGTGATCTTCAACTTCTCGAGCAGATGTAGTTTTATAGATGTTATATACAAACATAAGAAAACCAATTAGGTACAGAGTACCACCAACAGCACGAATAGTATAGTATGGGTGCAATACAGTAACAGTATCAATGAATGAGTAAGCTAAGTTACCAAACTCATCATGAGCACGCCACATCATACCTTGTGTAATTCCTGCGATCCACATAGATGTAAAGTAAAGAACAACACCTAATGTTTGGATCCAAAACTGCATATTCATTAAAGACTTAGAATAAATCTCACGTCTAAATATACGAGGAGCCATATGATAAATAGCTGCAATAACCATAAATCCAACCCATCCAAGAGCACCATCATGTACATGACCAATGATCCAGTCAGTAAAGTGTGCAATCGCGTTAACAGATTTAATAGCTTGGATAGGACCTTCTAATGTTGAGAACATATAGAATGTTGAACCTAAAACCATAAACTTAATCAATGGAGATGAAGCAACTTGTTGCCACTCACCTTTCATTGTAAGAAGCATATTAATCGCTGAACCCCATGATGGTAAGATCAGGATTATTGAAAAGATAGAACCCATTGTCTGCATCCAATCTGGAACAGTTGAGTAAAGAAGGTGATGACCACCTGCCCATAAATAAACAAACATTAAACCCCAAAAAGCAAGTAATGAAAGCTTATATGAGTAAATCGCTTGTCCAGACTCTTTTGGTAAAAAGTAATAAATCATTGCAATAATTGGAGTTGTTAAAACAAATGCAACTGCATTGTGTCCAAACCACCACTGTACTAGTGCATCATTTGTTCCAGCATACATAGATACTGAATGGTACCAAGCACCTATCATAGTCTCACCAGCTGGTGAAGTTGCTAACATCGTTGGTATTTCCATATTGTTAAACAGGTGAAGCATTGCTACAGCCAAGAAAGTTGCAATATAATACCATACAGATATATAGAGTGATTTTTCACGTCTAAATCCAATTAAACCTGCGATACTTGCACCCCAAAGGAGCCAAACTACAGTAATAGCTAAATCAATTGGCCACTCAAACTCTGCATACTCTTTTGATGTTGTAATTCCTAAAAGAAGTGATGTAACAATAATCGCTGAAGCGAAAAAGTATAACCAGAAGTGTAACTTTCCAATAAACATTAAAGTTTTTGATTCTGCCATTGACACTTTAAGTACACGTTGTCCAACATAGTACCAAGATGCCCAAACAGAACTTAAAACAAACCCGTAAATAACACTATCTGTATGTAGTGGTCTTAAACGGCTAAAGTTTGTATACTCTGCAAAGCTAGATCCCAAGAAAGTATTGACTCCCGGAAAAGCCATTTCCCATGCTAATATTACCCCTATTAACATACCAACTGTACCAACAAATAGTGCATTCATAATAAATAGTTTTGAAACACTATAGTCGTACTCTAATGGACCATTCTTATTCATATAGTCTCCTTATATATTAAGATAAAGATTATCTAAGTTTAATAAAACCTTAAATAAAATCTTTACATTTAATATATTAGCAGTAAAATAATTTATTTATCCTTAAAAGGAGAATTTATAATAACTATATGTTTTTATTATCTTTTTCTATAGCGATAAGTAACTCTTTATTTTCTTCTTGCATCAAAATAAAAGCATTTTGTAGTTTTGTATATAACTCTTCTTCACTCAGCTGCATCCGTGCATACTCACCGTAATATTTAAAGAAATCACTATAGGGTGTTATTCCTGTTGCAAGTAGCATCTTGATGTCAACACTAGGAAAATACTGATGCCATGAATCATTTATTTTGAGAAGTACCTGTTTTCTTGTCTTAAGAATAATAAGAAAAATTGCCATCATTATAAGAGACATACCAACTATATACATAACTATTGCAGTCACAATGCCAAGTTTAGTAAAAACAAAAGGATTAAATATAGCTGCATATTCTAGTAAAGGTAAAGAGAATAGAAGAGCTTTTACTAAAGCACTACTTGTTCCACCAACTGGTGTACCATTAAAAATAGTTCTTTTTTTTCCTGTTTTAGTGCTAAAAGTATTGAGTAATGTAGTTAAAGAGTAGTGCTTCACAAATATTCCTTGAGGATGCTAAATATTTTAGGAGTATAGCTGAAGTTAATAAAGGCTTAGAAAATAGAGTATCTCTATTTTCTAAAATATAGGGGAGACTTGAATATATTTATCTATTGCAATTAAAATCACAGTAGCTAAAAATGCAAAATTTATCTGTACAAAGACTTTTCTTGCATGTTTAAGTTCAAATTTTTTGTATAGCAACTGTAAACTACTTGCAAAAGCAAGTAATCCAGTTACAAATAGTAGTATATTTATCAGCATACTAACTGGCTCAAAAATACTCACCATAAAGTAACCTGTCTGAATAGTCATCACTAACCAAACAAATGTTAACTTTTGGAGTGTGTTCTTTCCAAACAATCGCATGGCTGTAGGATAACCACCATTGTCATAATCACCATAGTGAAGCATAACAAGTAGCCAAAAGTGTGGTACTTGCCATACAAAATAAAAAAGACCCATAGCATAAAACTCTACTTCACCAAGACTATGTCCAGCTGTTAACCAACCAACTGCTGGAGGGATGACACCTAGTAATGCACCTGGGACTACAGCTAGTGCACTCTTCTTTTTTAAAGGTGTATAGACTATGTTGTACCAGATAAATGCAAATAAAAAAAGATTTACACCTATCATACCTAGTAAACCATAAATGAGAATAAGAGAAGTTATAATTAAAACAACTGCTATTATAATACCTGTACGTGGAGTCCACTTACCTGAAGCTATTGGTCTATGTTTTGTTCTCTGCATCAAAGAATCTTCTTTATGCTCTTGTACTTGGTTAAGTGTAGAAACACCCATTGCAACAAGTAGTACAGCAAAAGTGGCTAAAAACATATCAGTTGAAATTTCGCCTTTCGCCATAATATAGGCGAAAAGAGCCGAGAGGCTCACGGCGAAAGAGAGTACGAACTTCGTTAGAACTATAAAGTCTCTAAGCATTATTTAGCTTTCAAGTACTTAACTAGCTCTTTTAAATCTGTATCACTCAGTTTAAATGGAGGCATAATACCTGCAGTAAAACCTTCTGGAACATTTTTATTTGGTGTAAGAATTGCATCTTTTAGGTAAGTATCATTACGTTTAGTAGAGATACCTTTTAAAGATGGACCGACTAAGATAGAATCATCATCAATCGAGTGACATCCGTTACAACCATTTTCTTCATAAAGTGCTTGACCTTTATCAGTGTTGTTAAAGAATTTTAACAATGCTGACATATCTTCATCTGAAAGATTAAATGCTGGCATAATACCCGCAGTGAAACCTTCTGGAACAACTTTATTTGGTGTTTTAATAGCATCTCGTAAATATGCCATATCATGCTTATCAGCAATACCCATTAATGATGGACCTACTAATACTGCATCACTATCGATTGAGTGACAGCCATTACAACCGTTCTGCTCATATACTTCTTGACCCTTAGATATTTTCTTATCTTCAGCACCAGGAGAACGTTTTTCTGAGTTAAACCAAGCCTCATAATCAGCTTTAGAAATTACATGTATCTTTGTAAGCATTTTTGAGTGACGAGTACCACAATACTCAGCACATTCTGCATCATAAACACCAATAACTTCTGATTTAAACCATTGTTTTGTAACACGGCCAGGAACAACATCCTCTTTCATTCTAAAAGCTGGAACAAAAAATGAGTGAATAACATCATTTATTGGAGCAGTTTGGTTTAAAATAATATTTGTGTCAATTGGAACATAAAGTTCAGGAACCTTTTTATGTACATATCCATTTGCGTTCGCTGGATATGTAAAGTTCCATGACCATTTTTTACCTTCTAAGTTAATGCTGATTGCGTTTGATGCATCTGGCATAGTTCTTAAAACTTTCATAGATGAATATCCATAGTAAAAGAGAACAAACATCATGATTGTTGGAATAAGTGTCCATGTAATCTCTAAACCAGTATGGTGCACTATATTTTCAATATCTTCATCTTTCACATTACTTGCACGGTACTTCCATGCAAAATAAAACATCGGTCCAATAACTGATATAAATAGTATTATAGAAAACACTAAGTTTATATATAATGCTTGGTCTTGATCTGCTACGAATGTAGCAGCTTGTGAATTAAATCCTTCTAACATCTTTCCTCCCCCTATTCTTTTTCTGTTGCATGATGCATATTAGTATCTGCACCATGTTCTGTAATATAACTCATATCTTTAAATTGAAAATGATGTACATCTGTCATAATTGTAATAAAGAAAACTGTCACTAGTGATAATGCAAACATAACAGTCCATCCAATAAGTGTTTCACCTTTTAAGTGCATATAATAAAGCACAATAAGTATGGCTTTAGTTAAACCTATAGTCATTTGCACACCAAATGTTACATTTGTTAAAAACATATGTGGTTGAATAAATGTAAGAGTTGTCAGTAGTAAAAGTCCAACTATTACTTTATAGTATTTTGCTCTATCTTCATAGTATTTTTCATCATAATTAGTGCCCATTTAAAACTCCTGAAATATCTCCAGCACCTATCATATAGAAATATGGAAACACGAATACCCATACGAGGTGGACGAGATCCCAATAAAGTGCAATATTAAAATATAGAATGTAGTGATGTGGTGAAACCTTACCAGCATTAATACGCTTCAGTAACCAGAGCATAAGCCCAATACCGATAATAATGTGAAATCCGTGTAGTCCAGTCATAGTAAAGTACATACCGAAAAATAAAATTTCTCCCAAAGGCTTAGACTCAGGATGTCCAGGTTGTAGCGCGTTCAAACCTAAGAAGATACCTTCATGATAATCTTCAGTCCACTCAACACCTTTAATCGCTAAAAAAGCAAAAGCAAGTATCATAGTTGCATAAATCATTAATTTTGCACCTTTGATATCGCCATGTTTCATTTTTAGTAAACCTAGCCCCATTGTGAGTGCTGAAATCAAGAGAACAACTGTATTTGTTCCACCTAAGAATACATTAAAATCTGATGATGCTTCAATAAAGTCATCATGATGCAATGAAAAATAGTAAGTTAATACTAAAAACATCGCTCCAAACATCATAACTTCTGTAAGCATGAAAAGCCAGAAACCTAGCTTTCCACCATAAAAGTCACCTTGCCAACCCTGTACTTCATACTGCTTTCCATCGCGACTAGTCGCGATTTCTGGGACATACTCGTGTCCGTGTTCTTCGTGAGACATTAGTCAATCCTTTGCATAGTTTCATAATCAAACTTAACCACTGGCTGTCCATGTTTATATTCATATGGATTAAAATCAACATACGGAACTTTTGTATGGTTCTCTAATGGTGGTGGTGAACTTGGTAAGTGCCACTCTAATGTAGTTGCATTCCATGGGTTTGTACCTGATGGCTCTCCATTTTTCATACTATCAAAAAAGTTGTAGAACATATATAATAATCCAGAGATAAAAATAACAGCTCCAAAAAATGAAATTTGATGATAAATTTGAAACTCTGGTAAGTAATCAAAATAACGTCTTGGCATACCTTGGTATCCAGCAATAAACATTGGGAACCAAAGCATATTAAAACCTATAAAGTTTATCCAGAATGCAAGTTTTGCTCTTTTTTCATTAAGCATCTTTCCAAACATTAATGGGAACCAGTAGTGAATTCCAGCGAAGAGTAAGAAAACGACCCCACCAAGAATAGCATAGTGAAAGTGTGCAACTGAATAGTATGTATCTTGTAGGTGTATGTCTGAACCAATCATAGCAATTGTAACACCAGTAAGTCCACCAATAATAAAAGTAACCATCGTTCCTAATGCCCATAACATAGGAGAATCAAGAACAATCTTACCCTTATACATAGTAGCAACCCAGTCATAGAACTTAATACCTGTTGGAATAGCAACAAAGAAAGTTAAGAATGAGAAAATAGTTTTAGCTAAATCTGACATACCTGAAGTAAACAAGTGGTGACCCCATACTAAATAACCAATACCTGCGATTGATGCAGATGAAAGAGCGATTGTACGGTAACCAAATATTTCTCTTCTTGAGAATGTAGGAATAATTTCAGACATAATACCAAATGCTGGTAAAATCATAAGATACACAGCAGGGTGAGAGTAAATCCAGAAAAGGTGCTCAAAAAGTACTGGATCTCCACCTTTAGCTGGGTCAAATATACCAATACCAAAAACTTTTTCTAAAATAGCAAGTACAAGTGTAATACCAACAACTGGTGTTGCAAGTAGTTGAATCCATGCTGTTGCATAGATACCCCATACGAATAATGGCATTTTGAAAAAGCCCATACCTGGAGCACGTAAACGGTGAATAGTTACAAGAAAGTTAAGCCCTGTAAGAATTGATGCCATTCCAAGAACAAATGCTGCAACTAAAGTTGTAAGAACATTTGTATTTGTATTTAAACTATATGGAGCATAAAATGTCCAACCAGTATCAGCAAAACCATTCCCTGTCCATAATGATGAAAGAGCTATCAATGCACCAAAGATATATAACCAAAATGTAAACCAGTTTAGTCTTGGAAACGAAACATCTTTTGCCCCAATCATTAATGGCATTACAATATTCCCAAAAACTGCTGGTATACCTGGAATGATAAATAAGAATATCATAATTACCCCATGCAGTGTAAATGCTTGGTTAAATGTATCCCCATCTAATATCTGTGCACCTGGTGCAAATAACTCTATTCTCATTGTTAGTCCGATAAAGACTGCAACAAAAAAGAATGTAAAAATTACGGCTGCATACATAAGACCAATTCGTTTATGGTCGACTGTAAGCATCCATTGCCAAAAAACACTCTTTGGGTGCCCTATGGCACAGTGTGTTTCGCCTGCGTCTAAATACGATTTACTCATCGTTTTCTCCTTTTTTTTGGTGGTTTTTCTCTTTTCTACCTGCTTTTAGCAACCAGAGAAAAAAGAGAAGAACAATACTCGTCATCACTATGCCTGTCACTTTTTCCCAAGCAAAAATGTATTTTTTACCTTTGGGATCATATGCGTAACAGAAAAGTAATGTTTTTGCGATTTTTGGTCCTACTTTACCATCAGATGCCTCGAGGAGAGACATCTTTACATCAAAAGGAAGTTGATCAATACCGTTAAGATATCTCGTAACTTTTCCCTCTGGTGAAAGAACAATAAGTGCTGCACCGTGAATATACTCGCTGTTACCGTTAGGTAGTGTCTCTTTTTCAAAATGAAAACCAACTTCATCAGCTAAAACTTTAGAACTTCCATTAGTACCTATAACAAAATGCCAAGCATCTTTATCAAATGCTCTTGTCATAGATGCTAACAAATTCTTCTTTTTTGCTGCTGCTAAAATAGATGTCTCATCTTCTGCAAAACTTACCGTAACAACTCTATAGTCTTTGTTCTCTATAAGTTTTAGTTTACCAAATACATCAGCCATATCATTTAATTGTGGTGTACAGATACCTGAACATCTGAAATAATTCAGAGTTAAGAGTGTCGGCTTCCCATCCATTAAATCTCTTAGAGTAACAATTTTTGACTCTTCATTGATAAACTTCAAATCAAGTGAAACATTATTCCCTAATCTTTCTTTAATTCCTAAATCTTCACCATAGGCAAAGTTTAAAAGTAAAGATATGACTAGCATGTATTTAAACATAGACTCTCCTAACATCCTAATTTTCCCCAGTATAAATACTGAAAAATATCGGGAAGTATACTTTACATTAGTTTAAAGAGACTTGAATTAGTTATTATTTTTATTTATACCTAGTATAACTTTTTTATATAATTGATATAAAAAATTATTCTATTTCTTCCTTAATTTCGGAGCTATTATTACTTTTTCTTTTACTTGTTTTTACTAGATATATAAAAAATCCTAATATTACACTCAACATAAAGATAGCCCAAGCTTTTTCTATTTTACCTACTAAGAGATCGCCATCGGGAGTCTTTGTAAAACAGTAAGGGGAGTTTTTTGCAATAGTTGGAGTTACCTCTTCTTTGCTTGCTTCTAAAATAGCTAGCTTTACATCAGCAGATAGTTGTTCTATACCACTTAAATAACGAGTTATTTTACCTGTAGGAGAGAGCACAACTAAGGTCGCACCGTGAATATAACCTACATCACCATTCTTTTGAACAACTTTTTTATACTCAAATCCAACTGCATCAGCTAATTTCCCTGAGCTATTATTTTCACCTATTACAAAATGCCAAGCATCAGATACAAAGTTTCGTGTCATTGATTTTAAAATATTCTTCTTCTTTGCTTTTGCTAAAGCCACAGCTTCATCTTCTGCGAAATCTACTGTGACAACTTTATAATCTGTATTTTCTGCAATATGCAGTCTACTAAGCATCGCAGCCATATCGTTAAGTTGTGGTGTACAAATACCAGCGCATTTGAAATAGTTTAGTGTCAAAAGTGTTGGTTTACCGTCCATCAACTTTCTCAATGTGACACTTTTTGATTGTTCATTGATAAATGTTAAATCTAAAGGAACATAAGAACCTAGTTTTTCTTCTACACCAAGATCTTCTGCATTTATCATCTGTACACACAAAAGAAACATTAAAATATATTTACTCATTTGACACCTTTACTGTAGTCTTAATTTTTCGAAATTATACTTAAGTTTTAGTTTATCTAATGTTAATCTTAAGCGGTGATAAGAAGTTTTTTGGG
>Ga0256829_1002420_pt1 | contig 13933 bp, 15 predicted proteins | sample 131447metaG_FD_185979 | JGI IMG/M metagenome (GOLD analysis project Ga0256829, IMG submission 185979) | Hydrothermal vent microbial communities from Lau Basin, Pacific Ocean - 131-447 | ecosystem: Environmental > Aquatic > Marine > Hydrothermal vents | place: Pacific Ocean: Lau Basin | collected...
AAGGCTTTACACTTATTGAGTTGATGATTGTTGTTGCCATTATCGGTATTCTTGCCGCTATCGCAATTCCGCAGTTTTCACAGTATAGAATTAAAGCTTTTAATGCAGCTGCACAAGCGGATATGCGTAATCTAATGACTGCACAGGAAGCTGCTTATGCTGATACACAGTCTTATGTTGCCATTACGCTTACTGGTTCCGATACCGGACCAACGAATACTATCACATCTCTTCCAGGTGCTAAGCTTTCGAAAGGCGTTAAAGCCAAAGGTACAGTAACAGCAACGGACTACAATATGACCGACAAACATATTCAGGGTAACAAGTCATTTACAGGAACAGACACAACTGGTTTGGTGAGTGCAACAGCAACAGCTGGAACAGCACTGCTATAATCTAATCTGCTGGAATAGAAAAATGGCGACTTATGTCGCCATTTTTTTTGCGTTTTGACTTGTTTGCTTCACATCTATATAATACATTTTTTTTTACACTTCGAAAAAAGGTTTTGACTTATGAAGCAGCGTGGATTTACACTTATTGAATTAATGATTGTTGTTGCCATTATTGGTATATTGGCGGCAATAGCTATTCCATCATACTCCAGTTATAGGATGTCGGCATTCACAACTGTAGCAAAAGCAGATATGCGAAACTTAATTGGTACGGAAGAAATCGAATACGTTGATAAAGGCGCATATACACCACTCAGTGCTACTGCGGGATATATCGTCAACTTACCTGGATTTCCTCTTGGAACAAAGATTGCAAAGAATGTCTGCATAAAAGTTACAACACAATCAGGTAACCAGGCATTTACTATATATGCTGAACATTATAAAAGCGATGCAACACTACACACATCAGACGCTTCCGTCCTAAATACTACACCAAAGAATGTCGGCTCATATACATTCGGTTGTTGATTTGACATAGTCAATATTAAAAAATAGCGTTGAGGCATGCCTTACGCTATTTATATTTTTCTTTTATCTCCAGTCTTATGGGCTACAGTGTATAGAACTGATGTGCCATTCTCCGTAATGAGTATGGGGGCGGGGCTCATCGCTTTGTTTTTCTTTCAATTTAGAAAGTGTTGCGCCGCATCTGTCTCAAAAATAGAAACATATACGTTTATATGTTTTACGCTTATTCTTATTGCTCAATATTATATTATTGGCGTGAGCAATACAGATACGTTCATATATAATTCTATTGTTATTATAGGTGCTCTTGTTGCCTATATCTCAACACCGCGTCATCCAAAGATGTTCAATATAAGATGGGTGACAATATTAGTCTTAATGGCGAATATATATGTCATTTCATCCTTTGTGTCATATTTCAATTTATTTCCGGATGACCTTGCGTTGAGCGATATATTTAGAGGTTGGATGTCCAATGGAGATGGCTTTGCGGGACCGCTACTGCAAGCAAATATAGAAGTTCTGTTTATGCTTTTAAGTATAACTGGCTCATGGATTGTTTTACCAAGGGCAAAGAATGAAATGGTACCTTTGATATCTTCAATCTTGCCCATAGCGGCAGTCATGGCGTCAGGAAGCAGGTCTGGACCTGTTTTGCTGTTAATCATCGCAGGCATATCTTTCATCGCGTCAAAGAAAGACAAAGAATTCCTATTTTCTCTGTTGTTGTCTCTCATTATTGGTTACCTGATTTCAATGATGTGGATAAATACTCCTACAGGGGGAGTAGCACAACAATCTTTTATATCAAGGATGTCCAGCGTTGGTATACAAGCCAGACTTGCTTTATGGGGAATGGCATTATTTACATTTATAATGCATCCCATGCTTGGTGTTGGGTCAGGAAATCTTGTTGCTCACAGTATTGATGGATTTATCGGAATAGAGCATATCTTTCCATCATTATCTTCCGGAGCGTCAATGGTCGCAGGTGAAAATGTTTGGGCACATAATATAGTTCTACAAAATGCTGCTGAGTTTGGCATCATCGGTCTATTATTCTCGTTTGTAATTATATATAAGGTATTCTCAAAATATTTTAATATTAAGATTGCCAGAACGAAAAAGTTTTATGTTCTTCTCTCTACATCATTAATACTTACACACGGAATGTTCAGCATATCCATTACACAGGGATATATGATGTTCTTGTTTGCTATATTCTTCTCATATTTGGTTCGTAATAACAAGGGAAAATCAGACAATCATTATCTTGCACTAATTAGTGGTTCTGCACTTATGGTTTTTGGTCTGTTTACTATCTTAGAATTACTCCCCGTCACTGTTGCGTACAACATGAAAGTTAACGATAAACAATTTATCCGTAATACAGTCATTGCTACAAATGCCAGGACGACGTCAACCTTTGCTATGGAATTTATGTTCGACAGAATAATGAAGGAAGGTGTACCTAAAAAGATTTGGGTAATCAACAAGAATAAAGCAGAGCAATACTGGAAGGCATCACAAAGTACCATATCCGGAGAGGCATTGGCTTATGCCTATTCGGCGTCCGGAGAAAAATATAAGGCAAAACAAATAGTAAAAAAAGTTCTGTTGGCATTCCCTGATGTAAAACATTCGCCCATTATGGATAAGGCATTGCAATGATTAAATATGTTCTTCTTATTATGGTAGTGATGCTCTCTTCCTATATAAAGCCAGAACCTGTAATATCATCCTATGAAGCACCACTTCCTGAGCCATCTTCCATTAAACGCATGACAGGTAGCTTTGATAATATGCTTGCATCTGCTGTATGGATGTATGTTGTTGGCTATGCAGGGCAATCAGGTGCTCCTGTTAATGAGCATCGGTTAGCTAAAATGCTCGATATTGTATTAACTTTAAATCCGCATATGAATGACGCATATTACATGGCGGCAACCTATGTTCCATGGATAGAAGGCAATCCAGACGTGTCTATGTATCTCGTTAAGCGAGCGATGAAGGAAAATCCGGATGCCTGGATATGGGCATATTACATTGCATTTAATAATTACTGGTTTAATCATGACATAAAAACAGCTTCCAAATATATGTCGATAGCCGCATTAAAAAAAGGTGCTCCACAGCAAATTATTGATTTATCTTTAAAGATGGAGAGTACATCGGGAAATATTGATACAGCTATCTCGTTTCTGATTAATGAGATTAAACACTCAAAAAAAGATGTGAGATTTCAACTCCTCAATAAACTGAAATTGTTAAGAACCGAGGAATACATAAGACATTTTAAGGGTAAATTCAATAGCAATAGCTGCAAATTAGCAATGTCAAAAGTGATAAGGCTTCCTGATGGCGGTACGCTTATATGTGAAAACGGAGTCATTAGAAGTAGCAAGAATAAGCGCTACATCATTCATGAATCAAAGAACTTCTTAAAGAGGAACAGGTAATGTCAAGCCATATTGTTTTACGAATGAGAGATGTTAATATGTCTGTGCGTACAGGGCATATATTTACAAAAAGAAAACAAGTGTTACGCAATATTAATATAGACATTCGAAAAGGTGAATGTGTGGCTTATCTTGGTGCAAACGGTGCTGGTAAAACAAGTACATTCAAGGCGATATCAGGACTATCAAGTATTGATTCCGGCTCTATTATTAAGCATGGAACACTTTCCATTATGCCGGAAACGCCATATTTTTATAAGCACATCACATGCAGAGACTTACTTTCCCTTATGGGGAAACTTAACACTGTTGACGATATCAACCAAAAGATAGACGCATGGTCTCACAGATTAAATATAACACCAATAATGGACAAAAGAATTGGTCAATGTTCAAAGGGGCAAGTCCAACGGGTAGGGCTTGCCCAAGTACTCATGTCTGAGCCTGACATTGTTATTCTTGATGAACCTCTATCCGGATTGGATCCGGTGGGACGCAGATTGGTGATTTCAGTCCTTCTTGAACAATCTATGTCCGGGCAAACTATTTTATTTTCATCGCATATCATCGATGATGTCGAAAAGATATGCACGAGGGCTATATTCATTAGAAATGGAAGTATAGCTCATGACGAATTTGTGAAAAGGGAACAATATAGAACGCCGCCACAAACTGCGTTGGAGAAGGTCTTTATGGATGTTAATCAATGTTAAACGTAAATAAAGTATATGCAATGGCTACAATGACAATTAAAGAGTCTATAAAAAACAGGATTGTTTATGCTGTATTTACAGCATCAGCAATGATGTTTATGATGATTTATGCTGTTGCATCTGTAACTATGGGCGATACTGGACAAATAATGATAGACACTGGTTCTGGTGTGATCACCATTATTGTTGATATAATGGCTATCGTTATGACGATAGAGTCATTCAAGAATGACAGAGAAGGACGTAACCTCTTTGTGCTGCTCCCCGCTTGCGGTTGCAGATGGAGGTATATTACAGGGAAGTCTATTGGACTTATGGTTATGTCCGCAATCATAACAATTTCACTGCTGACCGTCCTTGATTTATCTGCAATGCTATATGGGCATGTGCACCCCATATCAATATTTCAGTCAAGCATAACAATTGTAGAGGAAGGTATGATGGCTACCGCTATTGCATCTCTGTTTGCACAGGGAAGTAGTTTTCTTGCATCTATATTAATGACATGCGCCACTGTATTTGCAGGGCATTATATCTATATTATCAAAAGTTTTACAAACTCAATTCATAATGTTTTCCTGCAAACATCGGGAAAAATGATATCATGGATTCTGCCGGATTTCTATTCTATCTCATTAAGAAGCTCTGCCGGGTATATTAATGCATATGATTGGAGTTTATTATTTCACATCACATGTTATGTCATTTTCGAGGTCGTAGCAATATTGACTTTATCTGCTATAATATTTTCACGGAAAGATATATCTTGACACGGTTGGACTTTTGTTGTATTGCGTGTTTTAATTGCGCCATTCTGGAGGTAAGAAATGGATAAACTGATGAATATCATTGATGATGCGCTTGAAGATATGGGGCAAACGCATCGGCAGCGGCTTATTTTTGTAGGCAGGCTTTCTGGGAACTCTATGCAAAGCATCGGTCAGCATATGGGAATTACGAGAGAAAGAGTAAGGCAGATATTCAATGTGACAGCTGGAAAGTTTGTCCAAAAAGCACCCGACTTGCCAGAGTATATCCTTGGTAATATCAATAGTTCTGTTTGTAAGATAACTGATGAACTTATCTTGGCAAACAACATGCTGGAAATATTTGGCAGGGGAAAAACACTATCTGTTGTCGGACAACTTGCTGTTCCTGTAGATAAACTTGAAGTATTCAATGAGCACGTCTCCAATATCACAGGGGATAGAAGCACTTTAGCTGAAATTACAGAGACAGATTATATTGATATTGACTTGCTTGTTGAACATATTACAGGATTATCGGATAATAATCAGTTATTCGAGTATAACAATCATCTATATCTATGGAGACCAAACAGGGACTGCTCCATAAAAATTAAGACGAGGAAGGTCTTGTTTATTACAGGTGATTGCTCCATTAACGCATTGCATCAGAGAATATTCAGAAAGAAGCAGGATGGTGTCATTCCATTTGACTTGTTTCGTGCATTATTCAAACATGGTTCGGGGGTTCCATCATGGGGTTTTACTCTTAAAAAAGAAGTTGTTCATCCTCTTGAAGAGTTTGGTGTTTCTCCATTGTCACAAGCTGAAACCATTGTCTTAAATGAATTTATGAAACACAATCATACATTTATTACGAACGAACGAACTATGGAGCTTATGCTGGAAAATAATCTGTCAAAAGCAACTGCAGCTGCCATCTTGAGATACTCTCCAATCATTGAGAAAGCTGAACGGGATAATTATGTGTTGATTGACTAACAAACTATTGACACTTGTTACTTTTATGTATAGTGTTTCGATATGCAAATAAAAAGTAAACCTGCAATATATTTATGGATGATATTCGCCAGCATGGTTTATCTCATGCTTCCTTCTGCGGGGCATGCGTTTATGTACGCCTTACCATTTGGTTATGCTATATCAAATTTATGCAGAGTTATTCTTGTGACAGGTATACTCTGTGTCTTGTTAAAACCGCTAAACAGCACATTTCCGCGTGCTATTGACATACTTATTGTTGTAGGTTATCTATATTTAACTTCATTATAGTAAGCCCATCTGTTATTTTTCGCTGGATTTTTTTTATCAAAAAGTAGCGTAAAACCCCGTCTGTTCACGGCGGGGATATAAGCGATTGAGCATCCGCACTTGACTTTTACAAAAAAACAGGTGCATAATGCAGGCTATAAAACATAAGGTATATACTGCGGCAGGGCATGTCGTTGTTTAAAGCTTGTGGACTAAGTGAATCGGGGATTGTGGCTTAAGTAATTAAGCTACAATCTAGTGAAGCCTGTATGAAGCAAGAATCTTCGCCTCTTTAGGGCGGAGAGTAGTCAAGAAATGAAGGTGAATATGACTGGACAAGGTAGAGCTAAAAGGAAAATACACACCTATAAATGGAGTGGAGAATCAATAAAAACAGGAAATCCTGTTACAGGAGAACTTGAAGCAGCGAATAAAGAAATTGCTGAAATGATGATTCGCCGCTTCAATGTACGTAAGGTTAAAATCAAGAAACAATCTCCTGATATTGAATTTCTGTCTGAAAAAATAAAGCCAAAAGATATTACTATCTTTTTCCGGCAGTTATCCGTCATGCTTGATGCCGGACTTCCTCTTGTACAAGGGTTTGAACTTGCTGAAAACGGTAGTGATTTGAAGCCATTTAAGAAATTACTTAAAGACGTACGAGAACAAATTGAAACCGGCAGCACCATGTCTGATTCATTAGCATCTCACCCTGAACATTTTGACAGGCTTACTGTGTCATTGATTAAAGCTGGCGAAGACGGTGGTATCCTGGATAGTATCCTTTTAAGGATATGCACCTACCAAGAGAAGTCTAACTCATTAAAAGGCAAGATAAAATCAGCGATGGTGTATCCTATCGCCATCATCACCATTTCTTTTATCGTTACAGCGATCCTTATGATTTTTGTTATCCCCGTATTTGCTGAAATGTTCTCTGGCTTTGGTGCTGCACTCCCTTATCCAACACAGGTTGTTATGAACATATCCAACTTGTTTGTTGCATATTGGTACGTTGTCTTTGGAACCCCCATACTTGGTATTTTTCTATTCAAACAGATACACAAAAAATCAGAATCATTCCGGTATAGCGTTGATAAAGTTCTTCTGAATTTACCTATTATCGGAGACATTATAAGGAAAGGTGCTGTTGCAAAGTTTTGCAGGACATTTGCAACACTTGATGCATCCGGCGTACCCATTCTTGATGCTTTGGATACCGTTGCGACGACATCAGGAAACCTTGTGATTGAAGGTGTCGTACAAGAATCTAAAGCATCTATCGTAGAAGGTAATAGTTTATCTCAACCATTAATTGAAAGTGAGATATTTCCATCAATGGTAACACAAATGATTTCCATTGGTGAAAAGTCAGGTAGTCTTGAATCAATGCTGTCAAAAATTGCAGATTTTTATGAAGAAGAGGTGGACGTTGCTGTAGATGGTTTGACGACATTGATTGAACCAGTCATCATGGCCTTCCTTGGTGTCGTTATTGGTGGACTTGTAATTGCAATGTATCTACCTATCTTTCAGATGGCGAGTAATATCAACTAAAAAACCGGACGAGGTTAAATAAGATGACTATCAGTGTAACAGAACTATTGGCATTCACAGTAAAGAACAAAGGTTCAGACCTTCATATATCTGCTGGTATGGAACCTATAATCAGAGTGAATGGTGACATGACCAAAATAAAGATGCCAGCTATTGATAATAAAGTTGCTGTTGACCTTATTTATGATATCATGACTGATAAAAACAGGAAAGAGTTTGAAGAACATAATGAGTGTGATTTTTCATATGAAGTGTCTGGTCTTGCCCGTTTTCGTGTGAATGTCTTTATGCAAGAACGCGGAATATCTGCTGTTATGCGTGTTATTCCCAGTGAAGTACTTACCCTTGAAGCGCTTAACGCCCCTGATATTTTTAAGGAAATCTCCATGCTACCCCGAGGTATCTGCCTTGTTACCGGACCTACAGGCTCAGGTAAGAGTACAACTTTAGCAGCAATGGTTGACTACAGGAATGAAAACGAAAAAGGGCATATTCTTACTGTAGAAGACCCTATTGAGTTTGTTCACAGGTCGAAGTCCTCACTTATTTCACAGAGAGAAGTCCATGCTCATACACATTCGTTCAACAACGCCCTTAGAAGCGCTCTCCGTGAAGATCCTGATGTTATCCTCGTCGGTGAATTGCGAGACCTTGAGACTGTCCGCCTGGCGCTAACTGCGGCAGAAACAGGGCACATGGTATTTGGCACATTACATACATCATCAGCACCAAAGACAATCGACAGAATTATTGATGTATTCCCAGCAGCAGAAAAAGATATGATTCGTTCAATGTTATCAGAAAGTCTTCGTGCCATTATTGCGCAAACATTATTGAAGACTGCAGATGGCAATGGGCGTGTTGCAGCACATGAAATTATGCTTGGTTCGCCTGCAATCAAAAACCTTATCCGAGAAAATAAAATTGCTCAAATGATTTCCGTTATGCAAACGTCTCAGCGTGACCATATGCAAACACTTGATATGTGCCTTAAAAAACTTGTCTCAAGCGGACGCATCACAAAAGAGGTTGCAAGAAGCAAGGCATCTGACCAAAGACAATTCGTATGACTTTTGTTTACACCGTTGTTCTGGCATCTATTGTAAGCGCATTTGTATGTGTTCTTTCACTTATGTTGTACATAAAGAGTAATGCCATAAAGAAAATGCTTGGAGCGAGAACCCTTATCATTGATTCCGGGCATATTATATATGATGCAATCAGTGATAAGGGAATATCTATTGAGCATATCTTAAGGGAGGCGCAAGGATACGGAATCAAGGATATCTATGATATTAAGAAAGGCTTTATCACCTCATCAGGACGACTTGTATTTGAAGGGTCTGGGGACATCAGAAAAAAAGTAGATCCCGTAACATTATTGCCTTTATTCTACCATGAGCAACTAGCAAACGCTGGCTCATATGCCCTGATTGATATGTCAGGCATTACTGAACTCAATAAGGAATTCGGCATAGTAGCAGGTGATTATGCACTTGTTGTCGTTGCGCACATCATAAAAAACAGGTTAAGGAATGAAGATGCAGTATTCAGGCATACAAAGGATAGATTTATCCTCTATATGAATGCTGATGAAGATATATGCTCTGCCGTTGTTAATGATATCCATCAAAAGATTAATAATCTTTCTGTTTATGGCGTTGAAGCTGCATTATCTCTAAAGTATTCGATAGTCTATACCCCCGAGAGTAGTAATAACATTATTAACATTATTCACGACCTTGAGAGTAATATGTAATGCATGAACATATTAAAGAAAAAGGGTTTGGGCTCGTAGCTGAACTTGTTGCCCTTGTTATTGCCTTACTCCTTTTGCTTGCACTAAATTCAACTCTTGAGACGGGGATAGAGGCAAATAGCCTTTCCGCACAAAGGGCTTATGCAACGTCATTAGCTGAAGGTATTATTGAAAAAGCCAGTATAACCAAAAGTCTTGTTCCCGTTACAGGCAGCAGGACAGTTAGAGGTGTCACGTATTCTTGGAAATTAACAGAAAATACAATAGGCGTAGACCTATTATATATTAATAAGATAAAGTGGGGATATGTTAGCCCTAATCACAACCTTGTATTAAGGAGACTTGTGTCAAATGCACCATAACAAGGAACAAGATGGTTTTACACTCGTTGAATTAATCATAAGTATGCTTATATCAACTTTCGTTATAGCAATTGCAATGACTTCCTTTGCTGTGAATATTAAGTATATCAATATGGAGACAGGGCTATCTCAGAAGATATCATCTATTGAATCCATAATAACGCCTCTAAAAAGGAACCTCAAAAATTCAGTTGTTGATTTTTGGGTTGACCCAAGAACATCTGCAATTGATACGCCTACTACAGACATCGCATTCGTTTCAATGGGACCAACATCTTATGTGACATATCATTATTTCCTTCAGAATAACACTCTGTATTACACCATAGATGGTGGCGTGAAGCATATGCTTTTAACAAACGTGACAAATATACGTCTGCTTGCTGATGATATTTCAAGCCGGGCTATATTTAATGATGCCCCATTGCCAAACCCGAATGCGACTGTTATTGACGGAAATGGATTCAATAGAACAATAAGAAGTTATACTTTAATGCTTGAGGTGTCATATCCTTCACTTGTTACGCATAAGGGGTTTGATTTTATGAACAACCCAACTAGAGACGGAACACTTCGTTACCATAGATATGTCCAATTCTATGCGCCGGCAGCATACCTTTGATGTATTGTCAGGTCGTTGGTATCCAGGTTTATAAAACAAACCTTGACGAGACGTTGGATTATCACGACGATTCAGCACTAATAAAAGCAGAACTTTCTGTTCTCAGGAGAAAATAAATGAGTAAAGATAATATAAGAGAGGCAGGCTCAACTACAATTGTTATTGTTCTGGCGCTTACTGCACTCTTGGTCACAGTCGCCGGCTTCATGTTCGGACACACGATGACGACTACAGACCAGGTTGCCATATCTCAATCAGCAAGTCGCCTTGAGCATGTCGCGGCATCTGGTATTGACAAGATGTTTAGTCGTTTCAGAGCAAAAGCAACACAATCTGAAGTTAATAATATGCTGGACTGGATTAATAAAGGTAAACTGGCAAAGGGTTCTGCCTTACCTTCCTTTTACATTAATCATACCAATGTTAAGTCAGGTGCGGACACATGGGTAAAATCAAACGCTTCCAAGTTACTTATTTATGATGTGACAAATAATGGATTGAAGGTTGCTAAATCATGGAGTCCGAGTAATTCCAGGCAGCAGGTCGCTATGTGGGTAACATCCTTCAAAAGACCGTCCGCAAAAGGTGCTTTCCCTTATTCTACACCAGTATATGTATCTTCTGCGTCTGCAGCAAGCCCAACACTTGATTTGGTAGCTTATGCATATGCATCAAATGGAGAAGTACACTCATCAGCTCGTGAGCGTGTTGCATGGGGTAATACTGTTGAAGGTCTGTCTCCAATTATTAATGCTAACATGTTTGCGAATAACGCTACAATGTGCAGTGCTGCCGAACCAGTCGTTAAGAAAGACTCTGATACTGGTGAAACAACCATCTCTTATAACTCCGCAAGCGACAACAATTCAGGTGTTGATGACCAATCTGATGAGCATAGTTCTTCAAGTAAGTTCTTATTCATTGATGCCACACAATCTAAAGACTCTGTCGCTGTAGAAGCTAATGGGGCTATCTTAATGCCATCAGCAACTGAAAGCGGAGCGGGTCATGCTATCCTTGCAAGTAGCGGTGAACCAACAATCGTTTACGACGAAGGAAAATCAGGTGGTTCATATCCAGCATCAAATGTTGATGGTCTTGCCAGCAAAACATCATTGGCTTCTGGAAATGAGCGTAATACAGCGTCAGAAAGAAAATACTTCACATCTCCTGAATCTGAATTACTTCCTGTCAATGGCTATCGTACTGCAGCAAATAAAATCGCTGGTCTGAATGGTGAGGTTATTGGCGGTAAAACAGTCGTCGTTTCGGGTACCAAAGGTAATTATGAGAACCTGAAAAATAGTAATGCAGGACATGCTCGCACAGGTACAATTTCTATCTCTGATTTTGTTTACAACGTCAGAAATAAAGTACCAATGTACGGCATCGTTCGAGTGATGGTTCCTGCGGTTCCACAATGGACATCTGCAAAAATAAAGAGCAACGTTGACAAGATTCTTGCATCTCTTAACATGAACAATCAAAGTTATACTGTCGCTGATAGCGGACAGATTACTACTGATGCTCAAGTAAGTAATGGCGGCGAGGATAACGGTAACGGCAACCATAATAGTAATACGCCTACACTTAACTCTTGTGGCACTCAAACCTATAAAGTATCATTTGATTACGGCAATCTTCACAATGGGCATACTATTGGTGATATGAACACGCCTGGCGCTATTATTGTATATGGCTCTATGATGTTTGACTTCTTCACTGATAATAATGCAGACGGTGTGTTCGACCCTTCATCAGAACGTCTGCTTACGCATAAAGAGGCTACCACAGCTAAATTGTTGGTTCGTTCTCCTGTATTGGTCAACCCCGTATTGGCAACGTCAACGCCTGTCATTAGTAGTGATACGGATTACCTGTCTATTGGCTCATATCCAACGGGTGCACCATCCAACTCGCTGTCCTCTGATGCGGCAATCAGTAATACCTCAATGCCTATCGCCAATGCCATTGTTAATGTGATGAAAAACTATCACGATACAATTTATGGTAATGGGTCATATAAGTACAATGATATGGTTTCCTTGCTTGGCGACAAATCAGGTTATGTAGGACAGCTTGACTATATGTTCAGAGCTACAGCTCGCGGGCATACTGCAGGTTATTCTGACAAATCAATCTCAGATGTAGACGCACATGCTAAGGGTTTCTTTATTGATACTCGTACGGACGTTGTAACTTCTTCCGGGTCATCAAAATTGGAAGAAGCATCATCTGCTGACCTGTTCCATGCCATGCTGCCAAATGGCTATACGCATGGTTGGAAACGTGCCCTTGATGCAACTGGATTAGCTGGTTCATGGAATACTCTGTTGACAAATGCAGACCCTGATTACACACATCGTCCTTTGTTTATCAAGGACAACAAGATTGATAGCAAGTTTGAAGATATACCTGCTATCACTGCTGACGGTGGTATCGTAAGGTTCCGTGGTTCGATGAACGTGTCTGGACTCCTATACACACCTGGTTCGTTCGCCTTTGAACAGACACATGAGTCCAAGGCTGATGATCCAACTCCATCTGAAGACGGTGATGCTGACAAAGTAAGTGAGGACAACGATGAGGAAACAGCATTCGGATCTGACAAATATATCTCCGGTGCAGTCCTGACTGGTTTTGGTCAGTATTACGAGAACAAACCAACATCAGGAAGTTCTGATGATGAAGATGATTCTCGTGTCATTATCATTTCGCATGACCATATTGGTTTTGATAATCTTCCTGTTCTTGTGAAGTCCAAAATTATCAAGAGAACCCACTTACAGATTATGTAAGCCTGTGATACAAACAGTCATCCATTCGGGATGAAGTGAAAGCCCCTGTCCTTATGGATGGGGGCTTTGTCTGTTATATAAAGGTTTGACAATATATTTTTCTGTGTTAGGATAAAGGAACAGAAAACAATGGACTGGCGTCAGTTGTTGGGAACATGATGGACTCATTTCATTCTGCTGGTGTATCTCTTGCTTCGTCAAGTACAGAGCTCTTAAGCTCAGTATCCGGGATTGTATCAACAATTGATTGGGGCAATGTTGTAGGGCTTACTGTTGCTGGCTCTGTTCTTGCAATTACTGCCGTAGGAATGTATGCTGGCATAAAAGCTGAACAAGAAGAAAGAATGGAATATGAGGCACTAAATAGTACAGATTCTACTCAGCTTATTGACTACTCTCCGCCATAAAGAGCCGGAGATTCTTGCTTCATACAGGCTTCACTAGATTGTAGCTTAATTACTTAAGCCACAATCCCCGATTCACTTAGTCCACAAGCTTTAAACAACGACATGCCCTGCCGCAGTATGTTCTTTGCTGCATTAATGTCTCTGTCATGGATGCTGTTGCATCCAGGACAGAACCATTCTCTATCTGACAGCTTTAGAGTATTATTCATATAACCACATGAGTGACACAGCTTAGATGATGGAAAGAATCTATCTATTTGAATAAATTCTCTTCCATACCATTCAGCTTTATACATTATCTGTCGTACA
>Ga0256829_1002421_pt1 | contig 13930 bp, 17 predicted proteins | sample 131447metaG_FD_185979 | JGI IMG/M metagenome (GOLD analysis project Ga0256829, IMG submission 185979) | Hydrothermal vent microbial communities from Lau Basin, Pacific Ocean - 131-447 | ecosystem: Environmental > Aquatic > Marine > Hydrothermal vents | place: Pacific Ocean: Lau Basin | collected...
TCCATTGCTGCCGGGCTGGAAATGCTCCAGCACTCGATCAAAGGCATGGATGCCTATATGCAGGAGGTGACACAGGCTAAGTGATGATCTGGATTTGTTTACGTTTGTAAACAACGGTATACATCTGTTTGCGCCTGTTTACAGATGTATACGTTTGTAAACAGCAACGATTATCGGGGTTCCTGCTCAAACTCAGGCAATCACATCATAGAAAGATATGGGGTCACCGTTTTGCTCAAGGTTCATAAGGCTTTGCTGCTGGATTCAGTATGACCTGGGGTCACTTTTGCGAAAAGCAAACAGTAGGGTGTGATAAAAATATTCCCTCGCTGTGCTTGGTCATTTTTTATCGGGTGATCAGGTTGCAAAAGGCATGCGTGCAAAAGAAACCGCTAAGGCGTTTCTTTTTTGGCGCACGCGCCTTTGTCATTCGCCACCTGTGCGGCGAATGTATGTTGATATTCCGGTAAGCATCCATGACAACCAGTTTTCAATCTATGTGAAAGCGCGTTTTTCATAAGAAACGAGCAAGCGACCTTGCGAGTGGCGGCATACCCCTTGCCGGAGCATTCCATTTCAAAGCAATAAGGATTTTTACAGGAAACGGTGACAAGAACGCCAAACCTGTGGCGAACCATAGAGCATGCGCTCGGGCGCATGCTGCTCACGGAGATTTTTCTTTTCACGCAGCCTTTCAATGGGGCGCAGCGTTAGAAATGCCGACCGGCATTTATGGGTGCTGTGACCTGTGGTTCCGGTACGAAAATCGCGAAAGCGGTTTTTTTACCACACCCTACTGTTTGCTTTTCGCAAAACCTATCCCATTTTGACCCCACATGGGGTCAAAATCGTTGAAGCACAAGGGAATTTTCGTTGTGTCATTTATCCCATTGTTCATATGCACAGTGCCATGTGCAGGCCATCGTGGTGTAGCTGCTGATCAGGTTCTCGCTGAAACACCTTATCCCGCATTCACTCAGCCCAAACGATCCATGGAGCGGATCGAACACCGTTCAATTATTTTTCGTATCAGTATAGAATCCAGACCCATCCTGCCAATAAGGAGAGCATCCTGCGCAAACACTACCTATTGATCTCAATGTTGTTGATGATGTTCGCGACAATTGGCGTGCAACAAACCAATGCCCGAACCATGCCTGTCAGTGGTCTCATGGAGTTCACCTTCCCCGCTTACACATCCATCCACGATTGCGAGGAGATTGATGATACGATGTCTCCCTCCGAGTGCATTGGTTTTCTGAACGACATGATGACTATCGCCCAAGACAGACACAACCCCGACCATCAAAGTATTGTTGCTAATATGGGCTCCTTCGGGACGCATCCGTTGTTGCTCGGGGCAGTTTCAGTTCTCTCGTGTAGCGGTGACAACTGCCATGCGCTGAAACCTGTGCGCGGCGGGTCGCCGGAAGGCGATTGGCAACCTCCAAAGATTCGCGTGGAGAACACACGCCTTGTCTATCCGAAAACCGGCAGTTTCGATGGGCATCAATTGGTAATATCCATGGCAGAGCAGACATGGAAAAGCGGCATCATCAAGGATTTCTGGGTTCATGATTTTCTGACCGTGCGTTTCGACGAATATACGCCCGGCCAATTAATCGTGACACGGGACTGGCAGCAAATTCTGGGCGATGCAGGCAACTACGATTTCATCACGAATCGTATCTATATATTCGCTCTGTTCTGGCTGGGATTCATGGTCGCCATTGTGCTGCTGACACCGTTGATCAGCCTGTCCAAACGCTGGCCGCTTCGCATGCAGGGCTTATCCATCCTTGCTCAGGCAATCGGTTTGATGCTGGCATTACCGTTGATGGGCTTTGCGGCATCATTGGTGGATCATGAAGCCGCCATGCTCACATGGGCAATCCTGATATATCTTGGAAGCGCATGGGCGGACAGATGGATATTCAACCACCTGAGCCATCAAGGCCATCTGGCAAACAGTGATGCATGGCGACTGATTGTATTCACCAAACTCGCCATCGTTGCACTATTGCTGACGGGGTGGTGGTTGTTAGAAACGGAGGCGTTTGTAGTAGGGGTGGGCTGAGCCGTTACTTATCGAACACAATATCCACACGCCGATTCTGCGCCTGACAGGCTTCATCCATACTGGCAATGCATTGCGGACGCTCCTCACCAAAGCTGACGCTATCAATATCACCAGCCTGCACACCATGGCGAATCAAATCATCCATGGCGGCATCGGCCATCCTTGTGCCAAGACCCAGGTTATATTCCCGTGAACCTTTCAGACCTGTGTTGCCTTCCAGCCTGAAACGCGGCGCATGGCCTTGCCTGCGCAAATGGTGATAGGCGCGCTGATATTGATCCAGAACGGTTTTGGCCGCTGCTGTCAGTTCAGTAGAATCAGCAGCAAAATAAATGGAGGCTCTATCCGGCACAACCAACGATTTAATTTCAAACGATGCAGGGGTACAAGTGCCACGGGTGATGATGCTGGCTTGCGCATCAAAATGCTCGCCAACGTTCGCGCCGGACAGAATGGGATGATTGGCCGGTTTCACAAACTTCCAACCATTGAGCTTTTTTATCAGCTGATCGGATATTGGTTGCGCTTTTCTCTCAGCTTGCCCGGACAACGTAAAACGAAGCGTGTATTCCTGCGATTTATCAATATTATCTTGATGTATATCGAGTACTTCAGCGTGACCATCAAAACGGGCATATGTGCAAGATCCGCCAACCGTTCCGACACAGGCTGTCAGCCCGAGTGCAAGCAGCACAATAAACAATCGTTTACTCATAGCGTTCAGCATGTCCGCTTCCAGCCGCGTTTTTCGATGCATCGCACATTGGCAACGGTTGCAAGCTTGAGCAAAAACGGCTGCAGCTGCAACAGCTCCGTATCATCCGCTGCGCCTTCAAATGCATCAATGCGAATCACATTGCCATAATGGCGGGCAAGGTTCGCTGGCGTATCTTCCAGCATTAACACCTGCTCCAGCGGCCAGCCAAGCTTGCGCACCTTCTTCAAATCCTTGAGCCAACACAGTTCGCCATCATAGGCTTCCCTTTTCAACGTGCAGCGATTTCGCCCCCAGATAAATTCAAACGGATTGCTTCCATCCGTGAGCTCGTCGAGAACATCACGCACATAATCCTCACTACCTGTTGACCAGACAGCGAGATGAAAGTGCGCACGGCAGAAGCTGAGAAATTCGCGTACATAGGGGCGCTCATGGATATAAAACGGGCCCACGCGAAAATCAGCAGGGATTGCAAGCGGCTCCTCCGTACCATGAATCAGGGTTTCATCCAGATCGAGAATCAGCAGATTTTTATCGCGATGCTGCTCGCGGGCATCGGGAGTCGGGCAGGCGTTTCCCTGAATATTGTTGATAATTCCTCTGTTATCTATCATCTTGAGCCTTATCTTGCGCTGGTCAGGGAGGCTGTCAATATCCTGAAATTGAAGTCTGATAAATATAACCGCCTGCCTGACAGACAATCACCTTGACTGGCCACAGCGATAAACAGCATGTGGAACGCCTGATTGCAGAAGCAGGCGCGCTGATTTCTTATGATGCCGACAAAGCCCGGGATACGGCGCAATTGGCTGTGGATGCAGCCGAATCACTCCATCCAACGCATCCCCGTCTGGCATTCATGGCAAACTTCTACCTGATGGTCAGTTGCATGCTTTTGAATAGCTATTCAGAGGCGTTTCCACTTGCCATCAAGCTCATCGCCATGTCCGATGACCCTGCATTGGATCTGGGTGAAAATGAGCATCTGATTCTGTTTGCCTACACCGCCTGCGCTGTCGTCGCCGTTGAGCGGCCTGCTGTGCAGGGCAAAGCTCTGGAAACCTGCTCGCTTGGGCTGGAGCGTTATGCACATACCAGAAGCAGCCACCTTCTCTATTTCAAACATGAATATTCGAAACTGCTCATGGCCAGCGGCCAATATTCCAAAGCCGCCGCTTATGCAAAGCAGTTGATTGCCGAGAAAATGAACTGCCGCGAAAACGGACAGTGCAATCTGGATTGTTATCAAACCGTCTATGCTCAGGCGCTCGCCTTTGCTTTTTCACATCAGAGAGCTATTGCATATCTCAATGGTGTCATCCCGCAACAGCAGCAAAGCGACAAGCTCTGGCATGCACGAGCCTGGTTGCATTTTAAGGCGGGCGATTTTGCAGCAGCATTATCCGATAGCCATGCCGCCAAACACATCAGTAACGATGCAAAAAACCATCTTCTCAATGCCTATGCACATATCATGCTTGGCAGAGGTGATGAAGCTTCTGAGGTTCTCGCCTCGCTCTGCACCCTTGACCCGGACAATGCGAATGCTGCGCTGTGGTTCAGTCTGCTGTCCGGGGATATGAAACCCATGAAAAAATTCTCGCGCAACAAGGGCTGGGCGCACGCAATCACCCGATTTGTTCAGGATGAAATACCATTGGAACAGTTGATTGAATTATCCAAACGGGAAGATACACCCTCGCATTGTTTGGCAACCGCATTCTGTTTCGCTGGTTTTCAGGCGCATTTACAGGGCAGCTTTGAACAGGCTCGGGAATACTACAAGCAGTGCCTTGCTCATGGTCACCCGATGTTCGATGCCTACCTGTGGGCAGAGGTCAATCTGGCATTTACCACGCCTTGATTTGGCTGCTATTCAAACTGAACCAGTTCGTATCCCATCCCAAAAATGCTGTAACTTTTCTCCATCGGGCTCAATAATCGAAGGTGATCAACTCATACATGATTTCCCGATCATTGCTGCGCATTTCAGGCTCGGAAAATGCATCCAGAAACTCGCAGGCTAATACTCCCTTTCGTCCATCTTTGCTGACGATTGCAAACGAGAAGTCTCCCGTCTGCCGCAAGAAGGCGAGCAGTTCATCCTTGCGACGATTCCATAAATCTGCATTCACCTGATAGAGTGGGCCATCATCGAACCCGTTCGCCATCACCAGCCATGCATCACCAATACCCACATCCGTCTTGGCGACCAGATCAATAGCCACGGTAAAGTCATCGACAACTCGGCTTATCCAGCCCGGTGTCGAATCGCTGCGTTTCCAGGGCTGCTGCTCAACCCATTGCCGCATCTCAGGCCCGACCAGAAATGGACAGGCATCAAGCTCCTGCGACAATGCCGATTCTATCTTCTGGAGTTGCCGGCTACGGCAACGACGACCCCGATTTTCGCTGAGTTTGTCTTGCAGCGAGTTTTTCACCGGCTTCATTTAATATGAACACCTCTGTTTTGAGACAAATACACACATCAGATTATCTGGCACCGTGGGATTTCAACAGTTTAACAATGTCCTTCTGGTTTTCAGATACAGCCCAATCAAGCGGCGCTTTGCCAGATTCATCTTTCACATTCACATCAGCGCCTTTGGCAATCAGCAGTTCGACCATATCCTTGCCCCCTTTGGTGGCCGCTTCCATCAGTGGCGTGGTACCAGATTCATCCTTCGCATTCACATCAGCGCCTTTGGCAATCAGCAGTTCGACCATATCCTTGCGCCCTTTGGCGGCTGCTGCCATCAGTGGCGTGATACCAGATTCATCCTTCGCATTCACATCAGCGCCACTGGATAACAACTGCGTCACGATGTCCTTAAGTCCTCCCATTGCAGCAACATGTAAGAAAGTCACTCCATGAACCTTCGTTTTGACATCGGCTCCATTGGCAATCAGCAGATGAACAGTGTCCCTGTTACCTTCACGGGCTGCAACCAACAGTGGCGTTAAACCCCGCCTCTCGACTGCATTGACATTGGCGCCCTTGGCAATCAGCAGACGGATAATGTCTTTGTGCCCTTGCGCAGCAGCTATCATAAGTGGCACGATACCATACTCGTCAGCGGCATTGACATCGGCTCCATGGTCAATCAAACGCTGAACCGACTTGATATCATCAGCCCTGATCGCAGATGTAAACTTCTCAAGATCGTGTGACGATTCCCCTGCAGCACTACCGCACTGGAATAGTACGAGCATGAAACAGGCAACTGCTGCGCCTGTCCTGGATAACTCCTTGATTTTCATGAAAAACAATACCATATGAATGGCAACAATAGCGCAGCCATGCCTGCCATAATCAACAGATGATTCTCCAACGCCCAAAGGCGCAATTCAACATCTTTGGCAAGAAGACGATCCATTCGATCTATCCACCGCTCATAATCCATCATGTCTGCCTGCTCACATACCTGGTTCATCTTATTCTCCATCCTTTCATTTCAGTACCTCCATTCATTGCGTGAGCAGACCATAAACAAGCCCACAAAAAACAACCCTGTTAAAACTCCGTGCTTGTCACCTTCAGATCAACATGAATACCAGTCAAACAGGAAGAACCATCTTTGAACTCGAAGATAAAACGATACCGGTCGGCCAGGTCATAATATACTCGATCATCCTTCTTACCCCACACGGACACACCGCCTTCTCGGCGCATAATCGTTTTGATTTGGTTGCGGGATGAACCGTTACCGCCTTTGTCACACAACTTCAAACCAATATTCCTCCACTTTTTGGGTAGCGCTGGTGCCTCTTTATCCTCATCATTGTAGGTATACATTTTGTTAAGTATTCCCCCCTTTCCTTTGTCCGCATACCACCCTCGCTGGAACTCATAAAACGCATCATAATGAGGTGTTGCATAACGCAGCGACTTTTTCGATATCGGTTTACCCAGCACAACGCCAAACGGCAGCGTCAACAATACACTTTCCGCCTGCGCCGAGGCTGCAAACGCCATCATCATCAATATCGCCACCACTGTTTTTATCATTTCAATTCTCCTTATCTTAAGGGTAGCGTCCCCTTTATCTCCTTTATCTCCTTTATCTCCTATGACACACTTAAGCAGACGCGCAGCCATTCATCAATGTGCAATATGTTCGCCCCCGTAGCGCACGGATTGCGAATCTGTTCAGGCGTTTTGCCATTGCCTGAAATATATTGACCTTTTGCCGCAAACCTTCTATAAACTGTCAAGCAATCTCACGGGAGCAGGGTTCAGGGAGGGGCTGAATGAAGAAAACAGCGCTTATTCTGTTTGACAATACAAGGCGGCAGCCTTGAGCGGCACCATTCTTGATGTCGCCATCGGCATGATGTTCGTCTATCTGCTGCTCAGCCTGCTATGCAGTGCTGGTCAGGAGGTGTTAAGCAGTATGCGCCACTGGCGGGCGAATAACCTGAAAGATGCCATCAACACCCTGCTACACGATCCCAACGCATCCTTTTTCGCCAATGAATTTCACCTTCATCCACTGATAGACTCACTCGCCCCGAACGGAAAAGACCCTTCCTATATTCCAGCCAGTCATTTTTCTGCTGTTGTCATGGACATACTCGGAAAAAACACCAACGAAGACCCCTTCAAAGATATTGCCGCCGCTGTTGCCGCCCTGCCTGATGGTCAGATGAAACAATCCCTGCGCATTATGGCAACTCGCTGCAAGGGTGAGGCCGATGCCTTTGTGAATGAGCTGGAGCAGTGGTTCGATCATGGCATGGATCGCGCCTCTGGCTGGTACAAGCGCAAATGCCAGAAGGCGATGTTCGCAGGCGCACTGCTGCTGGCGGTGACCCTGAATGTTGATTCGATTCAACTGGCCACGCACCTCTGGCAGAACCCCGCCAAACGCGAGGCAATCGTAGCCATGGCGGCGAATTACCCCATACCTGAGAATCCGACCAAAGAAACGGTGAAAGCACTGGTGGACGACAACGCACAGGCCATCAAAGATCAACTGGAAAGCATGGGGCTTCCGATTGGCTGGAGCCGGGACAAGAAAAGCATCTGCGAAAACTTAAAAGCCTCTGTTAGCCCACTGAGCATTTTCGGCTGGCTGATTACCGCCTGCTTCGTCTCATTGGGCGCACCGTTCTGGTTCAATATGCTCGGTAAGGCGCTGAACCTGCGCGCAGCAGGGAAGAAGCCAGGCAAAAGTAAGCCAAGAGGCAGCAGGTAAATGTGTTCGAAAAACTCCCTCGCATTTCGGTTCCTTGTCATAAGTGGAACAGTTTTGGTTCTAACGGGATGTTCAAGTATCGGGTGCTGTCTCACAACACAAATTCAAGGCAAGAGCACGACACACTTCATCGTTTTAGGCGTGGGGATCATCAGTATTCCCAAAGCGGTCAATACTGGTATAACAGCGACACGAACCCATGCGCTTGGGGCAGTTGCCAGTGATCAGCCTGGTATGCGATTTGGTTTAGGGGCTATTTCTTCTTCTACGCTGACAGTCGAAAAGGGAGCTAAAGATGTTCGAATGGAAATGAGTCGCGATCCAACTGGAGATATAACCACACGCGTAGAAAGAAATATTTTTGGACAGGGAGAAGAACATGATAAACAATAGGTTGATAATTGGATTGGTGATGCTTTCAAGCTGGATGATTAGTTCATGTGCTGCAAATCAAGGCTATTCGGTGATAGCGACATCAGCGACTACCTTGGGGGTCAATGTAAGCCAGGAACCAACTTCTGGTGGAATGTCGGGAACATTGGGTTACAAACGCGGGGAATTTGCATTTGTTCCTACCAATCGGAATGGAGGGAAAGGTTCTCATGGGTCAACCAATAACGGAGCCAAAGATTCGGCCAATGTAATCATGGAGTTTCAATACGGGGGCTGGACTGAGGGCAGCATCTATCAGCGTTTGGCGATAGGAGAGGAAGCAGTAAAAAATTCTGCTCTGATGTTTGCCCGCAATAACAACGGAGAAGTGGATGCAAGCACCCGCAGGGCACTACAGGCGGTAAATAATATCAAAGAAACTCCTTCGGATATTTTAAATCGCTTGGATCCAATAAGTAAGGCTTACATAAATATCAAAGATAATTCCAAGAAAACAACAGAGAAGCAAGAGTTCGACAAAGCCGCACAGCAGGCCGGTTATCATGATTTTGAAGATGCTTTAGCTCATCAGCATGAAATAAAATCAGACCAGTTGGACAAGATTGAAGAATACCTGCAAGAGCACAATTTACTTAATCAGGGAGAAAAGCCATGACCAATGTTGAAGCTATCGAGTTAAGCCACCACGCGGATGATCTTGAGCAAACGATCAAGAGTGTCTGCAATATTCAGGAAGCGCAGAATTTCAGTCTGTCATCTTCATTTGTTTATGAAACCAGACTGATTCTCATCTTCCAGAAGAAATCTTAATGGTAAGGATTGGTAATGTTTCCATTAAGCAATAGAGATTATCCTGCGCTAAAATTCTCGGCAGAGACTTGGCTTTGCCTTGGTTTGTGCGTTTATTCGCTGCTTTGCTATTTAATTGTTTGCTGCGGTGGATATGGCGATGCCATAAGTGCAGATATAACTGGTGTGGCATACAAAACTTATTGGAACAAACCGAATTGGTATTTCTTTCCCTTTTTTTTCCTCATCATGATTCTGCTGCTTCGCTTAGCGGGGAGCCGTTTCTTGAATGCATGGAGAGGTCTTGCTGAAACCGGAGTTCTCAAACAAGCAGGAAGAACGCCGGATGCACAAGCTCTTGATAACTTGATTGCCCGCATCCAGCGAATCAGATGGGTTTACTGCTTGTCTATAAGCATGTTGATAGCTGGAGGGCTTTCTTATTGCGTTGACATGAAGGAAATTCGCGGGGTTTATTATCATACATCCACTTTCCAACAGCAGATGAATTATGCCTGCAAGGAACCAGATTTCTTTTCTAAATGGTTGTTTGATGAGTGGAAAAGCCTAGAGTCAAACAAGAGAGGAAAAACTGCCTGCGAAAAGGAAGATGTGGCTGGTGGAAAAGCAAAGGATGGGGATAAAAAAGAGAAATGGATGGCGGATAATAAACTATCCAGTTTGAAAAAGAATATTTCTCCTCCAGGTGATCAACAATTCATTTTATGGGCGCTCTATTTTGAACAGTTTGCGATTGCCTCTTTAGCCTTGTGGGTGTTCTCGCAACTCATCATGTATGCAGTTCTGTTTGGACGGTTCAATTCATGGAGATACGCCAAAGATAATGGTTTCTTGATTGAACTGAATTTCCAATCACCAATGAATGAGTTTGGTCTGGAGCACTGGAACCAGGCATTGAACAATATGTACTGGGCACTTTCTATTGGCTTAATTATCCCGATTCTATCCAGACACAGCCAACCTGATCCCAACTCCCCGGATGATGGGCAGTGGATACTTCGTGTGGGGATTTGTGCTTTGCTGTTGCTTCCAATGATTGCCAATATTCTTTCCAGACAAGCTCATATTCCCAAGGTTTGGAGCGAACTTAAAAAAGGAAATAGCGATGATGCTGAACTTTTTCATCAGCAGAAGTTGTGGCCGCTGGATCGCAACTGGGCATCCAAGCTTGGAATTATCGTGGCGTTTACGCTGGCCAGTCTGTTTCTGGGTATTGAACTGAAATCAATCATGAAGTTTTAACGCGAATAAGGGAGGGAAAGCCATGATAGTCATTCTTCACGGCTGGAGCGACAGCTCCAAAAGTTTCAAAAATCTGGGTAAGTTCATCCATGCGAATGAACTTGGCCCGGTTGCCGATATTTATCTGGGCGATTATGTATCCATGGATGATGAGGTAACCTACGACGATATCAAGCACGCCATGCAGCAAGCATGGGTGGATAAAGCGTTGCCTACGAGCCCACGCAGTGTTGACGTGGTGGTGCATAGTACGGGCGGGCTGGTTATTCGGGACTGGATGACGACCTTTTTTCAACCGGATACCAATCCGATTCACCGTTTGCTGTTTCTGGCTCCGGCAAACTTCGGTTCGCCGCTGGCGCATAAGGGCAATGCTGTGATGGGGCGTATCATCAAGGGATTCACCGCCAAAAAGATATTCCAGACAGGGCGGCATATTCTGCATGGTCTGGAACTGGCCAGCGATTATTCCTGGCATCTGGCGGAGCGAGACCTGTTCGGTGACCATGAATGGTATGGTCAAGGGCGTGTTCTGGGTACGGTGCTGGTCGGCAATGCGGGCTACAACGGAATTTCCGCCTTGGCCAATGAAGATGGCAGCGATGGAACGGTGCGGGTATCCACGGCCAACCTCAATGCAGCCCGAATGACATGGGATTTCGCCACCGATCCGGGCAATCCGAATCACACATTGCAATCATCCCGGGGAGCCGTTGCTTTCTGCCGCCTGAACGATGAAAACCACAGTACGATTGCAAAGAAAGGCCATGGATTTCATAACAAAGAGCAAACCGGAGCACTGATTCTGGCATCCCTGCAAGTGGACGATGACGGATTTGATACGCACCGCAACGAATTGGAGGCAATATCATCCTCGCAACGAGCCGAAGCACGGGATTTACATGATTTTGATGATCGTATGTTCAAGGGCGGCTACCAGAATACTGTTGTCCGTGTATCCGATGATCTCGGTCATGATGTGACAGATTATTGCATCGAGTTTTTCGCCAAAAACAAAAAGAATAACAGCAAAAATAACGGCAATGTGGATCACCTGCTTACAGCCAAAATACAAAGGAAAGTGATCCGATCCGTACACACCTACGGCGTTAATCCCTCTTATCGCAGCATACTGATCAATACCGACATGTTGAAAAGCCTACTTGTGGATAAGGGCAGAGATCTGTATCTCAGTCTGACAGCCCTTCCCCAATTGGAGAAAAACGGGGTGGTGGGATATAAAACACTGCAATATCACGATATAGGCAGCATCCATATCGCTTCGGCAGACATATTATCCATGGCGATGGCGGATAGAACGCTGTTGATTGATATTGTGATCAAACGCCATCATGAGGGCGTATTCAAATTCACACCGCTTGCGGCGTGATTTATTTTAGCATCAAACACAAAAGGAGGAGGCTACGATGAAAACATTGAGAATAGCCATGGCGGGTGTGGGAATCATGCTGGGGATGCTGATGTTTCAGCCGCAGGCGCAGGCTGAAAGTGCCCTGTTAAGGCTGCCTTTTGGAATTGAATTAGGAAAGAAAATACCTGAAAAGATTGCAGGAAGGTGCACGACTGTGAATAGAAATGGTCATGTATTTAGGTATAAGTGTATGGGGAAATTCTGGATCCATGTCAAAGGAAAGAAAATGGTTAACTTACGCTTTCTATACCTCGACAAAGATACGAGTCATAGCCTTCCATCCAGATGGAAAAAACTGGGCTTATATATGAGAACTGATACTAAAGATGGTGTATCTCTTTCCAAAGCTTTAGATATTGTAAAAAAACAAGGTGCCGTGCATATAGAAGTAAACGATAAAGCTGATTATGTCCGTACAATAAAGTTTGATCTGCAGGATAAATATCATTTTTCTATGCACTTCGATGTTGAAGGAGGCAGAGACGCAGGGTTAAGTGATTTCTGGGTTGATCAGAACACATTAATAGAAGACTACTAGCCACAGATACCTTACCTGCATCAAGCTAAGACGATACGCGGCATGCAGCCGAGCTGGCAAAGAAAATCAGGCCGCACGATTTGTTTTAACATGAAACATCCCTGCCATGATGGCAACTCGCTGCAAGGGTAAAGCTGAAATCAGATGTGCAGTAAACCTTAAATTGGTCGGATTGCTATACTCAAATTAGCCGTTACAGGGTTCGGCAATAAATATTATATCACGATTCTTGAACGGCTTTTTTCTGATTCGCCGCCTGTCCGATAGCGAGCAAGGCTCTGGTCTGGTGCAAAACGGCTGATTGTGCGATTGATAACCCGCTGCGGTTAACGGCTTGCCGCTCTTCGGCGGGTCTTCGGCGATGTTGCAGTCAGCCAGCCCTTCGGGCGTAATATCGAAGGCATAATACGCACCCTTTTCAATCAGAATCCCGCTCTTGTTGCATTTCTCCACTGCCTGAACCTCAAAAGCGGCAGACTCTCCAACATTGAGATGACGGAGTTGCGGCGATGCGCAGTCCGCTTTGATAAAAGCGCATCCATTCACCGCAATGCCCGCCGCCACCCAACAACACACAGCAAGGCATTGATGCAGTTTATCCATCCACACCTGCTGTTTTAGCTCCGCTTTCAATAGTCATCATACACATTGGCATCACCCGTCACTTTGATAGACCAAAGCCCCATACTGCCGCAGCCTTCATCATCTTTGCGCTTCAGAAAAGAGAACTCATACTCGTATGTAAATTTTTCTCCCAGCATGAAACGCACGGTTCGAAACAGGCCTGGGCTATTGTCGTCCTCTATAATTCTGGCCCCCTCCCTTTTGAATATCGCCATCGCATCCTTATAAGAGGTTCCCACGGTTGTTCTCTCATCACACAACTTCAAACCAAGGTTTCTCCATGCTCTGGGTGGAGTATGATAAGGTTCGTTAAAACCAACAAGGTCTACCATGCCTAGCTCATCAACATAAAGATAAAACCTCCGCTTAAAGCGATACAGAATAGCCCCGTTTTTTTCCTTTTCTTTACTGGTAGCGCATTGCTTTTGCGCATCGGTCAGCGGCTTCCCCAGCTCAATCCCGTAAGGCAGCGTCAGCAGCGCACTCTCCGCCTGCGCCGAGGCTGCAAACGCCATCATCATTAATATCGCCATCATTGTTTTGATCATATTTTTCTCCTGATTTTGATTGTATCGTCACGATTCCAACGCCTTCTCCCTCCAGCCTTTTTCTTCAGAGGGAGAAGGGGAAGAACCGTTTTGGTTCACCCCCCTTCAAGCAGCATCTGGATTTAATCGCACGAACAACTGAGCCCCCCAGCCCATCGAGTTCGAGGTAATATAACGCTTAATTTGAGATTTAAGCCTGTCAATTAAACGGGGAGAATTCGCCAGGGCAATCGCATTAAAACCGTCACTTTCCCATTAAGATTTTTTCCAAATAATCATTATCCCACCCCGCTTTAAGCCTTCGGTTCTTAATGCCTATTTTGGATGATGTATCGGCTTTGATCAGA
>Ga0256829_1002422_pt1 | contig 13916 bp, 17 predicted proteins | sample 131447metaG_FD_185979 | JGI IMG/M metagenome (GOLD analysis project Ga0256829, IMG submission 185979) | Hydrothermal vent microbial communities from Lau Basin, Pacific Ocean - 131-447 | ecosystem: Environmental > Aquatic > Marine > Hydrothermal vents | place: Pacific Ocean: Lau Basin | collected...
TTGTTTCTAACCAATATGCTGGTTGGTCATCTGTTGAAATCATATCTCCGTTATCATCAAGACTAGGTTCCAATAGAGATACTTTGAAATGTGCAAAAATTATATTTTTTTTATTCAATCCTGATAAACATGAGTTTTTTTGAATTCTTCCTCCTGCAAACTCGTAATACAAACTAATAATGTTTTTATTTAAATCTATATTATATTCATATGCTAAATCCAAGATTAAATTGGTCCAAATTTCTTGTTTGGAATATGCATCAAATGCACAGCCAGCATTATCATCCTCGATTGTTATAATTCTTTCTCTTGATTGTACCCAGAAACCATCTGGATTAGAAAAACACACAGCAGCATTTGCACCATGAATTTTTTCAGTCAAAGAACAAGAAATATGTTTCATCTTATCTTTTTTGTATGAAATATGTTTTTTTAAGTTTTTAATCATTGTTGAATACGTATTTATCGAATTGTATTTAATAACTCTTTTCATTTTATCCTCCTACAACCAAACAATTATAGAATGAATATGATCTAAATATTGCAAGCTCACGCAATTAAAACGATCTACCAATTTTTTATTTAATTCTTTAAACTTACTTTTATCTTCTTCATCGAGATAACACAATACTTTTATTCGGACTAATTGATGATCAGAATAAACATCTCCATATACTTTAGTTAATTTTGAATTAACTAGTGTTTCCTCAATTGTATTATAAACCTGTGTTTTCTGTGAACCAGTTAAATATGTTCTACTATATTTTTTTAAGTTTTCAGATAACTTTTTTGTCACTTTATGTTTTTCAACATTGTTAATTATTTGAATATTTTCTACCATTTATTCACCTTTTTTAATATATTTTTCAATCTGTTCTATATCATCTAACCACATTTTGGAAACATTTTTGTTTGTTATATTAATTATTTCTAATTGTGTATCAGATACTATTTTTTCTAATTCAATGATTTTTTCATACGTTAAATTACTAATTCTCATATTTAATAAATAATCATATGAGTCATCAAATTGTAGAAAATCGTGAGTGAGCAATTCTTCATTTATAACTGCTCGTTTTTTATTTTTTAAAATTATTTGATCAGAATTTACTAACTCGATAAATCTAATTTTTTCCTTATTCATTTGAGAATCTTTTTCCATTGTGTCAATAATTAAAGACTTACGTTTTTTATAAATTTCTAACACAAACAGAATATATTCTAAGAAAACTTCCGCAATATTGTTATATCTGACAATTTTGTCTTTTGTATTAATAACAGTTATATTCTCAGATTTCTTCGCCTCCAACTTAAATAATTTAATTAATGACTCTTCACGATATTCTTCGGTTTGAGATTTTAAATTATTTGCCCAATCATATGGTAATTTAACTTTAATTATAAAACTATCACCATTTATGTCCTCAATATAACTTTTTATTTTGCCAGAATCTTTTAAAGTTTCAAGTACTTTAATATATGACTCTCTAGTGTAGGTAGGAGGAACTTCTGTTATTGTAACAGAAGTTCCTTTTTCTTCTTTTACAATACCTCTATAAATCCATCCACCTTTTTCAGCTGGTCGAATAGATCCTTTAAACATTGGTGCAACTGGAGGAATATTAGTAGGAATTGCTTTGGTGGTCCCTTTTAATATATCTTTTAAAATTTTTATAATTTGCTTTGTAGATCTTGGGAGTATATCAGAAGAGTATCCAACACCAATCTGAGATTGCCCATTAATTAACAATAAAGGTAGAACAGGAATCATATATTCTGGTTCAATCTTTTTTTTCTCTATTTCTTGGTTTTTAACAAAATATTTATTATCTATCGTATTAAAAATTACTTTTGAGTATTTAAACAATCTTGTTTCAATATATCGAGGTGCAGCTGCACCTCGATCGCTACGATTACCATATGTTCCATCTTCTCTCAACAAAGGTAATTGATTATTGTATTGTGGAACTAAATTACTAATTGCTGATTCAATTGATGTTGAACCATGATGGTATTTTGTATGCAAACTAACAACAGCAGCTAAATCACTAACTTTTGTTTTCTTTTCAATATTTTTATCAATCATTGTATATACAATTTTTCGCTGTGTTTGTGCAAATCCATCAACTAGATGAGGAACACGTTGCAAAGCTCTATAAATCGCATAATCACAATAGTCTTCTTTAAAAAAATCACCTAAGTTGATTTTACTATATATATTATTTAATTCTTGTAAACTCATTTTACTCCTTTATGTTATAAACTATTTGCTTATACATACTCGTATTTTATATTTTCTTTAATGAAACCAAATGGAATACTACATGAATCATTATAAGCTAAATCTTCACCGATATCAATTTCCAATATTGAACCAGAATCACAATATAAATAATCATTTATATCATCTTGTGATAACCAAGCATAATCATCAAGTGATTTTCCATGAATATTATATATATCTTCTAATGTTTTAATACGCATTTTATTCTCCGATATCAATTGATAACTCTTGTATATGCGAACCTTCGATATTATCAAAACAATATCTTAAAGCTTCCAATATGTCATATGCTTTATATTCAACTGTTTTGTTTTTTGCAACATATGATTTATCTACTGTTTCTAACTCAGAATTTTCCAAAACTTCTTTAAATTCTTTTAGTTCAGTATACTGAACACCTAAAATTTTTCCTATCGCACTCGCACTCGCATGCGTGTTTAAATCATATTTCATACTAAACTCTCCATTTATTATTAAACAATATTCTTTCTTTTCTAGCTTCTAAAATTTTTTGTTTAATTTCATCTAAGCTTTCTTCAACATCCCATCCACCATTGTTGTGAGTAGTGTTTTGAAACCAATTATCATCAAACGCAATTGGACCATCAATTGAAAATACTATTTTTTTACCATACTTTAAATTTAATTCTATCATTTCATAATTCCTTTTAATTTGTATTTAAATAGATTAATGTAATGTTTATATTTCTTTAATCTATTTTTCACATTCTTTTTAATAACTACTTCTTTATAATCACCTTGTATTCCTACCAAATGTGATTTCCGATTTATTCTTAACTTTTTGCAGTTTATTATTTTTTCAAAAATTCTATTGTCTTGTGGAGTATCAATCGTCCACAAGTCTGAATGTTCAAAAGAAAATGTACCATTCCGTTTCACACATGGTAGAACATAGTGTTCACCCATGCTTTTGACAACATGCAAATCACCAAGTTTATTATAAAGAATTGCACCATTGTTGTAATATTTAATTAATTCTTCCTGTGTATATTTTCTCATGAGATTCCTTTTGCAAAATCAACAGCCATTTGTTTAGCATCTTTTCTATTATCAATACAATAATCTTCGACTAATTTATAATCGTTACCAATAACTATTTTTTGTATTTCTTCTTTTGTCATAATATTCCTTTCTAAACATTATCTATATTAAAATTCACAATTCGAGATTGAATATGTGATTTTCTAAAATCAGAATCATCTTCTAACCATTTAACCATTTCTTTTAAATCATCTTCTGAAAATTCAAGATTAACTAAACATTCTTCAAAAGGTCGTATATTGAAAAACTGTTTGTATTCTTTTGGATTAAGTGATCCTAATCCTTTCTTGTATTCAATAATATATTTATGATTTGATTTTTTTAACATAAAATCTTTGTATTCTTGTTCTGTTAAAAATGCAGCTACCATATTTTCATTTTTGTCTTTTGCTACTTTAATAGGAGTTTGTAAGATCATGATATTTTGATTTTCAAAAATATCAGGGGTAAATTTGTAAAAGAATCCCATTAGGAGACCTTTAATGTGTGCACCATCAACATCTGCATCTGAAGCTAATACAACGTTTTTATAATTCATATTTAAACTAGAATTTCCAGTTGCAAATTTTAAACCTAGAACATTCATAATATCTTTATACTCAGGATTTCCTATAATTTTTTGAATTGTACTTGTATAAGCATTTGCTCCTACACCTCGTGATGGATAATATCCTTTATTTTCACGACCTAATGCTCCAATAATACCTTTTAATGCAGAATCTCCTTCTGTGATCAACAAAAACTCTTTTCGTTGACTTGCATGTCTAACCTTAAGAACTTTTGCTTTTTTTAATTCTTTGTCTGCATTTGCTGCCAATTTTCTTTCTTCTGCATCTAATTTTGCAGCATGTAGAAATATAATTGGTTCTATAATTTCTTTATTTTTTGAAATATCCGGCAACAGCTTTTTCCAATCTTCACCTAGATAGCTTCGAATATCTTTATTTGAATTACCTAGTGTCTCTTTTGTTTGACCACTAAACTGTATCTTTGGAAATTTATTTCCAATGAAAACAATTTTTAGCTTATTTTTTATATCACCTGTTGAAATTTTATCAAATTTTTTTGGTAATTTATTTTTAATACTTTCAACAATATATTTTAACAGATAATCAATATGTGTACCATTTTTAATATTAAGACCATTCACAATACTAAACGTTTCAAAATCTCCTGAAACTGAAGGATAAACCGCATATGAATACTTCCCAGTTGAGTCTTCATAAATATTCCCATTCAAGCCTTGCATTTCCATAAATTGTTTCTGACTCATTTTAATAGATAAACCATTAAACACAAAATCAATTTTTGGATAAGTTACTTTTAAATTAATTAATCGTTGTTTTATCACAACAGAAGTATCATCTGCAAATGAATCAATTCCCAATTTTTTTAAATCGGGTTCAAAATAAACTTGTGTTCCATGTTTATTTGAAGAACTTAGTTTTTCTGTGTATGTTTCTGGATTAGCATTATCTCGCCATTCTCCTACATATTTTTGTGTGCCATCTTCTGTTACACCAATAAACTTTGAACTCAAAACGTTAGAACAAAAACTACCTACACCATTTGTACCAATTGTGTCAGAGTCTTGTTCATCATCATTAAAATTGCTTCCTGATTTAGCTATACCCCAACACGCCTTAGGAATAAGAATATGTGTACCATCTAAATTTTTAATTTCTTTAATTGGTATACCTGAACCTGAATCAGTTACAAATATTTGATTTTTTTCAGAATTTAAATCAACTGTAATTTTTCCACCATTGTTTTTTAAGATGTCAACTGAATTATCAATTATTTCATTAATCATTTTAACTAATGCAGGCACATATGAAACTTCTTTTTGTACAAAATGGTTATCAATAATTAAATATTCATTCGTTTTTGTTTGAACTGTTGAACCTAAATACATACCTGTTCGATTCAACACATGCCATCTATCATCTTTTATTGAATGTCTCATTTAGAATCCTTTATTAAATTATCATTATAATCAATTATGCTTTTCAAAAACGGATTTTTTGTTTCTTTATATTTCGCATAGATATCTTTATCTAAACAAGCGCTAAAGTTTTTTAATGATTTATCACCACTTTGTCCATATCCACGATAACCTCCCATTCCGACAATATGGTTTTCAGATGTTGGAATATTGCACATCATATTATATATTTTTTCAGACGAAGTTGTTAATTCATAAACCATATCCCAATATATAACGTTCATTGCTAGTTTTATATTTCGCATATATTTAAAATCAATTGCTTCTTTCACTGTACAAAACTCAAAATTAAAACCTTCTGGAGGAAAATTAAATTCACAACTTGTTTTATAAAAATCTGCTAATTGTTTTGCATATTTAATTGGGCCACCTATTACTTGATATTGTTCATTTTTAAAATCGTCGTTTGCCGTCGATTGGTTTAAAAATTCAGGATTCATTACAATATTCAATAAAGACAAATACCAATTTATATTATTATAAAGAACTGTACTTTTTATAACAACTAAACCTTTGTAATTCTGTCTCACTAATTCATCCAATATTTTTGTAATATTGGATGAATCTTGTTCACCTGTTTCAAACATAGGAGTATCAACACAGATAAACGTTAAAGAGTTATCTTTTAATACCTGATCAGTGAACAATTCAGTTGATTGATCATACACAGAAATAGAAGAAGGTGATTTTATTGTATTGTAAAGTGCGGAACCAACCACACCTAAACCGATTAAATTAATATTATTCATATTATTCACCACTCATTAAATTTTTAATATCATCTTCAACTGCTTCTTCAACAGCTGCTTCGATCATATTGTCTGTTTCATCATTTGCTGTTTCATCAGTAAATAAATCAGATATTTCAAAATCTGGTTCTTCGTCTAAATCTACAGTTATATCAACTTCATGTGAATCATAAATACTTGAGAATTTTAAACACATCATATTTAAACTATTATTTAAAACGTTTACTGTTTGACTTCTATATTTTTCTTTTAGAATGTATTCACCATTCTGAATCATCTTGCGATTAAAATTATTTTTATCATGCACTGCATCACTTTTTATAGTTCTAAATTCAATTGAAGCAGGATTATTTACCTGATGCCCAATTAATGCAGCAGTAGACTGCCAAGAAATATGACAACCACCTTTCTTTATTCTTCCTCTAGGAGGCTCACCTGTTGTTTTACTATAAGAATCAGCAAACGCAATAGCATTGTATTTTGATAAACTTGTATGAAATAATTTAATCCAATAATTATATCCAATAAATACTTCTTGCTTTACTGCTTGAGCAACATTTTTTTGGAACACTGAATGAGTAAATCCACGATTACGTAAATATGTCATTAAATCTTTTGAATATGTAATCTCCTCTTTCTTTATAATATTAATATCAAATTTCTCTTCGTATTTTGTCACAAAATTGTCAATAAAATCTTTATACCGTATACCTGGAAAATTATCAACTAAAAGATAAAAACCATTGTCTTTGACTGATTGTTTAAATTCATCATACACATCGCCATTCTTTAATAGCTCTTGTGTTAATTCATCAACTCTCGTATAATATTCTAGATCATATTCTTTTATAAATTTTTCATTTATAAAATTAATTCTTGTAACTGTGTCTTCCACATTATCTATATTGTCTTGTACATCATAAATAACCTTTGCAAGCGCTATTTCAAAAACAGTTCCCCAGTTATTTCTCCCAAATAAACCAAGAGGATTAAATATAATATCTGCACCTCCTGGCATAATATCATCTGGTAATATTAATGAACATACACCCTTACCAGCAAAAAGATTTGCAAATTTATCTCCTACACAAGTAGGTTCAGATTTAAAAATTTCAATTTCTAAAACATAATCTATATTTTCTTTTTCGATTCTATAATCATTTGCAATATTTTCTAACATAGTGGTAGGTAGATTATCCGAATGTTCCCACTGTGAGAATATTTCATTTGAATATTTCTCTGCAACTGCAGTTTTAAAAACTTGATCAAGTTTTTCATGAAGATGATGCTTGATGTTTAATTGTCTATTGTATTGCTCTCGAACTTCTTGTATCATCCCATTTGTATAAATGTATTCTTTTTCTGCATCATCAAAGGATTTTCCAGAAACAAAATGCACTTTAAAATCCATTATTTCACCACCATCAATAGAATCAATTTTTTTACCATAGATTTTAGACGAAGTGGAAGAAGTATTTGTAAATTCAGATAATATATTATCCGAAGAATCAATCTTAAAATAATGGGAAAAATCTTCAGAACTGATTTCACCAGGCTTGAAAAAATAATTATCCATATTATTTTTTAAATATTTCAACTCTTTTGTAATTGGAATAAATATTTTTTTTGAATAATCTATTCTAGTTCTCTTTGAATATGATTCAGACATAACAAATGCATCATCTGCAGTATATCCATAAAAAGAACCATATACAACTTTAGTTCGATATCCTATATTTGGAACACCTTCTTGTTTAGTTTGACCAGTATAATCATATAATACATCTCCTTTTTCAAAACGATTGTTTCCACCCATTTTCATTTTATGTTTTAAAGTCAAAGTATTGTTTGTTAACTTTTTCGTTTTCGGACAATAAAATGATTTAAGTACATTTGTTGTTAAATAAAAAACAATTAAATAATTAAAATCACTAAATAATACGATACCTTTCTCTTCAGCATGTTCTAAAAAAGGCGAATCAATTTTTGTCATTGATTCGTAATTTTTATTGATAATAAAAGGTGTGTCATTATTATCGGTGGTTACTGTCTGCAGTAATTGTTTTGCTGACATATTTGTACGCGAAGCATCTACATGTGCAGCAAAAGGTTCAAAAATTTCAATCTGTGGACTAAATAATATTTTTGTATCATCTGTTTCCTGATAAGCAGCTGATAAATCAACTTTTCCAAGTTCAATTGACTCTTGTACTTCTTCTTCGCTTAAAGCATTAATTTTATCTAGTTCTTGAGCATCTTCTAATGCTTCTTCTAAATCTCCGAAATTGGTAATCATTTAAAGTCCTTTTATAAAAGTTATTAATTTATCCACAAAACCTTTTTCTGTATAAAAAGTTGAAATTTTTATCAGTTTTTTAGGTGATAGAATTTTTTTGTAATTTGTACTGAGTTTAACGATATTTATGGGTTCTCCAGTTGTTAGTGTATGAAAAGGATAAGTGCTTCTTGTTAATTGTCTTATATTAACAAGATCATTCTTAAGTTTTAAAAGTACAAATTTATGGAGACTATCTAATTCTGCATCATCAACAAAATCATTAATTTCAAATAGTTGTTTATCTTGTCGATAAACAACTTTAGTTGTATCTCCAACTATAAAATTATCTGTTGTTAGTCGTTTATCAGTTACTAGTGCATATTTCCAGGTTAATAAATAATATACCATTTCTTTTTCATTTGAATCTAAATCAAATTCATCTAATGTTATAAATCGTTTACTTGTTTTATTGATCAAAATATTTCCTTTAAATTTATTCAATTCTACCATAATAGTTAATTCTAGTGTCATTTGTAAACACTAAATTGCTTCCCATTTTCTGAGCAGATACAGAAATAGGACATAGCTTTCCAAAACCACTTGGATGATTCGCTGTCCAAGATTTTGGAATCCTGCCGTCATTTATAATATAAATATCCTGAGAAACTTTATTAATTAATGGATTTGCATATGGTAGACTAATATTGTAATACATTCCGGCATGCATTAACCCTCTAAAACCAGACGTTATTAAAACACGTTGATTCATAGTTGGCAAAAATGCTTGTTTTTCATTTTTATCAATTGCACCGTAAAGTAGTCTTAAATACATTTCATAAATTGGATTTACTAAATATTCATTCATGACAACTCTACGATTTCTTAAATCTGACATATTGATAATCGTGTCTTCAGTATGATAGTTTGTAACATATTTCACGATCTGTTGAAAATTACTCGTTCCAAAAAAATCTTCGAACATACCTTTAAAGTAGTCTAATATAATATATTTATTAAAAAACTCAGTCACACTCAGTAAATTATTTTTAAAAAAATCAACTTCGTGAAAACCCATCATTTTAAATACATGTTCTTCACCTTCTTCAATCGTCAAGGTAGAATCACTGATTACCTCCTCTTGTACTAATTTATTATAATATTCAGTATCATCTTTAAAAATAACTTTAAAAAATGTATCTAATTCAACTTTTTTTCTTCGAAAGATTACTTCGTTTTGTTTAAAATTAAATGTTAGATTAAAAGTTGGTAGTAGATTCACGAAATATCTATCACCCTTTTTCTCATCTTTTAAAACATCGATTGGTCCTCTTTCTAAAAATAAAATTGGAACGTATAGAGAACCATTCATTTTAAAATAATTTTTTTGCAACAGCTTTGGATATAATAATTTTAATTGTTGATCATGATTATCAACTTTCATATTAATAAGTATTTTTTCAAAATACGAACCTTGTTCTGCTAAATAAGAAGAAATATTATCTTCAAATTTTACCTCTCCTTTGAAATTTCCTGGTAATATTTTTTCAATATTTGCCATCATATTCTCTAAAATACTTTTTGTTTTTGCGTGATCAACTGTTCTAAAGTCTGGAACAATATACCAATCGTCATCCGATTTTGTTTTTTTTTCAAATGTTATTAAATTCATACTAATCCTTTTAAACTAGAATATTTTTGAAAATGTTAATATAACTCATTTTCAACATAGGGTTAACACCGCATTATAAATGAAGTTTTAATTTTTATAAAACCCTAATAATGCTATATCTTTAATTGTTTCCGAAGAGAGAGTTGTCAACCATTCTGAAAATTCAGACGCTGAACAATTCACTTTAGAATATATTTCTCCTGCCTCTGTCCAGTTCCCATTACTCAATAATGCTTTAATCTCATCTAATTTATCCAATGGTGTCAGATAATATTTTAAATTATATTGATTATTTTCATTATTATATAATCTTTCAATTGCCGATTCTAGATCAAAATCCATTTCTCTATCTTCACCTGATTCAGCAAATATACAATTCAATACTGATTCATTCTTTTCTGCAAATTCATCTAAACTATATTTCATAATATCTCCCATTTTTTATCTTTATTATATCCGAATTTATCAATAGAACACAAAGGAGAATAGTGATCTGAGATCATGATTTCATTCTCTGCGTTTTTTCCTTCGTAAGCAACTTGTTTACCATTGTCTGTTAAGTGAACATATTTGCCTTTTGTCCAAACAGTTCTTCTAACTTTTTCTCCTGCTAAATAATATACAATAGCTTGTTTAACATCAAACTGCATCATTTCTCTCTATAGCTGCTTTTTTTAATAAACAACTTCCACATTTACCACACTCCTTTCCATCTTTTGGAAAATAACAAGAAAATGAATCTAATGAAAAATTGTGCAGTATTGCATCTTTTACCATATCCGTTTTTGTACGATTCACATATGGAGCAACAACATTAAAATTTAAAGTAGATTGTCCACCAACTTTAATTAATGCATTCATTTCATCTAACCATGTTTCACTATTATCTAAATAAACCATTCCTTCTGATAGATTATTACCAATTACAAAATCAATATGTGAACCAGGAAAATTTGCTTCATATCTAGCAGCTATCAAAGTCATTAGAAAAGTGTTACGAAAAGGTACATAGCTGATTGCCGCTTCTGCTTCATGTGAACCTGCACCTTTTGCTTCAGAATCTATTAATCTTGTATTTTTTAAATCACATACTTCTAAAATATTTTTAAACATTGGTTTAATATCCTGTACAATATGTTGTATAAACTCGATATCATATTGAGAATTTAAATATTCTACAAATTTCTTTCCTTGCTTAATTTCATATTCTGAAGCAACTGTTCCCCAATCAAAATAAACTAACTCTATAGAATCATATTCAAATAATTCTATCTGTTTTTGAACAGATATTGTAATATCTAATCCACCACTATATAATGCAACTAGATGTTTACTTGAAGTATTCATTGGTATATTAGTATCCATCTTTTTTATTAATTTGGTTTTTAGAATATTGTAAAATGAACTTTTAAGTTTATCTAATCTAATGTTCGTTATAATATTAATCGAGTCCTCATTATAAACATTGCAATCATATTCATATAAACCTAAACCATTATTATAATAATTTTCAGTATCTCCCATAGAAATACAGCTAATTTTTCCACCGACTTTTTCTGTTTCATCCACTGCCTTTTCAAAAGGCAGATATTTAAAAATATCTGTATCTGCTTGTATATGAAAACCATATTGTTTCGCAATTTCTTCAGCTTGAGGAATTGTTCCATGAACCGCTATAATTCGATTATCTGATGTTATATAAGGTTGATTAGAAACAGATTGCTCTTCCATTTCTGGTGTTAATCGACTAAAACATAAAACAGTTGCTATTTTATCATGCTGTAATGCACTTGTGTAAATAGAAATAGTTTTTGATAAATTTTCAATTTTATCATTACTATATTCTCCTTCAACAATAGGCATTCTTAAGATTAGTTTTTTTATTTGTAATACTATTTCGTATGAATCTCCGCCTTTAACATCTAAAATATCATAAAACAGTTTGGTATTTTTCTCAATATCTCTTATCTTACATCTAAATTTCATAAAACTACACATTTTTATTCCTTATTAAAAAATCTTTACATTTAACTAGCTCATTAAACTTTGTATCAGAACCACCTTTATCTGGATGATATATTTTTGCTAATTCTTTATATCTCTTCTTTATAGACTGGATTGTTTTTCTATCCAGTCTTGTAAACATTTCGCAATCTATATTATATTCATCCTGTAATTTAGAGTTGATGCTAGTAATAGTTTTTATAAATATTCGACGTGCTAAGATATTCCATCTAAATATGGTCTTAGCTTGCTCTGTAATATTATTTATATCAATAACTATTCCATCGTTATCTAATTTTTGTATTTTTTTATATACTATATATGAACTGTATACCGCATATATACCAATTAATAATATAATTGTAGCAATAGTTGTTATTATATACCCGATGATATGTAAAATAAATATCAATGTCTCCATACTACTCCTTTAAATTGAGGACAAGACAAAGCAAAGGATTAATCCTTTGCTTTGAGAACTTCTATAAATGTTATGCCATAGATAATGCCTGCGACTGTAATAAATCCAATTAATATATAACCAACAATAATTCCAAGATTTGCTACAGCAAATCCAATAATTATTAACAATATTAATAATTTTACAATTTTTTGTTTAAATAATTCTTTTATGTTTTTCATTTGATTTCCTTATTGATAACAAGATATTAGATCAAAATACATATGATCTAAATTCATATTATTTTTATTAGTATATATTCTGTTAATTGCAGAATTACTAAAATTATGAAAGACCGCTAATTTAGGATCTAAATGATCTATTACTTTTTTCAAAGCAATTTGTTTTACTGGTTCTTTTTCACTATATCTGATCATTACATCGTCTTCATCATAGTATAATATACTAATTATTAATTCGATATAAATTGATAACATACCATTTGGAATGACAATATTATGTAGTAAAAATTCATACATTTCTTCGATAGGGATTAGAAATTCACTGTCTCTATTTTTATCAATCATGCCAACAATATTATTTAATTGTTTTACAGAATCATCATTAAATGGTAAAATATTTTGCTGTAATTTATAATGATCATCTTGTTTTATAAACTCGATAGAAGTTTGATCTTTATAATATTCTTCATGCATTATAGTTTCTAATTCTTTAACATCTTGCTCATCTTTATAATAAATAAGATTAGGAGATTTAAATTCTAATTTATTAATGAGTTTAACAAGTTTTTTATTAATGTGTGTGATAAATGCCCCTGAGAAGTGATGCGTTCTTAATACTGATTGAATTATAGATTCAGGAATATATGCTCCAATACTTGCTCCAAGTGCAGGACTCTGAGGTTGTTTCGCACCAAAGCATTTAGAACAAACTTTAAAATCTTTGCTCTTACAATGTATAGGAGTTCGCAAAGTAACTACTGTATTAATCAATGTTTTGTCTTCAGTGTCTATTTGTGTACCATCTACATAAAAACGTGAATAAAGCGATTTTAAATGTGTGTCGTTTAAAATCTTAAACGTAAATCCTTTAGTTGTACCACAATCATCAATAGTGTCCATATTTAAAAAACCAGTTGCAAAATAAAATTTTCGTTGTAATTCACCTCCTTTTGGAATAGCTTCTTGTCTTTGTGCCAATGCTAGTCTTGCTGAGTCACCACCCATATAAAACTCGCGTTTGGTAAGTCCGTCTAATAATGAACTTTTTTGATTTTCTTGAAAAGCTCTTCCGTAAATATTTGTAGGTATACCATTATTTCCAGCGGCCTTTTGTAACTGAACATTCTTGATTCTGGCTCCTGATTCAGATACAAGTGCTAGAATATTATCTTTCTTTTTTTTAACCATTGGAATAACATAATTATTAAATAAAATATCATTTT
>Ga0256829_1002423_pt1 | contig 13915 bp, 13 predicted proteins | sample 131447metaG_FD_185979 | JGI IMG/M metagenome (GOLD analysis project Ga0256829, IMG submission 185979) | Hydrothermal vent microbial communities from Lau Basin, Pacific Ocean - 131-447 | ecosystem: Environmental > Aquatic > Marine > Hydrothermal vents | place: Pacific Ocean: Lau Basin | collected...
CAAGTGCTACTGCGATGGCGATAAGTGCTATGACAACCATAGAGCTTTTGTAAGCTAAAGCTGTTGATTTACTTTTCATAATTGTTTCATCATCCAAAGCAAAAGCTTTTTTATGCAGTGAGTTTAAGAGTACAACTACTTTATCCTGTATTGCGCTTAATTTTTGATTTTTTTCTGTATCATTTGAATCACTGAGTTTTAAATACTTGTCAATACTACTTTTTACTTCTTGCAAAGATGCTTGAAAGCTTTGTGAAATTTGCATCGACTCTGCTTTTGCTATACTATCTTTTGCCAGCTGTAACTCTCTTAGGCTCCTTTTGCGAGATGCTTTACTTGCTGTAAAACGGTCGGTATCGATCATCAGCATTGCTTTATAAACTTCTCTCTCAGTTATTGCAGTTGCCTCTGCAACAGCTCCATACTTTTCTACTTTTATGATAGAGTTTGCTCCGCTCGCAATACCCATGTAACCTGTTGCACCTATGATAGCGAGTGCAAGAATCATTACACCAAATGCACCTAAAAGAATGGCTTTTATACTCATGTTGTTCATACCTTTGAAACCTCACATAAAGAATTTTAACGCTTTATAAAAAGCTAAATTTATATATATATTCGGTAAATTAAGCAGTGTGATACTCTAATTAAACAGATATTAACATATATAGTTTTGACAGTATATTCTTTAAATAATTAAATTAACTTTAATTATTTAACAATTAACAGAATTTGTTAATACGTAGGTGCTTGACTATTGATTTAAGAGATGATAAAATTTGCCACAAATATAAAAAAGGCAGTTAATGAATATTTATGTGATAAAACCGCACACAAAAGAGATACAAACAACAGAATTTGACGGCCAGATAACAAATATCTATACATATTTTGACTCCTTGCTGGTTGATACTTCAACGATTTTAGAAAATCATATTATTTATACAAACGCTCAGCATACAAATGAAAATATGTTTTTTATAGGTGACCAGATATTTATAGGCGATGCTTTGATTTTAGGTTTAAACGGCTTTGAAGAAACAGATATCACCATAAAACAAAATGAGCTACAATCACTAATCTCTTATGATGTTAATGATTTTTACAAACAAGCCTTACGTCCAGTTTTGGATTTTGAAATCAACATAAATGATACATTTAGCGTAAAAGATAATGATGAAGACATACAGATAAATTTTGAATGGGTTATATACACGTTTAATAAAGCCGATGAAAAGACACAGCGCTACTTTTTAGATGAAATGAAAAAAACTTGCACGGACAAAGAAAACAGCAACCGATATTTTCAGAAAATGGCGCAATTAGCAGTCAATGCGGCAAAATACCAGTAGATTTTAGCCGGCTAATCCCAATCTTTAAATTTTAAATCTTTATGTTTGTCTTTTTTATACCTTTTGTTTTTTTTGTTTTTATCCAGCTGATTTGCCTGATATAAAATATCTGATCTTATCTGCTCAAAAGAAGCAGAACTCTCTTTTTGCCCAATAATATGCATCACCAATTTCTCCAAGTCGTTAAACTCTCCCTTATATAAAGGCATACTGGTTGTTTTTGTAAGATGCTTTAAGTTATTATCTATTTTTTTAATAAATCCATTAAAGTCGGCGTCTTGATTGTTTAAAAGATACGATACGATACTCTTTAAAAATCTATCTAAAATACGTATATACTTTAATCTTAAAGAATCTTCTATTTTTGATGTTTTACTACTCATGACCTGCTTTAGTTATTTTTACATATTATATCTATAAATACAGTATAATTCCAATAAAGATTCAATATGAATAACAAATTTTACACCCTTTCTTTACCTGAAGATATGCTTGCAAATCTAAGAGCTATAGGTTACGAGCAAATGACCCAGATACAAGCATTAAGCCTCCCGCATCTATTGCAAAACAAAGATGTTTTAGCACAAGCAAAAACCGGAAGCGGTAAAACAGCGGCTTTTGGCATAGCGATTTTGCAACATTTAAATAGCAAAAAGCTAAATATCCAGTCTCTCATCTTATGCCCGACAAGAGAACTGGCAACACAAACAGCTACGCAATTGCGTATTTTGGCTAGATACAAACAAAATATAAAAATACTTACACTTTGCGGAGGAGGTGCATTTTGGCCTCAAGCAAACTCCCTTAAACATGGCGCACATATCATAGTCGCCACGCCGGGGCGCATCTTGAAGCATTTAAATAAACAAACTTGCAATTTCAACACTCTTAATACTCTCGTGCTCGATGAAGCTGACAGGATGCTTGATATGGGTTTTTATGATGATGTAGAGAAAATTATCTCATTTTTACCCACAAAAAGGCAAACTCTGCTTTTTTCTGCTACATTCACACAAGAAGTAAAGGAGATCAGTAGCAAAATCTGCAACAATGCTATACATATAGAAGCTCCCGTATCTAAAGAGATAAATAAGATGCAGGAGATATTTTTTGAGATTGAAGATACAAATAAAGATGATGCCCTGATACATCTGCTTGGTCATTATCAGCCTAAAAATGTATTGATTTTTTGCAATACAAAAATACAAACAGACGCTACTGCTAAGCTTTGCCAAGATAACAACATAGACGCACTTGCCATTCATGGTGACTTAGAGCAATACACAAGAGATGATGTACTGGTGCAGTTTTCAAATAACAGCTTACGCGCTTTAGTAGCTACCGATGTAGCCGCCAGAGGTCTGGATATAAAAGAGCTTGCTATGGTTATTAATTATGATTTGCCATTTGATAGCAAGACCTACACGCACCGAATCGGCAGAACCGCAAGAGCGGCCAGCGAGGGAATAGCCTGCACACTATATAAACAAAGTGATGATATTTCTATGTATAACAATACAAATATAGCCTTTTTACATGTAAATACTTTAGATAAACCAAGCAATTTTAAAATGAAACCTTTATATAAAACCATTGTCATAGAAGGCGGTAAAAAAAATAAACTCCGCGCGGGAGATATCTTAGGCGCACTCACGGCAAACACTAAGCTGGGCCGTGACGATATAGGAAAGATATACGTTTATGACAGACAAAGTTACGTTGCCATACAAACAAACAAAACCGACGAAGCCTTTAAGCAACTAAAACACAACAAGATAAAAGCAAAAAAATTTTCAATCTGGCTGCTTGATTAGATTTATAGGAAATGCTACGCCTTTATCGATAGAACGGATATGAAGATCGCGCTGTGGAAACGATATCTCAACGCCGTATTTATAACATGTATTATAAATCAGGATTAAAAATCTCGACATTGTGCGCTTGGGATGTCTTATCTCCTCTCCTTTTAGCCAAACAAAAAGTGAAAAATTTACACTGCTGTCGCCAAGATTTGTCATAATTACTCTACTAAAGTTAGTAGAAGTTGTAATGACATCTTTAAACCCGCTCTTTTGAACAGCTTCTAAAATAATCTTAATTATAAATTCAGGCTTTTGTCCATAATTAACATCAAAGGGTATCTCAAAACGACGTATATTATCATTCATAGTCCAGTTGATTACATTCGTTTGAATAAATGTCTGATTTGGAATGGTAATATCTATATTATCATTGGTATTTAGCGTTGTTGAGCGCATTCTTATATCTACTATCTTGCCATGCGTTCCATCTGCTAACTCAACATAATCATCAACTTTTATACTTTTTTCAAACATTAAAATGATGCCTGAGACGAAATTTGAAACAATATTTTGCAGACCAAAACCGATACCCACAGACAAAGCGCCCGCCACAAGCGCCAAAGATGATAAGCTTATGCCTAAAATATTTAGTGACACAAAAAACGTTATAATGAGTATAATATAATAACCCAAGTTTGCCATAATCGTACGAGCATAAACGCTAATATCCATTTTATGAAAAATAATATTTTTAAGCTCTCTTTTGTATTTGCCTCCTATGATAAAACCCGCTATAAAAATAATAATTGCCATAACAAATTTAAATAGACTGATACCGGTACCATTTATGGTAAAAATAGAATATGACATAAAATCCCACGCATATTTGCTAACTACTTTCATATCCTGCGAAACAATGTTTATCGTATATGATATACCACCAAGATGCTCTCTTCGCATCTGAGTGAGCATAGGCTCTATTGCGGCAATAACTTGATCTGGATAAGCCAAAGTCTTTAAATTATTGACAATCTTACTTTGCAGCACTGAAGCTTTATGATCTTTTTTACTTAGCAGATATGAGAAATCAAGAAATTGATTTACTATCAACTGCCTCATATATCTATTGTATCGCTTTTTATTTTGAATCATTTTACTCGCTACCCGGCTGATACCTAATTTGTACCCTAGTAGTTTATATCTCTCTTTCAGGATTTCAAGCTGTTGGATATTATGGTTAATAAGGAGCAATCTTTTTTTTAAAAAATTAGACTGTTTTTTTATATCGTAAATATTAAATACAAAATTGCCTATAGATTTATTTAATAAATCTTTTATATATAAAAGCGCTTTATCAGAATCTGATATTTGAATATTGTTATTTTTTAACAATCTTGCATAATAAGCATATTGCAGTTGCAAAGTCAACAGCTTATCTTTTTTACCACCAAAAAGCTCAATCTGATTTCTTAATAATTTCAACTTTGCCGATAATGTATTAGTTGTTATTTGATCCTGTATTTTCCCTTGTAAAATGCTTAAATATTGTGTAAACAAATTAGCATATTGATCACTACTGATAATCTCATATGTTTTTTTTATATTTCTTGCTGCCGGTTGCTTCAGATTAAGCAATGTTTTTAATAAAAGTATCTGGAGCTTGGTTTGGCTATTGCTGTGTTTTTGTTTTGACAAAGTCGTTAGCATACTTTTATAAGTTGTTGCATTAGTATTAAGGATATTTACTTTGCCGGCGGCTTGGACAGATATACAAACTAACAGTGTAACAATCATTAGCTTTATGAAAAGTTTCATATTCCAAGCCACTCCCGCGCTATTTTTTTTAATCCATCCGGATTTTCTGAAGCAAAAAATTTAAGTTTGGGGTGCATGTAAGTTTTAGAAAAAACAAACTCACGCTTAAGATAAGCAACTATCGCATCACCTGAATGGATAAACAATGTTTCTTTTTTAAAATAGGATTTTAAATACCGTAAAAGAAGTGGAAAATGTGTACATCCAAGAATAACTACATCCGGGTCTTGTAAATCGTTGAAATAATAATCAAATGTAGCATCAAGTACTTTTTTGTTATATATTTGTTCTTCCACTAAAGGTACAAAAAGTCCTGTTGCTTTTGCCTGTATATTCACAAACCCAAGTGTATGCAGCTCTAGCTCATACGCTTTAGATGCGATAGTTGCTTTTGTTCCTAAAACTAAAATATTGGAATCTTTACATGTAAGGGTATTTGATACTGCCAATGCGCCTGCTTCAACAACGCCGACAACAGGACAATGTGCGGCTTCTCTCATCTCACATAGTGCATACGCACTAACGGTGTTACACGCCGTAATAATCAAATCAAGATCAAAATTTTTAAAAAACTCAACTGCTTCTATGGAATATCTTATGATGGTATTTTTATCTTTAATACCATAAGGCACTCTAGCCGTGTCTCCAAAATATACTATCTCTTCAAATAAGTTAGCCTCTAGCAACGACCCAACAACGCTAAGACCGCCTATTCCGCTATCAAAAACACCGACTTTCATGATTGTGCCTTTGCGTTTTAATTATTGGTTGCTCATGCTTTGTAAAAACTCTTCATTGGTTTTGCTTTTTTGCATCGTAGTATATAAAAATTTAAGAGCCTCAACCTCATCCTCTTGCTTATGAAGCATAGAGCGTAAAATAAAAACCTTTTGCAACACCTCAGGAGATAACAGCAATTCCTCTTTACGTGTTCCTGATTTTAAAATATCAACAGCCGGATATATACGTCTGTCTGATATTTTTCTGCTAAGAACAAGCTCTGAGTTACCTGTTCCTTTAAACTCTTCAAAGATAACATCATCCATTTTAGAGCCCGTTTCTATAAGCGCTGTCGCGATGATAGTAAGACTGCCTCCATTTTCAATATTTCTAGCTGCACCAAAAAAACGTTTTGGCTTATGCAATGCATTGGCATCCACACCGCCTGAGAGCACTTTTCCGCTTGACGGCGTTACGGTATTGTATGCACGCGCCAAACGAGTGATGGAATCTAACAATATAATCACATCATGACCCAGCTCAACTCTTCTTTTAGCGCGTTCAATCACCATCTCTGCAATTTTGACATGATTTTTGGCAGGCATATCAAATGTAGAGCTGTAAACCTCGCCTTTAACGCTTCTCTCCATATCGGTAACCTCTTCAGGTCGCTCATCAACAAGCAAGACCATCAAATCCATATCAGGATTATTCTGCGTGATACCGTTTGCAATCTCTTTTAAAAGTTCTGTTTTACCCGTCCTTGGAGGTGCTACAACCAATCCTCTTTGTCCCTTGCCGATAGGCGCAAAAAGATCCATCATGCGCCCTGTTAGCTTGTCTGCTTTGTATTCAAGCTTAATATGATCAGTTGCATATAGTGGGGTTAAATTTTCAAATAATGGACGTTTCTTGCTCTCTTCAGGCGGTAAATAGTTGATAGCTTCTATTTTCAAAAGTGCATAATATCTTTCCTGCTCTTTTGGAGCTCTAACCTGCCCTGTTACGCTATCACCGTTACGAAGAGCAAAACGTCTTATTTGGGTATTTGACACATAGGCATCATGTACACTGTCGCCAAAGTCCGTATCAATAGTACGTAAAAAACCATAACCGTCAGACATAACTTCCAATACGCCGGTAAAAAGTATAAACCCGCCCTGCTCTACTTGAGCCTTTAATATCTCAAATATGATATCTTGCCGCTTGAGTTCATTTGGATTTTCCACTTTTAATTCATTTGCAATATCAACAAGTTCAGATGTAGATTTTGTTCTTAAATCCTCTATCTTGTGACCTTGAACCGGTATGTGCGTGCGATTTTTTTGATGTTTTTTATTATGTTTTGAAGTTTGTTCGGCCATAGGGCTTATTACCTTATATATCGTGTTTGATTTTTAACAAAAAGAGTTTAATGCAGAATAAAAGTATTCTAACGGTATGTTAATACCCATATTTTACTATCATTTACAAGCTTATGTCAAGTTTTGGCAAAAATAAACCTATTGTAGCCATCTCTGTATTCATACGCAAGCTCTTGATTGTGGGCTATTAGTATAGAATCAACAATATAAAGACCAAGACCAAAACTATGATGAGACGGCTCATCTTTTGTAAATGGCTCTATATAATATTTTAAAGGATGTTTCAACTTTTCACCTTTGCTTTGAAAATACAGCTCATCATCTTCGATACCTATAGCTACATGTTGATCGGGTGAATATTTCATGGCATTATCGATCATATTTTTAATCGCTATCACATAAAATTTATAGTGGGCTTTCAATTTCACTGTTGCTGCAATATTCACAGTTACGTTATCTGCTTCAACCATAGCCAAATCTATCGCACCGTCTATCATATCTACCAATCTATAAACAGAAAAATCACTTTTTTTTGCCAGCGATGTCACCTCTTCTATTGTAGCAAATTCATTAACCAAAATATCAAGCTGTGAAAATATCGAGCTAAATCTCTCTTTGTGTTTTTGTGAGTCTAGCAGTTGTGTAGCTATCGTTCCTTTGGCAATAGGCGTTTTTAACTCATGCATAATATTTCTTAAAAACAGTGTCCTTGCTTCAAGCATAGAGTTTATCTTAATTCTTGCTGTCTCAAGCTCATTGGCAACAGTTGCTATTTCATCGCTTCCATGCACCTTAAACGATACCTTAAGGTTTCCCTCTCCAAAGAGCACGATACGTTTCACAAGTCTGCGAAGTGGACGCAAGCGCTGCAATATAAGTAAAAAAGATATAATAATAACAAATATAATACTAAGATACACACTTAGTAAATTCCATGGATAATATGGCTTTAATGAGCTGTCATGCATCAATAGAGTATCTGTATTTGACGTTAGATAGAAATATATAGCGCCTTTGTATTGAAGCATTTGAATATCTAGGCTTGAAGTTGTATTTGCCTGATAAACTCTGTTGTGGCTGATAACAAAAGTGCTTTTTTCATTTTGCTGTCCCTGATCTTTTAAAATTCTTGCATTTTGTAAAATCGTTTGAATCTGCCTATGATTATCGAGTATAGCCACATGATAAAGTGCCAAATTTGCTTCTAGCATAGCTACTGAATCACTATTTTGCTGATATTCATGATAGAGTTGAGTGATGATGGAGTGTTTTTGAAAGATATTGTTTATGTAACGGGTGTGATTTAAAGCATTAAAGCGCCAAAAAATATAGCTGATGCTAATAAGCGTAACGCTAAATGCAAATAAAACTGTTAAAAAGACAGAATGTCGTTTCATTTTAGGAGTTTATAGCCTACGCCGCGGATTGATTCTATAAGCGATTTATCTCCTAATTTGTTTCTTATGCGTCCAACCATCACGTCTATGCTTTTGTTGGATGAGTCTTCGTTGATTGCCTGAACATTGTGTATCAAATCTTCACGAGACACTACACTGCCTTGCTTACTTATCATGTGCGCCAAGATACCATACTCTGCATTTGTTAAATCAAGCGCACGCCCTTTATAGCTGATCTGTCTAGCATTTTTATCGCATTTATAATCGCTTTTTAGCTCCTGCTTTTGGCGTACTTTCATCTCATACCGTCGTAAAATAGAGTGTATTCTAGCTTCAAGCTCTCTTGGATCATACGGTTTTGGCAGATAATCATCTGCACCTAATTCCAGCGCCGTAATTTTATCAGTCACATCACTTCTTGCGGAAGATATAATAATAGGAATATCCTGTCGCTCTCTAATTGACTCACAAACCTCTAGCCCGTCCATCCCCGGAAGCGTCAAATCAAGTATAACCAAATCAAAAGGCTCTAACTTTAAAATGCTGACCGCTTTAAAGGGATCATCCTCCGTTACTATCTTAAATCCAAACTGCTCAAGATACTCTGTAAGTATCTCCGCTAATTCCAAATCATCTTCAATCATAAGTATTTTTTTCATAACTGCTATTTTAACTAATTTTAGTTAACTAAGTACCTATCCAGAATAAAAATTAACTTACTCTAGCATCTTAGTGTTGCAGTTAAACGCTTTGTCTGCACAAACAGCATCAAAGCATCCATACTTTTTTTACACACCATATCAGAATTAGACATGGCTATCGTTGAACACCCTTCATCTCCCATAACGGCTATGCCTATTGCACTTGTTTTTAACATCTCGCTGTCATTATTGCCATTACCTATAGCCGCACAATATTGACTGCCAAGAGAAGTGATATAATCTGCTTTTTCCTGTGTATGGTTTTGACTCTTTAAAATCTTTAGTACAACATCAAACTCTTCTAACTGTTTAGTGGCACTTGAGAATGTATCGGATGTTATTACATGTAAAGTGTATTGTTTACATAAAATCATAAGCAGATCACCTATTTTTGGTAGTAAAATACCATCAGTCGCCAAAGTACCATTATAATCTAAAACAATATGCTTTATATCGCATTGTTTAAAATTAGGAATATCTATCATCTTGTATCCTTAAATAAATTGAGCACCTCTTCCAAAAAATAGTATATAATAGCATATTTATTATAAGGGTACAGATGAAAACAGTAAAATTAACACAATATAGCCACGGTGCGGGATGCGGATGTAAAATATCGCCTATGCTTTTAGATGAGATACTTAAAAACGGTGAAGATGATACACATTATGCCAACCTTTTAGTAGGTAACTCAAACAAAGATGACGCGGCAGCTTACGATATAGGTGATGGCAGATCTGTTATATCTACGACAGATTTTTTTATGCCTATCGTTGATGATCCCTATACATTTGGACAAATAGCAGCAACTAACGCAATAAGCGATATTTACGCTATGGGCGCAAAGCCGCTTATGGCTATATCTATCTTTGGGTGGCCGATAGACAAACTAGACGCACAAACAGCCAGCAAAGTTATACAAGGTGGGCGTGCTACATGTAAAGAAGCGGGTATCGCTCTTGCGGGCGGTCACTCTATTGATTCTCCTGAGCCGATTTTTGGACTGGCCGTTACGGGCATCGCTGAGAATAAAAACCTTATGACAAACGACAACGCTACAGATGATTGTCTTATATATCTTACAAAACCGATAGGTATCGGGATACTTACAACTGCCCAAAAACAAAATAAAATACAAGGCGATGACATCACGCCGGCCATAAAAGCGATGACGACTCTTAATAAAATCGGCGTAAAAATAGCAACATTAAAAGGTGTAAAGGCTATGACTGATATAACTGGATTTGGACTTTTAGGTCATCTTATCGAGGTATGCGAGGCTAGTAAAATATCTGCGCAAATTAATTTTAATGATGTAGCGCTTTTACCTAAAGTTGAAAAATACAGACAACTTGGATGCATACCGGGAGGTTCGCGTAAAAATTTCGCAAGTTATGGCGATAAAGTAACTAACATGACGCAACAACAGCGTGAAATATTATGTGATGCACAAACTTCCGGTGGATTATTAATCTTTGTACAAAAAGAGTATCAAGATGAATTTAAAGAGTTCTTAAAACAAGAAAATATGGAACTAAAATCTATTGGCACAACATCAAAGCCCAAAGATAAAGTAGTAAGCGTCGTATGAGCGATAATATAACATCTGATTTTAAGCATATAGTTTTAAATGATATACCGCTTATTGATGTACGCGCACCCATTGAATACAAAAATGGAGCATTTTTAAACAGTATCAATCTTCCAATTTTAAATGATGATGAAAGAAAACAAGTAGGAACAACGTACAAACAAAAAGGAGATGAAGAAGCTGTTAAACTAGGGTATAAGCTAATAAGTGGCGAGATTAAAAAAAAGCGGGTTAAGGCTTGGATAAAAGCAATAAAACAAAATCCGCAAACTATACTTTACTGCTTTAGAGGCGGGCAACGCTCACAAATAGCGCAAAGCTTTATAAAACAGGAGGGGGCAAATATCACAAGACTTCAAGGTGGATATAAGGCCTTTAGAGGCTTTCTTCTAGATTATATTGAAAATTCTCCAAATTTATTTACTCCGTTTATCCTCGGCGGCAGAAGCGGCAGCGGCAAAACAATACTACTTAACAAACTAAACAATTCTATAGACTTAGAAGGTCTTGCAAATCACAAAGGCTCATCTTTTGGCAGAGGCATAACTCCACAGCCGACTCAAATAAATTTTGAAAACAATCTGGCTTATGATTTGATAAAAAAAGTAGAAGCGGGCTATAAAAATCTTATTTTTGAAGATGAAGGCAAGTTTGTCGGAAGTTTATACATTCCAAAACCTTTTGCCCAGTACCTTTCATCTGCACCGCTAATCATTCTTCAAGAAGATACAGATAAACGCATACAGGCAACTTTTGATGAGTATATCGTACAGTCACAAATGCTCTATCAACGCTCAAATAATCATACTTTTGATGACTGGGTGAGCGATATGCAAAAAGCAGTCAGCCGCATCCGTAAGCGAATAGGCGGACAAAAATTCAAAGAGTTAAACGATATCTTTAACAATGCACTCAAACAACAGCAAAGCACAAATTCTCTTGAAGGATACAAAAATTTTGTAGAGTTTTTACTACTTCAGTATTATGATCCGATGTATGACTATCAGATAACCAAACGCTCAAACAAGATACTTTTTAAAGGCACCTATGATGAAGTTATAAAATATATCAACAGCAGCATAAACAAGTAGTGATAACTATTATCATTATTAAGTTACTATTAAGTTAATAATAATTATCATTGCATTATCTATTTTTAGGTTAATATATGAAAACTCTATTACTGCTGACAATAATGTTTGCAACGATTTTATTTGGACAAGATATAATCTCACAACAAAACAGACAAGCCCCACACTCCGTACAAGATACACTAAACCTGCCTAAAGCTCCCGGTATAACCAATCTGGATATAGTATCACATGTAAAACATATGCTTAAAGACGGAGAGTTTAGCGGACAGTTTATGACAATGTATGCCGGATACAATTCCGCGTCAAATGCCGCAGGTAGCGACACTAGCACCTACGCAACAGCCGTTGGAGGGCAAATAAAATATACACTAGCTAAACTTGACGGCTTTAATGCAGCGGCTGCCGTGTATGCTTCGTGGGATATATTACCACTTTCAGGGGATATCAGTCAAGGACATCAAAACTATGAGCTCTCTTCTACTAGTGGTAAATATACAAGCCTCGCAGAAGCGTATGTTAACTATAATCATGACAATTTCAACCTAAGAGCAGGAAGACAGGTTTTACAAAACCCGCTTGTAGATAACGACCCTATACGAATCATTCAAGATACTTATGAAGCATATATCGCTACATATCTATATCGTGATTTGACTTTTACTGCGGGTAATGTACAAAAATGGCAAGGATATGACGCAGGGTTGATAAATCATTTTACTACCGTCGGCAAAAACGGTTTATGGCTTGGCGGTGTGGAGTTTTCAAATAAAAACATAGATAGCAGTCTGTGGTTTTACAATATACTTGATATGACCAATGCGACATATGCGGACATCTCGTATCATGACAATCTAACACCAAATCTGTTTTTACATGTAAGCGCGCAATATATAAACGAGCAAGAGATTAACAATAGCGGTATAAGTTCAAATGTATATGGAAGCATGATAGAGCTCATATCTCATGGATTTAATTTTTTTGCTGCTTATAACGGTGCCATAGTTCCAAAGCACAAACAAAGTTTTAGCGCTTTTGGAGGCGGTCCTCTTTACACAAGCATGGACACGATGATAATTGACAACATAGCAATAGGCAGAGATGCTCAGGCATTTGTTATCAGTCCATCATACACATATAGGAAGCTTAGTTTTATTTATGCATATGGGAACTTCACAGGCAGTGCAAATTCACAGGGAATAAAAGCAAATATAATAGAACAAGATGCCAGAGTACAGTACAAGCCAAATGATAAACTCACTCTAGCGCTTATGACTGCAGTTTACAGCAATGTTCAAGATCCACGTGAAGCCGGTGGTCATTGGACAAGACTAGAGGGATACGTGGCATATAATTTTTAGACAACGATAATGACTATCATTTTAAGTATTAATTAATTAGATTATGGATAAAATATCAAATAATAAATAAAAAAATGCAAAGGATTAGAGATGCGTACTAAAACAATTTCTGATTTACAAATATCTCAAGAAGCAACAGTACAAAAAGTTATAGCAAAAGAGCCGGTAAAAAGCAGGCTCTTTGCCATGGGAATAGTAAAAGGTGCAAAAATTAAAGTGCTGGAGCATACTTTAGCAAAACAAACATGGGATATCTTAAGCAACAATACAAAAATAGCCCTAAGGCAAGAGGAAGCAAGGCAGGTGGTAGTGCAATGAACAAACAGATAAAAGTAGCTATAGTAGGACAGCCAAACGTAGGTAAATCTTCGCTAATTAACGCCATGAGCAACGCAAAGCTGCATGTAGGAAATTTTACGGGTGTTACGGTTGAAAAAAAAGAGGTTTTTGTCAAGTCCGATCTTTTTGACATTAAAATGACTGATTTACCCGGGATTTATGCCCTAAATGCTTATACGCCTGAAGAGACGGTAGCAAAAAACTTTTTACTAAATGAACAGTATGACATTATCTTAAATGTAGTGGATGCAAATGTACTCTCAAGAAATTTGATGCTTACGCTGCAACTTTTAGATATGCATAAAAAAATGATACTTGTCGTAAATATGATAGATGAGATTGAAGCAAAAAAAGGCAGTATCGATGCTAAAAAACTAAGTAT
>Ga0256829_1002424_pt1 | contig 13913 bp, 9 predicted proteins | sample 131447metaG_FD_185979 | JGI IMG/M metagenome (GOLD analysis project Ga0256829, IMG submission 185979) | Hydrothermal vent microbial communities from Lau Basin, Pacific Ocean - 131-447 | ecosystem: Environmental > Aquatic > Marine > Hydrothermal vents | place: Pacific Ocean: Lau Basin | collected...
CCTGTCCAAAAAATGTTGTTGCTGTTTTTTCAGGATATTTTTCGGCGCTGTTTTTGAGCATATACGGAACGATGTAGTCGGGATAATCGATATGTCTTGGTATATTTGTAGTGTATGCTTCAATCAACTGTTTTTCCATATTATCGCTATACATTAAAATGCTATCTCCTTAACCGAAAGCCCGATATTAACATTGATAAGCTTATAAACTGCCTCATAAACCGGTTTTCCGTTTTTATCGTCTCTTTCCCACCTGGCCGGTAGCATACTCTTTTTGCCTAATGTCAGTTTATCATAATATATATCAGATGCGAGCGGTTTTTTATATGAACAATCTATTAAATAGCTGTCTTTTTTTTCTTTAAGATCGCAAAATCCCGATTGCATCTGTTTTATAATAAGTTTTTCCACATAGGGAAAACTCGTCTGGTCAATCCTTACGCCTCTGATTGAAACAACCCTGCTGTCATCTTTATTCAGCGTCAAATGTATAAAAGAAAAAAGTCCCCCTTTGTGAGCTCTTACCTTGTCTGTTTTCGGATTATAGAAAACCACCGATCCCGAGCTTTTTCCCTTGATTATCTTCATTTTGACATACCCGGGGCGAATATACCAATATCTGTATGTTCTCCAATCGCTTGATTTCCCTTTTCTGTTGTAGTATCTGCTGATAGACTGATAATCATGAATATTCTTCAGTCTGTTTCTCATGGAGCTTACCAGGTCGTCCAATGTCACAGAGTATGCAGTTCCGCAAAATACAAAAAGCCCAAATATCATAAAAATTATCACCTTTTTCACCTATAATTCCCCCTTTATTTATGTTGAAGAGTAAAGGTAATGGGTAATGGGTTTAGGAAAACGATCCGTATCTTTCTTCTTAAACCCAAAACCTATTACCTAAAACCCATTACCAGCCACTGATCCCTTAAAAACAATATTTCGATTGCTTAATCAGCTCATCGGCAATCTCTCTTTTGAGCGATACAAGATTTGGCAACTGATACCACTTATAAAGCTTCATAAGCGCCGATCTCATCATTCGCTGCATATCCCCGGCAGCAGCGGTTGCAACTATCTCCTGAGACTTCTGATAAATCGTGCCAAATAGTCCTGAAACGGCAATCCGGGCAAGTTTTTCAGCCTGATTTGCCTTTTTCGAACCGGAAAGTTTTTTGGCTCTGATTACCGCGGTTTCTGCGGTATACAGAGCAATGACAATATCAGCCAATCGCCCAAGCAACTCCTCTTCATCCTTCAGTTTTTCGCCATACTGTTTTGCAAGAAGCCCGGAAACAGCCAGGGCAATCTTTCTTGACATCTCCACCGCAAGTGACTCGGCAGCAAGCGGTCCTTCTTTAAGAAGTGATCTGGGCATTATCGAAATAATTTCTTCGGTTACTTTTGTTGCCGCTTCTATCAATGGAAGCTCGCCTTTCATTGCCTTCTTCATTATGGTTGCAGGAATCAGGAGTCTGTTTATTTCGTTTGTTCCTTCAAAGATTCTATTGATTCTGCTGTCTCTCAGGAATTTCTCGGCAGGATAATCCTCGATAAAGCCGTATCCTCCGAATATCTGCACCGTTTCATCCGCAACATTCCAGAGCGTTTCGGATCCGTAAACCTTGGTAATCGAACATTCGGTCGCATAGTTTGCAATCTGCTTCAACGCGTTTTTGCTGAAATCTTCTGCTTCCGGGTCAAGCGAATGTAGGGCGTTCTCAAGCAATCCTGCATTTCTGTAAACCATTCCTTCAAGCGACCAGATGCTGGCAGCCATATCGGCAAGCTTTTCTTTGATCATACCGAAATTTGCTATAGGTTGACCAAACTGAACACGCTCTTTTGCGTATTTTATCGCCTCTTCAATAATATATTTTGCCGCGCCAAGCGATGCAACTCCAAGTTTGTAGCGCCCGATATTAAGAATATTGAAGGCTATCAGATGTCCCTTGTCTTTTTCTCCGAGCAGATTTTCCTTCGGTATCCTGCAATCATCAAAAAATATGGAGCAGGTTGACGAGCCTCGTATACCCATTTTGTGCTCCTCAGCACCTATCGACATTCCGGGGGTATCTTTCTCAACGATAAACGCGCTTATCCCGTTTTCCGTTCTGGCATAAACGGTCATAACATCAAAAAATGCGGCATTGGTTATGAACTGCTTGGAACCGTTTAGCACCCAATAATTTCCGTCCTCTGTCAGTTTGGCTGTGGTTTTCAGACTCAAGGCGTCTGAGCCTGATTCGGTTTCGGTTAATGCGTAAGCCCCGATATACTCACCTGTTGCAAGTTTGGGCAGATATTTTTCTTTCTGCTCTTTTGTTCCGAAATAAAGTATCGGCAGGCTGCCGATGCCTGTCTGATCTGCCACGGTGGTTGCAAACGAACCGTTGCCTGCAAGTTTTTCGTTGATAAGAGCGGTGCTGATCTTATCAAGCCCAAGCCCGCCGTAGATTTCCGGAATATCTCCTGATAAAAGATCAAGCTTTCCAAGTTCCTTAAAAAGCTTTATATGGAGATCATAATCCTTCTCTTCTATTTTATCGGCTACAGGCAGCACCTTCTGTCTGATAAAATCCTCCGCCGACTGTCCGAACATCTTCTGTTCATCGTTTATCTCCTCAGGAATAAAAACCGAGTCCTCTTTAGCAGTGCTTATTAAAAAAGCTCCTCCGTCGGTATCTTTCATCTTTCCTCCTTTTTCTTCCAATATATCATTAGTTCATGTATTTGTTCAGGCTTTCTCAAATATTCCGGCAGCTCCCATCCCTCCGCCGATACACATTGTTACCATACCATACTTTGCGTTTTTTCGATTTTTCATCTCATGCAAAAGCGTAGCGGTCAATTTCGAGCCTGTTGCACCAAGCGGATGTCCAAGAGCTATCGCTCCGCCCTTAACATTCACTCTGTCAACTAACTCTTCGGCTTTAAGAATCCTTAAATCGGCGATAACCTGAACGGCAAACGCCTCGTTAAGCTCTATAAGATCGATATCATCAAGCTTTAATCCGGCAATTTTTAACGCCTTTGGAATTGCCACCGTCGGTCCCAAACCCATAACCTCAGGATCAACCCCGCCTACCGCAAAGGCTTTGAACACACCAAGCGGTTCAAGGCCAAGCTTTGCTGCCAATTCACTTGACATAACAAGGACAGCAGCAGCAGCGTCGGAAGTTTGGCTTGAGTTTCCGGCAGTAACCGTTCCTCCTGCTTTAAATGCCGGCTTCAGTTTTGCCAAACCTTCCATAGTCGTATCCGCTCTTACGCCTTCGTCTGTATCAAATAGTATCTCTTTAATCTGCTGATTTTTGTCAACCACCGTTGTTTTAACCGGCACAATCTCATCTGAAAACGCATTTGTTTTTAATGCTTCGACTGCTCTCATCTGAGATCGATAGGCATATTCGTCCTGCTCCTGCCTTCCTATTTTATAACGACTTGCAATCTCCTCGGCAGTAAGACCCATCGAAAGATAGACACCGGGATGATTTTCCATAAGATACGGATCAGGTGACGTTTTTACCCCTCCCATCGGTATCATACTCATCGATTCGGCTCCGCCTGCTATTACGCAATCTGCAAATCCCGCCATAATCTTTTCCGCTGCAACCGCAATCGACTGAAGACCTGAAGAGCAGAACCGGTTTAATGTCATTGCAGGAACTGATGTTGGAAGTCCCGCTTTCAAAGCCGCAATCCTTGCCATATTCATACCGCTTACGCCCTCAGGAAATGCGCAGCCGAAAATCAGATCATCTATAATCGAAGGATCTATTTTGCTTCTATTTACCACCTCTTTTATAACTATAGAGGCAAGCTCATCCGGACGCGTATTTTTCAGGCTTCCTCTTGGAGCCTTCCCAACTGCCGTTCTTAATGCCGCTACTATTACCGCTTCTCTCATATCGATTCTCCTTAATTTCTTAAAGGTTTGCCATATTTAAGCATATAAGCCATTCTTTCCTGCGTTTTCTGCTGACCGCACAACGATAAAAACGCCTCTCTCTCAAGATCCAAAAGCTGCTGCTCTGAGACAATCGTTCCAAACGGAACATTGCCTCCGGCTATAACATTTGCCAGTTTTTCTCCGACCAATTTATCATGCTCGCTTATATATCCGCTCTTTTGCATATTATAAAGAAGCATCATCAAAAACGCCTTGCCGTCCCTTCCGGCTACCCTTACACTTGTCTGCTTTGGCTCAAAGCAACTCGATTCGGCAAGATAAAGGGCAAGTTTCTTTGCTTCGGCAATAAGATAATCGCCATTTATGACAACCTGGTCGGACTCTCTCATATATCCAAGCGGTTTTGCCTCATATGCGCTGGTAGAAACATGAGCCATAGCTATCGTCTCAAACGCTTTTGCTATGAACGGATTCAGATCCACATCTATCCCTTTGGGAAGTCCTTTGGGCACCTTTTCCATCATCCGCATCAAAATCTCTTTTGTTCCGCCTCCGGCAGGAATCACACCAACTCCAACCTCAACAAGCCCCATATAGGTCTCTGCCGCTGCAATCACACCTGTTGAATGAAGACACACCTCGCATCCTCCTCCTACGGTTATTCCGTGAGGAGCAGCAACCACAGGTTTTCTGAATCGTTTAAGCGACATAGTCATATTCTGAAACTCTCTTACCGCCCAATCGATCTCATCGAACTCATCATTTTGGATATACATAAGCATAAGGGCAAGATTTGCGCCTGCTGAAAATGCGCTGCCGTTGTTTGCAATTACAAGGGCTTTGTAGTTTTTATCAACCTCATCAAGCGCCTTTTTTGTAAGCTCGACTATGCCAGGACCTATTGCGTTCATCTTCGTATGAAACTCAAGGCAGGCAATCCCGTCACCCAGATCGATAAGTGAAGCTTCCTGATTTTCGATTATCGTCTTCTCGTTTTTGAGCGTTTTCAGCGTGATAATCTTCTCGTTCTGCTCAATCTGTTTATATGAGCCGCTTGCCCAATCGTAAAAGAGCGCCTGTTTATAAAATGAGCCGCCAGTTTGAAGCATCTTCTCTATCCACTCCGGAATCTTGGCGCCCTCTTTTTTCAGGCGATCTATAAAACCTTTCGTTCCAACCTTATCAGCCAGTTCAAACGGACCATACTTCCAGTTGAATCCCCATTTTATCGCATTATCAATCTCATACAGGTTCTCTGCAATCTCTGGTCCTATGCTCATCGCATACAAAATAGGATAGGAAAACGCCTTCCAAACAAACTCGCTTATCTCATCCTTTAACGAAAAAATAGCCTTCAGCGTGCCTGCAAACGAACCGATAGCTTTGGCATTCTCAATCGCTTTGAATTTTCTATTCGATTTCGCCTCATATTGACCGGTTTCAAGATTAAGAACCAACCTTGTCTTTTTGCCCCGATCAACCGTCTTTTTGTAAAAGCCTTGCTTTGTTTTATCTCCAAGCAGGCCGTTTTTAATCATCGATTCAATCGGCTCGGGATTAAAAACGGCGTTATAGGGATCATCTGAGGCATTTTCATACACATTTTTTGCAACATGATATATTACATCCACCCCAACCATATCAGCCAATCTGAAGGTGGCGGTTTTAGGCCTGCCCAAAAGCTTTCCGGTAAGTTTATCAGCCTCATCAGGCGACAAACCATATTTTTTGACAAGCTGATAGGTTTTCATAGCGGCATAAATCCCGATCCTGTTTGCTATGAAATTGGGCGTATCTTTGCAAATGACACACGCCTTTCCAAGACGATCTTCAATAAAACTCTTTATGTCTTCTGTCACCTTTTCGTTGGTAAATGAGGAGGGAATCAGCTCCACCAATTTCAGATATCTGGGTGGATTGAAAAAATGCGTGCCCAAGAAATGTGCCTTCAGATCATCTGAGGCGTCTTTGATCATCGCATTTATCGATAAACCGGATGTGTTGGATGACACTATAGAACCGGTTTTTCTGTATTTGTCGATTTTTGCCAACAGATTATGTTTGATTTTAATATTCTCTATTACCGCCTCGATTATCCAATCTGCATCTTTTATCTTATCGATATCATCTTCGAGGTTGCCTACACTCACAAATGAAGCAAAATCAGCTCTATAGAAACTTGCCGGTCTGCTCTTTTTTGCCCTTTTCAATCCTGCCAAAGCAAACCTGTTTCTCACATCAGGGTCGCTTAAGTTTTTGCCCTGCTTTTGCTCAGTCTCGCTGAGCTCTTTTGGAACTATATCAAGCAGCAAAGTCTCTATCGCGCAATTGGCAAGATGAGCCGCAATGGCAGCTCCCATCGTTCCTGCTCCTATAACAACAGCCTTTTTGATATCCATCATACCTCCCAAACTCTATTTTTTTAACAATCCGTTACAAAACAGCTCAAAAACTGTTTCGGTCATCTTTTCTATCGGATGCTTTTTTCTTAAAACCCATATTGTAGAGAGCTCATCGAGCGTTCCGAAAATTGCTTTTGCAGTTATCTTTATATCGATATCTTCATTTATCCGCTCTCTTTTTATGCCGTAGGAGATCACCTCTTCGATAATCTTGAGATAATCTCTCAATTCGGGAAAAACACCACCTCTCATAAATGTGCTGCAGCCTCTTAGTTCTATCTGAAAAACCTGAGCCAGAGAATCGTTTTGCGCAATAAATTCAAAATGATGCTCTATTATCTTCTTTATCTTAGTCTCAGTCTCGCTCAGGCTCTCAAGTTGACTTGCAAGTTTTTTATTCAGTTTTCCAAGCGCCTCCGAAAGAATCGTCAAAAGAATCTCGTCTTTATTTTTAAAATAAAGATAGATGGTTCCGTCTGCAACGCCGGCAAGCTTTGCAACATCCGCAATTTTTGTACCGTGATAACCCTTTTGCGCAATAACTGTCGTTGCAGCCTTCAGAATCCTTTCTCGTTTTTTAATATCTTTTCCCAAATCGTTTCTCCATTAATAAAATCAACAGTCGATTAGTCCCCGTAAACTTTTTCCTCATCAAACCCGGCGCCTGTTGCATCAGCTTCAATATCTCTTCCCTCGAGCAAAACGGATTGAAATTCATTGTAGAATTCGTGCTGAATAACCAGATCCATAATCTCGTTGGTTCCGGTCCAGATGGTTATCAAGCGTATATCACGCAAAAGCCGCTCAATCGGATAGATATCTGTATATCCTATGCCTCCCATAATCTGCATAGCATTGTTGACCACCTTCCAAGCCGCATCGGTTGAAAACTTTTTTGCTTCCGAAACAAGTCTTCTTGCAATTCCGGGGGAAATATTCAGATCGATTGCCTCCGCTGCCATGCGGTTTATGCCTCTTGAGGCGTCCAAAAGCGTAATAGCCTCGCTTATTTTAAAACTCACCGCCTCATACGATCTGATTTTTTTTCCGAACGCTTTTCTTTTATCGGCATAATCAGCCGCTATCCGTATAGCTGCTCTTCCCATACCGACGGCAGCTCCGGCTGAGGTCATTCGCTCCGGAATCATCATTTGATAAAACACCTGAGTCCCGTTGCCTATGCCTGGCTTGCCTCCCAATACATTATCAATCGGAACCGGAGTCCTGTTAAAAACGATTCTACCGGTGCCGCCGCCTCTTGTTCCCATTAAGCCGTAAAGATGTTCCACCTTGATATCATCGGTTCGCTCCACCAAAAAAGCCGTCATAGCTTTCTTTGGATCGTCAATGCCATCGATCTTGGCATAAACCAGAATCAGGTCGGCTCCTTCGGCTCCCACAACAAAACGCTTTTGACCAGTCAGATAAAACAGATCGCCTTCTCTTTTGGCTATGGTTGTAGCGCCGAAAAAATCAGAACCTCCGCGAGGCTCGGTAAGTCCTTCCGCCACCCCGATTCGGCCTGCAATCATCGGTTTGAGATATTTCTCTTTTTGCTCATCTGTGCCAAATTTTTCTATCGCTTCCCCTACAATCGAAACAAGAGAATATAGACATCCCAACGCGGTTCCCAATACCCCGATCTCTTCCAAAGCAAGAATCTCCGATCTCCATGATACGCCTTTTCCTCCCCATTTCGGATCAAAACGCAAGCCGAGAAGTCCGGCTTTGCCCGCATCCTGTAAAAACTCTTTGGGATATTTAACCTTATCTTCTGCCATATCAAGTATAAGCTGTTTGGGAACCTCCGAAACAAAATCTCTAACCGTTTTTACCAGTTTTTTCTCTTCATCTGTCAATAAATCGGTAATCATCTTGCCTCCGGATAGTTGAGCTTATTATGTCTTATGTTATGCAAAACCTACCTCTTTTCTCAATTATTATGAATGAACAATCATTCATTTTATAGCTGTTTTTTTACCTGTCAAGAAATTTTTGAGAGATTTTTTGAAGCAGGAACAATTGACATAGTCCGGCACATCTCTATAATATTTACTAAATAAATACTAATATAGGGATGATAAGGAGGCACACGATGAAAAAGGTAGCTTTTGGATCAATGCTTGTTGCTACATTGGTATTATCAGGCTGCGGAGGCGGCGGCTCATCCGGTACAACTGCATCACGAGTTGGATTTTTCCTTGACTCGGCTGTCTCGGGAGTCAGCTATTATGGCGATCAAAACTCCTCAGGCATTACCGATAGCACCGGAAAATTTTATTTCAAGGACGGAGAAAAAGAAACCTTTAGAATAGGCAAGATTATACTTGGACATGTTGATATGACAAGCGCTCCGAACAAAACGGTTGTCACCCCGATTGATCTGGTTAACGGCAAACCAAAAGCCTACGATACCTCAGATTACAGCAATCCGAAGGTCTCAAAGATGGCCAGTTTCCTTCAATCCCTCGATAAGGATCATGACCCTACAAATGGCATAGAGATTGACACAAGTACTGCGGAGGCACTTGATAGCCCGGATACATCAGAATTTGATATGTCACAAAAAGAGATGGATACAAGCGAATTTGATGATTATATGAAAAAAGCAGGCGTAAACTCATCGGACTATGTGGATAGCAGCAGCGCCGAAACTGAGTTTAAAAAAGAGATGGGAGATGGCATGGATAACGGCTCCATTGATATGGCCGGCGACGGAAAACATCATATAAAAATGGACTGATGCGCTAAACGGGAGCCGTATCTCAACAGACCGTTGAGATACGGCTCGGGATTTTACAATTCATCACACCTTACATCCGGCATCATACAAAATATCTCTTCTTGGATGCCTGTAAAGCGGAAGCCCCAAACGTTTTTCATCCAGAATATGCCCGATAAACCCAATGCTTCGCGCCAATACAAAAAATGCGTTCAAGGTGCCGTTGTCGATGATCTCATCTATCTGATCGCTTTCATAGCCTACTGCAAAAAGCAGATCAACAAACAGGACGCCGATGGTTCCATCAACATTCAATATTAGATTTTCTTTCTTACCGGTCGTAATCTTTTCCACCTCCAACGCATACTCTAAAGTTTTGGTTGACGGAAAATTCTTATAGGCATAATTTTTAAGCAATTTAACCCTTATATCCGGATTTCTGACGCTTTTTATTCGATGGCCGATTCCGGGTATATGAATCTTCTCTATATTTTTCACATATTCAACAAAATCCGACGGATCAATGCCTTCCTCCGATCCTTTCTTGAAATGCCTTGCCGCTCCGTCAATAGCTCCGCCGAAGCGAGGACCTATGGTTAGCAAGCCTGCCACAAGCGAGGATACAATGTCCTTGCCCGCTCTTGCGGCAATTTTGCTGGTGACCGCTCCTGAAACCGCCGGTCCATGATCAGCGACAATTCTGATAACCAGATCAATAAAGTTTGATGCCCAGGCGGGAAGTCTCTTTTTCAGCCACAGCATACTTATCACATCGGCAATGCTGTAACCGTTGTTTATAACATCGGTTATGGGGACTCCGTTATAGCAGATCTCCTCTCCTCTGTCATCTGAGATAGTGCAGATAAAGTTGGTAGGCATCCTTATTTCGCCAAGCTTTTCTGCGGTCTGACAATCAAGCGGCATCTTGTTTATGCGAGGTTCGTGAACCGGTTTGATTTTGCCTTCCGATCTAAGCTTTTTATAAACCGAACCGATAATATCAGGCAAATCATAAAAAGAACCAGGGACAATCGCTCCGGCTTCTTTTAACGCCCTGTTTTTGACATCTGAGGTTTCTCTATCCATACCGGCTTTAGCTCCGGCATGACCAAATTGAACCTCATCGGCAAAATATTTTGAAACCGTTCCGATGCACCAGGCTATAAGCGGTTTTTTTATGACTCCTTTTTTTAAGGCATCAACTACCTGATATTCAAATTCTCCTCCTATCTCTCCAAGCATCACGCTAAATTTTATCCGGTCGTCCTTTTCATATCTCAAAAGATGATCCAAAAATGTAGAGCCCGGATAGCGATCTCCTCCTATGGCAACGCCTTCTGCTATACCGTCGGCATTTTTTGCTATCATATTGGATAATTCGTTGAATAATCCGCCGGATCTGGTAACAAGCCCGACGCTGCCGGGTCTGTAGAGTTTTGAAGATATGATATTTTCTATCGTTCCACCTGCATTTCCGATTCTCAGCGCCCCTGCGGCTATACCGCCTACGGTTGCAGGACCTATTACAATTTTACCCTCTTTTTTAAGTTTGTGCGCAAGATATCTGGAATGGCGCTCGGGTATTCCTTCCGCTGTAATATCAATTATCTTGATTGAGGGCATATCAACAGTTTCAAGCGCAACCTGGTATGCAGTTCTAAAGGAGGCAAAATTTATCAAAACCGACGCATCAGGAAATGCCTTGGCTGCGGCTTTTGTATTTCGATATATAGGGATTATAAACTCATCCTGACCATACATAAATTTTTCGAATTTTCTGTTGCCTGTCGGAACAACAATAGCCACTATACTCGGCTTTCTGCCTATCAGATAATCATAATCAAGCATTCTTTGAATGGCTGTATTGTTAAGATTCCAGAATATAGCGGTTGTTTCCTTTGAAAATATGTTATTTCTCATCTTAATCCTCAAATTGTGATAATGCTGTTTTTATGGTTGATGTCATTGGATGCTCTGATCCAAACACCTGTATCGGGATTCCCAACGATTCGACTGCCGCTTTTAATTTGGCAAGCCCTTCCTTATAGTTAGGACCGCCTCTTCTTACGAATATCTTTGTGTTGACGGATTTCAGCTTGTCAGAATAGTTCTGTATCGCGTCGATAATTCCGTCAAATGTCTTGGATATGTCGGTAAAATTGGCAATCGCTCCACCTATTATCAGAATTTTTGATTTATGCCGCTTGCTTTTTTCCCTTGTCATAAGATCGAGAATTGTTGAAGCATATTCGGCGGTTTCACTTCTTGTGGGGTTGCCGGAATATTCTCCATAATTGGCAATCTCTTGTGAATAGCCAAAATCGGCAATCGTATCAGCATATACCACCGAAGCTCCACCTCCGGCAACCATCGTCCAGACATCTCCATCAGGATTAAGAATCGTAAGCTTTAAAGAAGCTCCGGAATTCTCATCCATTTTTTTGATTTTTATCTCCTCGTCAGTCAGCTCTCTTCCAAACCCAACCGGAAATTCAACATCACCCCATTTTTTCCCAACAAGAAACTGAGCGGTATCATCAATTTTTGCCACACAATCGAGAGGAAACACGGCACTACCCGACATAGCAAGCGGGTTAATCTCAAGATATGTAAAATGCAGATCTCTGAAAAACCTATAAAGTCTCGTTGTAAAATCGCCAAATTTAGCCCGATTTTTCATATCCCGCGGCATATTCTCATAAATAATCTTTTCTGCCTCATCGGAAATTGCGGTAGCCGGAATAGATATTTCGCTTACCAAATCCCAATTATCTTCGATATCGATTCCTCCATGGCTTGATATATAGATTGTGTCAGCATCATAACCCATTGTAATGGCAATAAAGTATTCCTCTTCATGTGGTACAAACGGCTCCACTATAAAATGCGTCAGGTGACCGGAATGTCCCTTTATCTCAATCGATTTGGAGCGTTTTTCAGCTATCCATTCCTTTACATCCTCCCAGCTTACATCGCCAGATTTTTCTTTTTTATACAAAACCAAGCCCAAAACGCCTCTTTTTCCGAAAAGCATATCAGGCTTTACAACAAGCGGCATCTTCTTTAACCAACCGTAGCTTTTTTCCATCTTGCCAAAATCGGTTTTGGGAGCGATTTTGACCGACCTAAAATCATAGATAAACGATTCTCCAAAATAATCATGCCAATTGTTCGATAAAATACGTTTTGCGTCAAACTCCCTAATAGCCCGTCGAGCCATCTCCTACCCCCATATTCATAAAACTAAAAATGCCAAAATCTTTCCGAAACGACAAGATAATAAAATGCAAAAGACCCATAATCTATCCCCCCTTTTTTTGATACGGGAGGTAGTGTAACGCCAAAAACCAAAAATGTCAAACTATAATTTATAGTATTTAATAACTTAAAAAAAGTTACAACTTAATTAACATATCATCTATGGGGATTCGGCTGTTGGTTTTTGGGTTTGGCAGGAATTAGAAAGGAATTGATTTACAAAGCGTTTCTTCTGCGATATTGCAAGGTTTTTCCGCACAATTTTGCGGCTTGAAAGTCCGCATAGCCTTTTTATACATCAACTTCTATTATTTTACTTGTGTCAATTCCCAAAATATCAACCACTTTTACCATTATTTTATATTTTCCTTTCTTTTCGTATTCGTGTGGGGCACTTGTAAATTCCAATTCCTGATTTTTCTTTGTGCGGAAACTTTGCCATTCGTTTTCAAACAGATAATTACCTGTCCATTTCGCTTCTATTTCGCCCTTTTCATTGTGAATACGAATAATCTCTTTTTTGTCTTCGTAATTAAAATCTATTGCCCAGTAATCTATCCAGTCATACCAATTTTCTGTTAGAATTTCTCTGCTGATGACCCCGTTTTTGTCTTTGGTTATTTTAACGATTTGCCCGCCTTCAATCACTACTTTACTGCCTTTACGCATTTTTGCCTGAATATCCTCAATATCGTCTTGTGTGTAATGCGTAACAAAATCGGTGAGTTCTATTTTTATGGTTTTTTCGGCGACTTTATGCACTTTGGCGTTTAAATAAGCCACGTCGTAGAATTTTACCTGTCCTTTTTCTACGGCACGCTTGTCGAAAACATCTCGCGGAATGTATTTCAGAGTTATTGCAACGCCTTTTTCTTTGAGTTCTTGAATAAACTGCGGTGTCAGTCCCATTTCAAATTCAAAACCGAGAACATCTACGCGGGTGTAGAGTTTTTGACGGCACTCTTCGAAAATTTCGAGCAAACGGCTTTGTGTTACAGGCACGTCCAAAGGTCCTACGTGAACAAGCCTGCCTGCCTTACTGCCGTGCAATGTTTTGTGTCCTTCTATGCGTTTTGCCTTGTAGGCTTCTAATATCAGATTTACATACAAATTTTCTTTCTGTTCCAACTGACCGTTTGTCAGGTCGTCCATAAAAAACTGCCGTTCGTATTTGCCGAGGTTTAAAACTTCAAAAGCTCTATAATTTTTGCCGTCTTTTTGCAATTGTCTCTGAACGCCTATCATACGCTTGCGTGTAGTATGTATGGCAAAACGCCCCAAGTCCGTAGCTATCCATTTCCGCCCGAGTTTTTCTGCAACCGCCGCCGTAGTTCCGCTGCCACAGAAAAAATCAGCTACCAAATCTCCTTCGTTACTGCTGGCTTTGATGATGCGCTCTAATAGAGTTTCGGGTTTTTGTGTGGGGTAACCTACCCTTTGTGGATCCTTTTGTTGAATATGACTTATGTCTGTCCAAACATCGGCTGGTGTTATTTTTTCATCATCATAATACTTATATATTTTACCAGCAGATTTAATGCTCCAATATTTTCTACCATCAGCATCTTGTCCTCTTTTCATATTGTTTCTCTTTTTTTCGCCTCTTAAAATACCAACA
>Ga0256829_1002425_pt1 | contig 13902 bp, 8 predicted proteins | sample 131447metaG_FD_185979 | JGI IMG/M metagenome (GOLD analysis project Ga0256829, IMG submission 185979) | Hydrothermal vent microbial communities from Lau Basin, Pacific Ocean - 131-447 | ecosystem: Environmental > Aquatic > Marine > Hydrothermal vents | place: Pacific Ocean: Lau Basin | collected...
CTCCCACCTCGTTAAATGTAAGATTTGTAAAGTTTTCAAGTGTGAATGGCTGCGTGCTGAAGTGATCTATAAAAGAGTTCTTCGCATAGCTGTCATAAATGAGCTCTGCTTTTAAATCACTGTTGACACTGCGTTTAAGAGTATGAATGGTCGCTATTTTTTCATTTGTATCTGCTTGTGTAGTGCTTTCATTAGCTTCTAAAATTTTTTTATGGTAGAGCTCTTCTCGTCGCATAATGGTATTTTGCCAGTTAAAAAGTACGTCAAGTGCGCCAAACTCCACAAGCTGTGCACCATCTTTTAAAGAGAAAACAAGGCTAAGATTTACTGTGCGTATTTTAAGTTCATCATAGCCATCTTTGTCTATATCAATTTTTTTTATAACAATCTCTTGTACACTTTTACTTTTTTCAATTTGTAGTAGATATTTGTAAGCATTGTCACGCAGGTTTGGAAGATAAAATCCGCCAAAGACACCATGCCAAAAAGTATCATTTGTTTGGAGTCTGTAGAGTGCATCAAGAGTGGCTTTGTCATATTTTTTTTGTCCCTTAGAAAGCTGGAGCATGCGCTTGTGCAAATAATTACTCTCATGGTATTTAATAAAAAAGTTTTTCCAAATTCCACCTTTTATAAGTGCTTCTCCTGTCTCTTGAAAATATGCATCGCCAACCTTTTCTTTTAGCGCCTCAAACGCAGTTGCCAATGGTGTTTTAAGGCTCCATTCTCCCATCTCGACATACGAACAGTTATTTAAGTAGGCAAGCCCCAAAGGTCTGTTTTCTTGTGCATAGTCACTGTAGTGCTGTGTTTGACACTGCTCATTTTCTAAAACAACTTCTACAAATTTTTGCAGCCACTGCTTTTCATACACCCATTCATAGGTATGTGGCCAGAGCCCAAATTTCTCAGCATCATCAAAAAATATAGCCGCTGAAGCACTCTCTTTTGCATAAGAGATTACTGCGTTTAAAGACTCCTCTGTTTTGGAAAATGGAAGTGCATAACGCAGTTTTTTGGAAATTGGAAAGAGTTTTAAAACTTCGCCATTATCTTCGCTGAGATAGTAACCGTTCATCTGCTCTTTATCGTAGCCATTGCTGATAAAATGGTAATCATCCACCATCACATACTCAATGCCACACGCAACTAAATCACTGAGTATTGCACTCTCCCACACTCGCTCTGTTAGCCACAAACCTTTGACATCTACGTCAAAATACTTCTTAATGTAATGACTTAATTTGTTTATCTGCGCTCGTCTGTCTTTTGAAGGGATGGAGCTAAGAACAGGCTCATAGTAACCCCCTCCAAACCACTCTATGCTTCCTTGTTGTGTCAGCTCCTGCATAGTTTGAAAAACTTTTGGATACTCTTGTCGTATCTTTTCAAGCAGCCAGCCACTACAGTGCAGTGAAAATTTAAACTGAGGATAGTTGCGCATTGTCTCAAAAAAAGGAGCATAAGAGAGAGCAACTGCTTTTTTAACTGCCTCATCGAAGTTATCGACAGGCTGATGCATATGAATACCAAAGAGTAGCGATACCTTTTTCATCTTTTCCTCTATATATACCAGTTTTTGGCGTAATTTTCATTCAAATTAAGACTCAGTTCACCAAAACCAGGAACTGTTTGTAAAATCTTTTCATCTGCAATTATCTCAAAGCGTATAAAAATCTTTGCAGCCTTGAGTGATGACTTCTCTATGCTTAGTTCTAAATTCTGCTTGCAGGCACTCTCAATCACCAAGCCGTTAAGCGTTGTTTTTCCTGCATTAAACGCAAGCACTGCGTTTAGATTTAATGGTTCTATTATAATCTTTATTTGAGCATTTGTACAGTACTTTTGTAACATTCCCTCAAAAGAGAAGTAGAGCTTTTGCGCATCTTCTCCATAGTAGATTTTCTCAACTACACCCGAAGATGCCTGCATTGTAGAAAAAAGTTTTGTTTCATCAATTATACCGCATCCCAACCATTCAAAAAAGGAGTCTTTTTTGCCATCTATTATTGGGCTTATGAATGATTGTGGAGGGACTAAAAAGTCGCTCGAACTTCTGTTTTGAGAGATTGGGAGAAAAAGATCACTTGGAGGTAAAATATCCATCAAATGATAGATGTTAATAAGCTGGTTACGAAAGAGTGCATCGAACTCCTGCATATAGTCGCTGTAGTGATCACTTCCAAACCACCAGTACCAGTCAGAACTCTCTGCTTTTAAAAAGAACTCTGTTATTTGTGCTTTTTTTGCCTCAGTGAGATGTGCCACATTCTCTTCATAGGCTTTTTTTGTTACAAAAAGCAGTTCCCACGCTTTTGTTTTTTGTTTTTCTCCTACCCATGTATCAAAAGAGCCGTTTATCCAGCTTCCTGGCGCTAAATACTCAAGAGGTTTTGCCTGTATGTTAGAGACTTCATCCATCGTAAGCGTTGTACACCACGGCTGCGTTTGTAAGCTGCTATAGAGTGCTTCAAAAAAATCAAAACCATTGTTTTTGTAAAATTCCCAAGCATTTTCACCGTCTAATATAACAGAGACAAGCGCATTGGCATTGCTGTTTTCTACTTTTTGCAATTCACTTATAAAATGATTTGCCGCATTTTGTGGCTCTTCATATCTATACTTAAAACCTATAAGGTCACTCAGATAGTGGTCTCGAAAGACCATTTTCATCTCCTTATAATCATACAAAGCATAGATATTCTCTTTTGTCATATTATTGAGTGATTTATATAATATTGCCTCATCGGTCGCTATCCACGACATAGCCTCTTTTTGCAGCAGAGCAATACTACGAGCATCTACCGCTCCCTCTGCTGGCCACATCCCTTGAGCATCAAAGCCAAAGGTCTCTTTAAAGAGTGCTTTTGCCTTTTGTATATGTATGAGTGCATCCTCTTTTAAAGAGAGCGCATTTTGGGGTATTTGTGTTGTAGGGTTCGCCTCTTTTGCACTGCTCATGTTTATAAGTAGTGGTAAAATAGGATGGTAAAAAGGCGTGGTGGAAATAGTGATGCGTTTTTGCTGTTGCAGCTCTTTGTAAAAGTTAAAAATAGTCGTGCTAAACGCAGTGAGTGTCTGCAATAACTCTGCTTTATCTTCTTGGGTATATCCACTTGCTTTTTTTATAAGACTTTTAACAGTTTCATTATTCTCTTTGAGATAGACTCCACACCAAGAGAGTATAAAAAGCACTTCAATCTCTCTAAGCTCTGCGTTTGTAAAATGACTCTGTGTAAAGAGTTCACGGTAACGCGCCAAAGGTTTTACCATTGTCTCAAACTGTGCAGTTTTACAAAGTTTTATGAGCCATTTTCGTTCATGCTCCTCAAGTTCTGTAACATCTTGAAGCCAAAGTGCCAAAAATTTGTCTGATTTTTGCGGCTCATGTGCATAGAGTTTGAGTTGTTCTATGAGAGGTGCAGTAATATTGAAAGTGGCTTTTATATTTGCGTGGCGTGAGAGCATCCACGGCATATCGTAGTAGTCTTTTATGGCGTGTAAAAAGACCCATGGCATCTGCATTATACCATCACTATTTCTATAGTCTGGTTGGTGCATATGCCAGATGAAGTTAAGCCTCACAACTACTCCTTATTCCTCTAAAATCTTCTCTATTATTTGAAGATATTTTCGAAGCAGATGCTCTCCCTGCTCATCATCTATTGCCTGAATGTAAAGGTTTATATGTTCACTGTATTGATCAGGTATCATCAACACCCAGTTATCTTTGGCTTCCCAAATTTTTACGCCTACTTGTGAACATGATTTTTTCCCTTTTGCATACTCTAAAAATTTTCGCATCATCTTGCCCTTTGATTTTTGCGGACACTCGACTTGAAACTCTTTGTAGTAAAAGTTCTCAAGACTCTCAAGAAGTGCTGAGAGTTTAATTTTATAAGTACTTAAAAGCTCCATAATCTTAAGACTTGCATAGATGGCATCACGGGTATAAGTAAACTCTGTAAAGGCAAAGTTGCCATCTACTGTAGCAATGAGATCAAACTCTTTTAATTTTTCAACTTTGAAATCAGCATACTTTCCTCTTTTAATGATGAGATTTTTAAAGTGCCTAATATCAGGTGCCCATGTCGGTAAAAATACTTTTTTCTTCTCATTCATTGCATCGAGATTTAAAAGTTCCAAGACCGCATAGAGTGCTTGTACCTTACTGAGTACAACGCCACTTTCGGCAACTAAGGTAATTTGTTGTGCATTTGGGTAGATTAATAGTCCCATATTGTAGTTGAGACAGCGTACGATTTTAGAGACATTGAGTTGTGATTTTTTCTCCAAAGTTGCAATATTTGAGAGCTTTTTTTCATCATAGTAGGAGTTGAGCGTAACATGTTCTAAACCAATGTCATTGATGAGCTTTGGAAATATATCGATGGTTGTTCCATACATTAAATCTACAACAACTTTAAAATCCTCATGTTTTACAATTTTATGATCAACGGTCGCTTCAATAGTATCGCGATAATTTAAACACTCAAGATGATGTTCACTCTCCCTAATATAACCAATACGGCTAAACTCAACACGGCGGAACTTCTCTGCAAAAAAGGTCTTTTCAATCGACTTTGCTGATTCAGAGTGTATTTTCATCCCCTCGTCGTTAAAAATCGTAATCTCGGAACTTGCGGTATCGTTGAGGCAGCGTTTAAAATGTACACCTGCTATGATGTTGTTGTCGTTTGCAATTGTATATCTCAGTACTGAGGGTGGTGTTTCTCGTAAATCGAGTATGTTGATTCCTGAAGAGATCAGACCGCCTAAAAAGGCACGCTTTATCATTCGTGAGTTTTTATCGTGGTCACGACCGACTAAAACTGTAGAGGCTACAGGAAGTTGCGCTCCGAGTGCTTCTGCAAGTTTTGTAGCCATCTCACAGGAGAGCTCGATGTTACTTTTTCCATAAACACTGCCATCTTCAAAAATGGAATTTTTATATTTACTTCCGAGTATTAGGTTGTTTGTAACCACCGAAGCAGGTTCTATTTTTTTGTCAGGCCAAATAATGACATCTTTGTCAAAACTGGTCAGCTCTCCTACTTCACATCCCTCTGCTAAGATAAGTCCAGCAGTAGCCTTTACATTTTTTTCAATGATATTGTCATTACAGATGACACAGCCATCAAAGAGAACGCCTTTTTCAACTCTAATATTTTCCCAAAAGACAGAATTTTTGATTTTACAGCTTGCACCTATGGTGACATTGTCCCCTATAACGGTGTTGGTGAGTTTTGTATTTTTTTTGATGCTGATATTATTGCCTAGAAGAACTGTTCCTATGATTTCAACCGATTTATCGATACTATTGTCTCCAAGCTCATAAAGTAGACCATCAGGATATACTGTTTTTTTACCCTCTAGTTTAAATTTTACAACATTACCAAGTATATCTTCATACACTTCTCTGTAACTTTGAGGATTGCCCACATCACGCCAGTAGCCCTTGAGATTGTGTGCCATGAGCGGAATCTCTTTTTCCATCAAGGTAGGAAAAAGATCTTTTGCAAAGTCAAAGTTTTCGCCCTCAGGAATAAATTCGAGTATTTCAGGCTCTAAAATATATATACCAGTATTAATGGTATCGCTAAAAACCTCTCCCCAGCTTGGCTTTTCTAAAAACTTCTCAATCACACCATCTTCATTGGCAATGACTACACCAAATTGCAGAGGATTTTCTACAGAGGTAAGTCCGATGGAGAGTTTTGCCTCTTTTTCCTGGTGAAATTTCATAAGCTTTTTAAAATTAAAGTCTGTGACCAAATCGCCACTAATAATAATAAAATTCTCATCCCCTATGAGTTTTTGTGCAAGCTTGACAGCTCCTGCTGTACCGTAATCATCGTCAGGTATAACATAGCTTATTTTAATACCAAAATCACTGCCGTCTTTAAAATAATCTTGAATAATCTCAGGTTTAAAGTAGAGTAGGACAATAAACTCTGTTATGCCTAAATCTTTGAGCATCATCATTGTCTGCTCCATCATTGGCTTATTCATAATCGGTAACATCGGTTTTGGTCGTGAATTTGTTAAAGGCTGAATTCGAGTGCCAAATCCGCCTGCCATTACTACTGCTTTCATCTTTTTCCCCTTTTTTTAAACTTTTTGTATTTACTAAGCTATGAAAATAAGCCTGCCATAATTTTTTGTGCCTCTTGTTGTAAAGTGGTTAAATGCTCTTGTGAAATAAAGCTCTCTGCATATATTTTATATATCTCTTCTGTTCCAGATGGTCGCATTGCTACCCAACCGTTTTGTGTAACAATTTTAAGTCCACCTATGGCAGCACCGTTTCCTGCTGCGTTTGTAAGTATCTGCTCAATCTTTTCGCCACCCAAAGTAGCAATCTTGATAGATGCTGCGTTTAAAGATTTGAGTATCTTTTTTTGCTTTAAAGTAGCTGGTGCATCTATGCGTCCATAGTATGATTTTCCAAATTCTTGCTCAAACGCAGTATATATTTCAAAGGGGTCTTTTTTCGTTACTGCCATAATCTCAGCAGCTAAAAGTGTCATAATCATTCCATCTTTATCGGTACTCCAGACAGTCGCGTCACGGCGAAGATACGAAGCTCCCGCACTCTCTTCACCACCAAAACCAAGCCAGCCCTCATAGAGTCCATCTACAAACCATTTAAAGCCAACAGGTACTTCATAGACCTCGCGATTAATACTTTTGGCAATTCTGTCTATCATAGAGCTTGAGACGAGTGTTTTTCCTATTTTTAAATCTGCTGTGAAATTTTTTCTATGTTTAAAAAGATACCAAATAGCAACACTCAGGTAATGGTTAGGATTCATCAGCCCACCTTTGGGTGTGACTATACCGTGTCTGTCTGCATCGGTATCATTGGCAAATGCCAAATCATAGTTATCTTTGAGTTTCAGCAGTGAAGCCATAGCATCAGGTGAAGAGCAGTCCATACGAATTTTGCCATCATGATCGAGTGTCATAAACGAAAAAGTGGCATCAGCGTAAGGGTGAATAATCTCCATATCAAGATTATAATAAGATTGTATCTTTTTATAAACAGGAATAGATGATCCGCCAAGCGGGTCAGCCGCCATTTTTAAGCCAGAATTTTGAATAGCTTGCATATCTACGATTTCGCCAAGAGCTTTTACATAAGGTGTTATAAAATCATACTCGGTGACAAAAGAAGAGCCAATAGCTTCTTCATAGCTGATGATTTTTACATCTTTGAGACTATTTTGCAGTATCTCATTGGCTCTTTTTTCTATGATGCTTGTAACATCCGTATCTGCAGGTCCTCCATTTGGTGGATTGTACTTAAATCCGCCGTCTTGTGGAGGGTTGTGTGAAGGTGTAATAACAATACCGTCTGCTTGTGCATTGCCTGCTTTGTTATGCTCCAAAATAGCAAAAGAGACCAAAGGAGTAGGGGTATAATCATCATCTAACGAGATGGCTACTTTTACTTCATTTGCACAACAAACACGCAGTGCTGTTATTTGTGCAGGGGCAGAGAGTGCATGCGTATCTTTACCGATATAGAGCAGATCTTCATAGCCTAGCTCTTTTTTATATTCACAAACTGCCTGTGTAATTGCCATCACATGGGCTTCATTAAAACTTTTTTTCAAAGCACTTCCACGATGTCCCGAAGTTCCAAAGCTAACTCTTTGACTCTCTTGTGTAACATCAGGCATCAGCTCATAGTAAGCACTTGTCAAAAGTTCTACATTTATAAGCTCCTCTTTTGGTACTGGCTTTCCTGCTAAAGGACTACGCATATCTCTTCCCCTTATTGTTTTTATTTTTTTTGCAAATCCATTGATATTGGAATATAAAATTTGCTCAAATAATCTTTCATCATTCTTCTTGCACTAAATGCAGGTGTAACGCTTGTCATTGCTGCTTTCATTTTCTCTATCCACTGTGTCGGTACACCGCTGTTGTCTATGTCATAATAGAGTGGCACTATCTCTTTTTCTATCAAATCATATAAGGCTTCTGAATCCTCTTTTGTATTTGAAGGCTCATCTCCAAATGCCCAGCCGTTTTTACCGTTGTAACCCTCAGGCCACCAACCATCTAAAGAGGAGAGATGCAGCGTACCGTTGAGTGAAGCTTTCATACCGCTTGTGCCGCAGGCTTCCATTGGAATTTGTGGATTGTTGAGCCAGACATCGACACCGTGGAGCAGATATTTGGCAACATTTTCTCCATAATCTTCCACAAAAGCAATACGCCCACCAAAACGAGACTCCTGTGCTGTTTTAAAAATATGCTGGAGTATCTTTTTGCCTGCTATATCTGCAGGATGTGCTTTTCCTGCAAATATTATCTGTACCGGTCGGTCTCTGTTTGTTATAATCTTCGCAAGTCGCTCTATGTCTGTGAGTATCAAGTCAGGTCGTTTATACTCTGCCATCCTGCGGGCAAAACCAATAGTCAAGACATCAGGATCAAGCAGTACACCCTCAGCCATTGCAACAACAGGGTCTATTCCCTCTTTTGCATATTTTACGCGTACTCTGTCTCGAATATAATTAACCATTAAAACTTTAGCATTTTGCGAGATTTTCCAGAGTTTTTTATTGCTTATTTCATTTATAAAACTCCAACAAGCTTCGCTGTCTTGGAGCAGTTTCCAACTCTCTCCCACAGAGGTGTCGATAATGTCAGAGAGTTCATCGCCCAGCCAAGTTGGAACATGTACACCGTTTGTGACATAATCCATAGCAGGCTTGTTCTCTTTTGACTCGGGTAGTACATGTGACCAGATATTAGTTGCCACTTCACAATGCTTTTTACTTACTGCGTTTCGATTATTGCACATATTAAGACCAAAAACGGTCATATTAAAGCCTTCGCCTTGATTGTCAGGGTTGATGCCAAAGCTCATAAACTCCTCTTTACTCATACCAAGTGCTTCCCAGTAATCTTTAAACGCAGCAGTTATCATCTCGAAGTTATAGACATCTGTTGCAGCTTGGAGTGGTGTATGCGTTGTAAAAACAGAGGTTTGCTTAACTTTTGCTACAGCATCATCAAGAGAGAGACCCTCGTCTTGCATAAAACTGCGTACGCGCTCAAAAAGCGCAAAAGCAGGATGTCCTTCATTGAGATGCAAGATGGAGTACTCGATGCCCAGCTCTTCAAGCACCCTGTATCCACCGATTCCAAGGACAATCTGCTGACGCAGTCTTTGGTTGATGTCAGAAGTATAAAGGCGTGAAGATATTTGTCTATCCCACGGGTCATTTTTTTCTATGTCAGTATCGAGCAGATAGAGTGTGACACGACCAACATTTATTTTCCAAACACTTGCAAATATAGGCGGGTCAATGAATGGAACCTCAATGGTAAAATGTTGTCCATCTTTGTCTAAAACCCGCTCAATAGGAGCTACATCTTTCTCTATAGGCTCCTCGGCACCATTTTGCCAGCCATCAGTTCCTATGACTTGGCGGACATAACCTTGTGGATACATAAAACCAATGCCCACCATCGGCAGTCCCATATCGCTTGACTCTTTTAAAATATCACCTGCTAAAAATCCCAAACCACCCGAATAGATAGGTACAGAGTGATGAAGTCCATACTCGGCACAAAAGTATGCGATGGGCAAAGGCTCATCTGCATAGATATTTTTGTCGTTCATATACGCCGTAAAAGTTTTATAGACATACTCATACTCACGCATAAAAAGCTCATTTTTAGATGCTTCATTGAGCTCTTTTTGAGACATACTTTTGAGCATTGCTATGGGATTATGGCGTGTCTCTTTCCAAAGGTAAGGATTGAGCACTTTAAAAAGATTGCGTCCGCGTGCATTCCATGTCCACCAAAGATTAAGAGAGATCTCTTTTAGACCCTCTATCTCTTTTGGAAGTTTTGGAACTGCTATGTTGATTGATGGGTCTGCGTTTATCATCTTTTTGCCTTTGCTATTTCCAGCTATAGAGTGCTTCGCCCTCTAACATCATCTCAATCTCTAAGAGACGGTTATATTTTGCAAGTCGCTCACTTCTTGAGGCCGAACCAGTTTTTAGGTGTCCTCCATCCATCGCTACTGCAAAGTCTGCTAAAAAAGTATCTGCTGTTTCACCTGAACGGTGAGAAAGCAAGTATCTCCAGCCATTGTCACGACACATTCTTACCGCATCGACAGTTTCAGTTACTGTTCCGATTTGGTTGAGTTTTATAAGTGAAGAGTTTGCTGTATGCTCTTTTATTCCTCGTGAAATAAATTTGGTGTTTGTAACAAAGATGTCATCACCGATTATCTCTATTTTATCGCCAAGTTCTGCTGTGAATTTTGCAAAACCTTCCCAATCCTCTTCAGCCAATGGATCTTCCCAGAAGATAATAGGATACTTCTCTACCCACTCTTTTGCAAGAGCTATAAGGTCATCACTCGTCTTTTTACCAGCACCTGACCATTTAAGGTCATAATTACCTTTTTTATCTGTACAAAAAGAGGTTGCTGCACTGTCTATGCCTATCATTATGTCTTTGCCCGGCTCAAATCCAGCCGCTTTAATCGCTTCTATGATAAGCTCCATCGCCTCTTCATTACTGCCTAAATCAGGTGCAAAACCACCTTCATCACCTACAGATGTTGCAAGTCCTCGTGATGCCAAGATCTTTTTAAGTGCATGAAAAGTCTCTGCCACATAACGCAGTCCTTCGCTAAAAGTCGGTGCACCAAGTGGCACTGCCATAAACTCTTGAAAATCGACACTGTTGTCTGCATGCTCTCCACCGTTTAAAATATTCATACACGGTACAGGAATACGTCTAGAATCTGCTCCGCCAAGGTATTGGTAAAGTTCAAGTCCGCTTGAAGCTGCGGCTGCTTTTGCTGCTGCCATTGAGACACCTAAAATTGCATTTGCACCTAAGTTTGATTTGTTTTCAGTGCCATCAAGTTCTATCATCGCTCTGTCTATTTTTGCCTGCTCTTTTGCATCCATTCCTACAACAAGAGCTGCAATTTTATCATTGACATTTGCCACTGCGTTTAAAACACCTTTGCCACCATAACGAGAAGCATCGCCATCTCGAAGTTCTACTGCTTCATACTCTCCGGTACTTGCACCTGAGGGTACAGAAGCAGAGACCTTTGTACCATCTTCAAGTTCCATTAAAACGCGTACTGTAGGATTGCCGCGTGAGTCGAGTATTTCCAATGCTTTTATGCTTTTAATTATTGAATTTGTCATTCTTTTATCCTCTTTTCATCATGCTTTTAAAAAATATTTGCTGCGCTAATTTTCCAAACGACTCTGTAAGTGTTGGATGTGGATGGATGGCTTTCATGACATCCATAGCACTCATCTCATTTGCAACTATGAGTGCTGCTTCTCCAATGAGAGAAGAGGCATCTTCGCTTACAATCTCTATGCCGAGTATCACTTTTGATTTTTTATCTATGATAAACTTCACATAGCCCTCAGCCTCTTTGTCTATCTGAGAGCGTGCATCTTGTGCAAAATCATAAAGCTCAATATCTACATCAAGCTCACGCTTATTTACCTGCTCTTCATTAATGCCTGCAACACCGATTTGTGGATCGCTAAAGAGTACCCAGGAATTTTTATCATAATTGACTTCATGCTTGGATGGTGCGAACATATTGTGCACGACTACTCCTGCTTCATAGCTTGCGGTATGGGCAAACTTCGGTGCAGGAACACAATCACCACAAGCATAAATATGCTTTTGTGAAGATTGTAGCTCTTTATTTACCACAACTCCACCTCTGTCATACTCCACTTTTGCATTTTCTAAACCAAGTGTTGCTACATCTGCACCGCGGCCTGTTGCTAAAAGAACATGTTCAAATTCTAAACTGCGTTCTTGCTCATTTTGTGAAAATTTTACAATGAACTTCTCATTTTCATAATCAATTGTCTCAAGATTTACATTGCAATCAACAACAATACCATTGTCTTGCATTTTCTTTTGCACAATGTTTGCACTCTGTTCACTCATATGTTTCAGTATTCTTGAACCACGCTCTAAAATATGACACTTCACGCCAAGCTTATTAAACATTTGAACAAGCTCACAGCTAATCGCTCCAGCACCTACAAAAAGTATCTCTTTTGGCAACTCTTTTTCTAAAAAAACATCTCTGTTTGTCCAAGCCTTGCTTACACCATTGCCTTTAAAAGGAGGAATGTTTGTTTTGCCTCCTGTTGCAATGAGTGCCTTGTCAAAGCTAAAAAGTTCTCCATCTATTCGCATGGTATGGGTATCTACAAACTCTGTAGTTCCTTGTTTGAAGTCAAGTAAAGGGAGTTGCTCAATCTGCATTAAAGCACCTTGTGAGCGTTTTTTTACTATTGTCTCTTTATCTTTTATAACCGCTTCCCAATGCATTTGTGGATGATTGTCTTCTATATGAAACTTTTTAGCATTGACAACCTCTGCGTAGTGATTGGCTGCACTCTCAAGCACTTTTGAGGGAATACACCCTTCAAAAAGGCACTCACCACCAGGTGCATCGCGTTTATCGACAATTAGTGTTTTTACTCCAAATTTTGCAGCTGTTACGGCTGCAGGAAAGCCCGCAGGTCCCGCTCCGATGACTATTAGACCATAATGTGTTTTCATTTTTGTTTCCTTAAGATTGTGTGAACTCTTCTATTGCATCTTCTACCGGTATCATATACATAAGTGCCGGACCTCCATGCATAAGTACAGCCTGCATTGCAGCTTCAAGTATTTCTTCTTTTGTTGCACCTGCACCCAAAGCACCTTTTACATGTAGGGCTATACACCACTCACACTGCGCTGAAATTGCTAAAGCTACATTGATAAGTTCTGTATATTTATCACCTAACACAGTTGATTTTTCCGTTGCAAGCATAAACTTGTTAAAGGCATTAATCTGTGTTGGCGTATCTTTTTCGAGCTTTGCAATAAGCTCTTTTATCTCTTGAAGTTTTTGAGTATTTGTTTTCATAACGACTTCCTTACTTGAGTAGTTTGAGTGCTTCTTTTACTGTTGCATTTTCACAAGTGATGGCATAAATTGCGTTTGCCATTTTTACAGCCTCTTTGAACTCTCTTTGGTGGATGTTACGACCTGTTCCGTTTCCACGGCTGCCACCAATACTTTTTTGCTCATATAACTCTTGCAAAAATGCTTTTTCATCTATTTTAGCGCCACCTTCACAAAGTACACCACTTCTGCCTGCCGCCATTGTGACCTCTTGGAGTAGTTTTGCATCAAATTTGCCTTTTTTAGTATAAGGCACTTTAAGTTTTATAAAATCAGCTCCAAGCGCTGCACCAACACCGGCTGCACCTGCTATTAAGTGTGCATCATGTTCATCTTTTACAAATTTGCCTTTTGGATAAATCCAAAGGACACATATCATTCCATTTTTGTGTGCTTCATGGACTATTTTTGCCGCTTGAGAGAGCATTGCATGTTCATTTGCTCCGCCGAGATAGAGCGTGTATCCAACACCTTTAATGTCAAGTCCACTCTCTTTTTTAAAGTTTACAATTTCATCAACACTTAACCATGCTTCAGAGTAGGGGTCTATTTCATCATAAGGAACAAGATTTGTTTTTGAGTTGAGTTTTACAAGGTAGGGAATGTTTTTATAATCACGCCCATATCTACTAATAAGCCCAAATTGTGTTGCAAAAACACCTACTTTTGCTTTTGAAGCAATTTTAAACATATGTTCAGGGGAGTTATCTTCTAGTGGAATATCTTTACCATAGAAGTCATTGTTAAGGTGTTCGACCTTTTGGTCACCTGCAAAAAGCATCAGATGGTTTGTTCCATTTGTTGCTTCTTTAAGATTTTTTTTATAGAGTGCTACTTTTTTTGCCGGCACATCAGCTGGTACATTAAATTTCATTATTTTTCTCCATCTTTTTTATCTTCTTTATCAT
>Ga0256829_1002426_pt1 | contig 13902 bp, 13 predicted proteins | sample 131447metaG_FD_185979 | JGI IMG/M metagenome (GOLD analysis project Ga0256829, IMG submission 185979) | Hydrothermal vent microbial communities from Lau Basin, Pacific Ocean - 131-447 | ecosystem: Environmental > Aquatic > Marine > Hydrothermal vents | place: Pacific Ocean: Lau Basin | collected...
GCTGCATGAACATCATTTGGGCACTGCGTTCTCTGGAGCGTATTGGTGACCACGCTCGCAATATTGCCGAGCACGTGGTGTACCTGGTGAAAGGCATGGATGTGCGCCATATTGAAGTCAAAGAGATGGAGAAGCGCCTGAAAGCCGAAGAGGATGACGACTGACGTCGCATTTTAGGGGAGGAGTTGTACCCAATTCCTCCCCGCTTGGCGTACAATTCGTCTGGTATTTATTGGGAACCCCTTATCCGTGCGAATTGTTGTTGTAACCTTGGTCCTGCTGTTGGCAGGATGTGAACGCGATAGCGCTCTTACCCGCATGAGCGATTACGATCTGGCGGAGCGCTATGGCTTCTGTTTGGATCGTGAGCCCACCGCGCCTGGCAAGGCGCAGGCTTGTGAAAATCTTCGCCGCGAATGCGAGCGTCGCAAAAAAGAGCTCGGCAGCTACGTTTGCCGCCATAAATAACCTTTCCTTGTTCTAAATGTTACGCTGCTCTCCACGGCTATTGTTGTTGTGTTGACGGTGGTGGCTGCAATTCTGCCAGGTAAGCTTTGGCGTATTCTCCCAACTGCCCACCACCCTGTGCGGCCTGACGAAAGTATCGAATCGCCATATCTGTCTGGCCCAGCGCCAACTTGGTCTCTGCCAGATAGTAGGCACCACTCTGGGTCGGCAGCAATTGCAAACTGGAACTTAGATCCTGCTCTGCTTGTTCATAGCGCTCGAGTTTTTGCGCGGCAATGCCCTTGCCCAACAGAGGCAAGAAGTACTCGGGGTTTAGTTGATGGGCTTTGTTAAAAGCAGTGTGTGCGGTCTTAAATGTCTTGTTCTGCAGCGCGAGTTTTCCTTTGGTCGCCCAGAACAGCGCTTCCTTTGGCTGGCTGTTGATTGCTTGTTGAACCAGTGATCGAGCGTCGGAAAAGCGCTTCTGCAAGGCAGCGGCTAGCGCATCCTGGTGAAGCTTGTAGGCGGGTTGATCGCCTCGTACTTGCTTCATGGCTCGTTCAAAGGCGGCTCTGTTGCGGTTGTGCGCCGAGAATTGAGCCGCGTGCAAACGATTGGCATCGACCCGCTGTTGAGATGGAGGATGACTGGCAAACAGGCCCTCTAACCAATTGCTCTGGCGCTTAGCTGACAAGCGCACAAAGGTTTGCTGCAGCTCCACCGCTGCCTGTGGATCATAGCCGGCGCGGGCCATATAGAGAATCCCGTACTGGTCGGCTTCCAATTCTTGACCACGACCATAGCTGGCCTGATACAAACCCGCTCCCAGCTGACTGCCAAGTACGGCGAGCTCGCCATAGTCGGTATTTCGTGCCGCGATACCCGCCAGTTGTGTACCTACCCCCAATAACATCGATTGTGTCATCTGCGAGGCACTATGACGCGCTGCCGCATGGACGATCTCGTGGCTCAGTACAGCGGCCAGTTGTGCTTCGTCCTGTAACTCCATCAACAGCCCGCGATTTATAGCAATCTTCCCTCCCGGCAGCGCCCAGGCATTGGGAACATCGTTATTCAGAACTACAAATTCGTAGGGCAATCCCGGGCGATCACTGACCTTTGCCAGCTTCTGTCCCACCTGGTTGACATAGACACTGAGGTCCGGATCGACAATATAGCGTCCACCCTGACTCTGTTGAGAGGGGGCGTATTGGCGCGCCCCGAGATTGACCTCCTGGGCCGGGGGCAGGATCGTGAATTGATTCTCCCCTGTTACTGGATTAATGCTGCAGCCAGTCAACGTTATTAGTATCAGACTGGCGATGGCAATCATTCGATGAGTCATAGGGCATCTCTGCGGTTATTTCACGTATAATTGCTGATTTTGCCATAGAGAAAACCACGAATGAATGCACTGCAGGTTATTGAACTGTTTGCCGGGCACGGGCCCGATGGCAACCCGGTGGTGGAGCGACTCTCCGTGAGAGTAAATGAAGACGACAGCTGCCAGTTGGTAAAGTCTCCCGCGTTTATAAAAGGCATTGCCAGCGGTGATACCATCAAGCTGGAGCAGGGAACTCAGGATTTCACTTTGGTTAAACGCAGTGGCAATCTCGCGATTCGGGTCATCTCTCGAGACGACATTGGCGAAGTCGCAGAGCAACTGACCCCGGCACTGGAAAAATTAGGTGGTGAACTGGATATTGAGACGCCCCGTATGCTGGTGTACTCCATCCATGTGAGCTGCGGTTTTACCGAGATAGAAGCTATTCTCAACAAGACTGTCAGTGATAGCGTGATCTGGTTGTACGGCAATGTCTACGATCCCAAAGATGGTCAAACGCCGCTCAATTGGTGGCAAGAAATTCTTCAGCCGGAATAAACCGGCCTCAATTAAAGGCAAAGTGTGTAAGGGCAACGTTTATGTTACTGGTTATTTCCCCCGCCAAAAATTTGGATTACGAAACACCCGCCAATAGCGATATCGCAACCCAGCCGGATTTTCTCGACGACTCTCAGGAGCTGATCGACGGCTTGCGTCAGTTGGCGCCTCAGGATATTTCCAAGCTGATGAAGATCAGCGACAAATTGGGTGTGCTCAATTACGACCGCTACCAGCAATGGCAGCAGCCAATGGCAGCGCCCGAGGCCAAGCAAGCCATGCTGGCTTTCAATGGCGATGTATACAGTGGTCTGGATGCAGGGAGTTTTAACAAGAAGCAGTTGCAGTTTGCCCAGAAACACTTGCGCATACTGTCCGGTCTCTATGGCCTGTTGCGACCTATGGATTTAATGGCACCCTACCGACTGGAAATGGGCACCCGCTATGCCAATGATCGAGGCAAGGATCTCTACGCTTTCTGGGGTGAGACTATTACAAGCGCTCTTAATGAACAGCTAAAAAAACTGAAAAGCGAAGAGCTGGTGAACCTGGCGTCCAACGAGTACTTTAAGTCGGTGAAGCCCAAGCAGCTGAACGCCCGGGTGATTACCCCGGTGTTCAAAGACAAGAAAGGCGACCAGTACAAAATCATCAGTTTTTACGCCAAGAAAGCGCGTGGGCTAATGTGCAACTATGCTATTAGCAATGGCATTACCGAGGCGGAGCAACTGAAGGCGTTTGATGTGGCGGGCTACGCCTACCACGAAGCCATGTCCTCGGAGAATGAATGGGTGTTCACACGAGACAGCGCTGAATAGAAAGCCGACTCCCGCTTCTGCCGATACCAATAACAATTCAGGGTGCTGAATGGCAATTCGATTTTTAGTAGTAGACGACGCTACCTTTATTCGCGATATGGTGAAAAAGCAGCTGCGCGAACGCATCCCTGGTGCGGAAGTGTTCGACGCAGTGGATGGTAATCGCGCGGTGGCGCAGCTGAAAAAACAGCACGTGGATGTCATTCTCAGCGATTGGGAAATGCCGGGCATGAGCGGCGAGGAATTCCTTCAATGGGTTCGCAGCCAGGAAGAATTTCAGGCGACCCCGTTTATTATGGTGACCAGTCGCGGCGATCGCGACCACGTTATGAAGGCGGTTCAAGCCGGAGTTTCAGACTATATAACCAAGCCCTTTTCCTCCGACGAATTGATCAAGAAAGTCTTTAAGCAACTGCGCAAGTTGGACAAGATGCCCGACGCACCAGGTGCCGGGGCACGCCAGGGGCAAACTCAGGGGGTAGCCTTCGCCTCGGTGGACGTACTCACCGGGGGCAGTGCGCCTGTCACTGAAGCTCCGGCGCCAGCCAAGCCAGCGGCTAACGCGTCGCCGAAGAAGTCCATGAAAGGTAAAGGGCAGTTGCGCTTCGCCGGTGGCAGCTACCCGTGCATCATCAAGGATATGTCTCTGCAATCCATGTCAGGCTTGATGCAACGAGCCGATCCCCTGCCCCAGCTCTTCGAGCAAGCGGTGGTTGATATTGAGACTGCAGCGGGTGGTGAGGTGGCGCGCGTGAATGGGATTTTGACCGCAATGGCTGCCGTGGATAACAAACTGGATACCAAGATCATCAAAGTGTCTGTTCGCTTTGTGGACAATGATCCGGAAAAATTCGAGCTGTTGTCAAAGTACATTGCCGAGAATCGCTAGCTGGTGCCAGAAAACTATGGAGCGTCCTTTCTCCCAGGCCTGCGTCAATAACGCTGAGCCCATACTGGCGGTACTTCAAAATCATTTAACAGATATCAGAGCCCTGCTGGAAATTGGCAGCGGCACCGGTCAGCATGCCGTTTATTTTGCCCCCCGGTTTCCGCAACTGGTGTGGCACACCAGCGACCTTGTGGAAAACCACCCGGGTATTTGTCAGTGGATAGAGGAGTGTTCGGCCGACAATCTTCGTAGCCCGGTGGCGTTGAATGTGTCACAGCAACCTTGGCCGATCACCGGTGTGGATGCTGTCTTTAGCGCTAACACCTTGCACATTATGTCGTGGGCCGACGCGCAATGTTGCATTCGCGGTGCGGCCGACATTCTACTGCCGGGAGGAAAGTTGATCGTTTACGGGCCGTTTAATTATGATGGCTGCTACACCAGTGACAGCAACGCCCGCTTTGATCAGTGGTTGCAATCGCGAAGCCCTGTGAGCGGTATTCGTGATTTTGAGGCAGTTTGTGAATGCGCCGCAAAAGGTGGTCTGAGATTGCTGGAAGACAACGCTATGCCCGCCAATAACCGCTGTCTGGTATTCCAAAAAGCGGTATAAACGGGCGTGCGGCGGTCAGGATTTTTCCGGTAGGCTGACGTTGGGTAGTACGCTGGTAAAATTGAGCAGGCCTCGCTGATAGTATTCCGTGCTCTTTTCATGTTCACCAAGATGCGCCAGTAAGCGTGCCATTTCCGCGTAGGCACCGGCGGAACCTTTGATTTTCAAGCTGCTGGCAAAGTAGTCGCGGGCTTTACCCCAGAGCTGGTTGCGCAGCGCCAGACGACCCAGGGTCAATAGCAGCTGGGCGTTACCTGGGCGCTCTTTGAGCCAGCTTTCCGCCTCCAACAGTTGGCGATTGGTATCGCGGCCCTCGACGATACCGTAGCGTTCGATCAGGCGATCGTCCCAATTGCGCTGCAAATTCTTGCGCAACAATAGTTCCGCTTCAACGCTATCCCCCAGACCTAACAGCGCGTCACAGTACTCCAGAATCAAATCAACATTGAGCTGCCAGATTGTCGGCAGACGTTGCCAGCGAGCTCGCAATTGCTCGGCTGGCGAATCACTCTGCGCAGCTTGATGCAGCAGCTCCACATACAGGCGCTTTTTAATGGCGCGCAACGGATCACCTTGAACAATCTTGTAGCGCTCCAATTGCGGCAAGATTGATTCGAGCGACGTCCAGTCGTGCAAAGCCATATACACCTGGCGCTGCAGATCGAGCACTACAGGATGCCGCGGTGCCAGTTTGCGTGCACGCTCGAGAGTGGCGGCACATTGTTCGTACTTGTTGCCGCGCAGTTGGTAGCGAGCTTGTGTCAGAATCACAGCCAGCTCGGCGCCGGTCTTACTTTGATCGGCCTTGGCCAGTAGTTCGTTGGCGCGCTGATCATCGCCTAATTCAAATGCGCTGGTAGCCGCAGCAATATAGTTGAGTAGCGGTTCTTCAGCTTTGGGCGCGGTCCGGGTCAGCTGCTTCAGAGCCGGCTTCCAATTGCCTTCCAGATAGTTGATCAGTCCATCGGAAATCTGGCGTCGAACTTTGGTTTCCGAGCCGAACAGTGCCAGGTGAAAAGAGCGTTTGAGAAGATTCCAGCTACCACCGGTGAGGCGATAGCTAATCCAAAGTATTAACAGGCCACCAAGCATTAAACCCATAGCCAGCCACACGGACATTTCGATCGAGGTATTACCCACCACCACCATCAAATAGCTGGGTTGCCGCAGCAGCCATTGAAATACCAGGGCGCCACCAAACAGTGCGATAACAAACAGAAAGAAGTAGCGCTTCATAGGCTTTGCTCCTGACTCTTGGTGTCCAGTTTGTGCAACTGGTCAGTGTGCTCGCGCAGCGCCGACAGAGACCCGCCGATATTTGGCAGCTCGGTATGGACGGCTACCTTGGCCAGGGATTCCAGTTCCCCGGCAATGATTTGGGCGCGCTCCTGGGTCGCAAAATAGCGCAGCAGTATCACGCGGGCTTGTTTGACACTGTGTTGGTAGATATCGGAGTTTTCCCGCAGCATGGCGAGCTGAGCACGTTCCAGCATCAGACGAATATTCTGACGTACATAGGCAGAGCTCTCTGGTGGCAGCACCGGCACTATAGGCTGGTCGTGATGGCGGATGCGAATGTGTTTGCCGACGACGGCCATGGCCGACCAGAAATGATTTTGAAGTTGTTGCCAGACGCCCGGTTGTTGCCGCTGCGCTTCGTCGAGCATGGCTTCGGCAATGGGCACGGGCTCTTCTTCGACATTCATATCGCTGGGCAAATCGGGCAGCTGCTCAATGGACTCTGCCAGTGCGGCAAGTTGCAAGTAGAGACCGCTGCGGTCGACCACAGGAGCCAGCTTCAGGGCCGTGATATCGCGGGCCAGTTGCTGGCGTACGGCGAAGAGGTCGTCGTTATCGAGGTCACGCAGCAGTTGGTCGACGTTTTCAAGTAGCGCCAGAGCACCCTGGGTACCGCGCTCCATCAACATGCGTTGATTGGCCAGGCGCAGCAGATATTCAGCCTCGGCCAACAACCAATCCTGGCGGTCGGTGGATTCGAGATTGCGCAGTCTTGAAGCGGTGTTTGCCAGGCGTTTATCCAGCCCGGCCAGCAGCGACTGCAGTTCGCTTTTGCTGGTACTTGATTGCTGTTGTACTAACACGCCCCGCAGTTCTTGTGTTTGGGTCTTCAGCTGTTGCTGTAATTGGGTTTGTGTCAGCTGCAACGATTGCAGTTGTTGCCAACCCCAATACCCGCTACCAGCCATCACTGCGCCTAGCACCAACAGCACAATCAATATCGCTGAATTGGAGCGCGCTGATTGCTGTGTCGAGCTTGCCGGAGACACCTTCGGGGCTGTGCTTGGGGATTCTGGGGTTTCGGATGGAGTTATGCTCATAATGGATTCCGATGTCGCTGCTAGTTGCGATGCTGTTGCCGGTGCCAGGAGGACAGGCTCTGACTCATTTCCCTGTCGGTGGCGTTGTCTGCGGTGATAATAGATGAAAAGCCCAGCGATTGCGCCAGTTGCTGTACCCGGACACCGGGTATCAAGACCGGTATCTGAAGCCATTCGGGCTTTTGCAGTTGTTCAATGACATTGTGCCAGTTCTGCAGGCTCTCGCCGCTGTGCAGTGCAACAATATCTCCGGCCTGGCCCCAGTCGCTGTTATTCAGCTGTTCTGTGGTTGTCGCGGGTTGTACGCGTTGGTACAGCTCCAGATAATCTACCTTGGCGCCGCGCTCTTCGAGGATTTTGGCCATCAGAGGCCGGCCGCCTTGCCCTCGCATTATCAGTATCTGACTACCATCGACGTCTTGCAGTTGTGGTAATGCCAGCAGGGCTTCGGTGTTCATGGTATTACCAGCGGCGGTTACCGTGAGTTGCTCCTGCTGTAAACGCTCAGCGGTAGCTGTGCCCACTGCATAGCATTGGGCGTTGTCTGCGATTTTTGCGTTGCAGTGAGAGATCCACTGCAGGCCGCAGTGTGCGGCGTTTTGGCTTACAAAGATCAAGTGCTGGTATTGATCCAGCTTCGCCAGGTGAGACTCGATGGCATCGTTTTCGGGTCGGCGTTCGCCAATTTCAAAAGGGGAAATCTCCATCAGTGGCGCGCGCAACGTTGCGGCGCCCTGATGTTGCAGCAGGGCCTGCCATTTGCCCGCTTGTCGTTGTGGGCGAGTGACCAGGACGCGCAGCCCGGAGAGAGGATCAGCGGGCATCAGGACTCTTCGTTGCCGTACACTTCGTCGAGTATCTGCTGGGCACCGGCATCCAGCAGCTGTTCTGCAAGTTGGATACCCAGGGCTTCGGCATCGTTGACGCTGCCGCTGATTTGATCTTCCAGCATGCGCTGACCATCGGGGCTTCCCACCAGCCCGCGCAGCCACAGTTGATCTTGATCTTTCAGTATTGCGTAGCAGCCAATGGGCACCTGGCAGCCGCCTTCAAGACGTCGGTTCATTGCTCGCTCAGCGGCGACTCGATAGCTGGTAGGCGTGCAGTGCAGCGGTTTGAGCAGATCCACAATGGCCTGATCGGCTAGACGAGTCTCAATGCCCACTGCACCCTGCCCACCGGCGGGAAGGCTGACTTCCGGTTCAATATACTCGCGGATGCGTTCGGAAAACCCCAGTCGCAGGAGGCCGGCGGCAGCGAGAATAATCGCGTCATATTCTCCGTCGTCGAGTTTTTGCAGGCGGGTATTAACGTTGCCGCGCAGAAATTTGATGGTCAGGTGCGGGTACTTTGCCAGCAGTTGGCACTGGCGGCGCAAGCTCGAAGTTCCCACCACACTGCCTTCTGGCAGGCTGTTCAAGTTATCGAAGCGATTGGAGACAAAGGCGTCGCGAGGGTCTTCGCGTGGACAGATGACCGCCAGTCCCAGGCCGTCAGGAAACTCCATCGGCACATCTTTCATGGAGTGCACAGCGATATCGGCTTCCCCTTGCAGCAGGGCGTGCTCCAGCTCTTTTACGAACAGCCCTTTGCCGCCGACTTTGGCCAGGGGAACATCGAGAATCTTGTCGCCGCGACTGGTCATGGGCAGCAATTCAACCGTGAGATCGGGGTGGTGCTTTTCCAGTTCGGCTTTAACGTACTCCGCCTGCCACATTGCCAGTGCGCTCTTGCGAGTAGCGATTCTCAAGGTCTTGCTCATGGTTGATGATTCCCCAATACGATTCAGGGCGCATCATACCAGTTCGGGGATGGTTCAATAACCGTCAGATGCCGATTGGTGCTTGTTAAAGCCGGGTCAACAGTTCTTTCAGGGCGCTGACGTGGCGGCGACTGACGATAGGTCGATGTTCGGTTCCGCTGAGGCGCACTTCAAACTGGCCGTCCAGGTTCTTTTCCATGGCTTCTATGCGATTCAGTGCTACCAGGGCGTTGCGGTGAATCCGCACAAAGCGCTGTGGGAACTCCTTTTCCAGATCTTTGAGAGTGTCATCAATCAGGGTCTCGCCCTCTTCATGGTATACGGTCACGTACTTGTGGTCCGCGGCGAAGTAAAACACGCTGTCTACGCTGATGAGCTCGACTCCACGGCGAGTTTTGGCACTGATATGAGCCCGTCCGGAGTCATTTCCGGCTTCTTGTAACAAGCTGCGTTGTGCTTTGTTGAGGGAGCTGACCTTGTTCAGGGATTCCAGCAATTTTTCCTGGCGCACCGGTTTTAGCAGGTAGTCTTTGGCATTGACCGAAAAGGCCTCCAGAGCGTGCTGGTCGTAAGCGGTGCAGAAAATAATGGCCGGAGGGTCTTCCAGGTCACCAAGACGTTGTGCCAACTCGATTCCGCTGTCTCCGGGCATACTGATGTCCAGCAAGACTATGTCGGGATCCGTGGCTAACACCTGATCCAGGGCCTCTTCGGCATTGGCGGCTTCCCCGGTTACACGATAGCTGCTGTTGTCCTCGAGCAGTCGTCGCAGTCGGTCGCGGGCCAGTGTTTCGTCATCTACGATCAGAATGTCCATTTCGATTCCTGGTTTGGTGGGCTGTTACGAGTTGGGCTATTTCATCAAAAAGCGACGACTTCGAAAACCCTGCTCTATTCTCCAGAGCTCGAAGGGTAGCGAATTGTTACCTGGTATTCGTCGGCAGAGCTCTGTGTGGACAGGTTGGCCGCGTTGCCAAAGTGGGCCTGCAGCCGATGTTCAATGTTGCCCAGGGCCATTTGATTGCCGTGATTGATCTTATGCGCAGCAGCGAGCGGATTGCTGAGTGAAATTTCAACAACTCCCTGATGGAATTGCGCAGTGATCACAATAGTGCCGCCTTCGGATAGAGGTTGAATACCATGATGCACCGCGTTTTCCACCAGCGGTTGCAACAGCAGACTGGGTATCTCTATCTTATTGAGTACTTCAGTGTCTTCGGGGAGGTTCCATTCCACTTGCAGGCGCTCGCCCAGACGGCGTTGCTCGATGGCGATGTAGCGCTGGCACAAATTGATTTCTTCTCGCAGCGGAATCAACCCCGGTTCCTTGAGACTGGCCCTGAACAAATCGGACAAGTCCTCGATCATGGATTCGGCGACATCCGGTTTTACAGCAATCAGGCTGGCGATACTGTTGAGACTGTTAAACAGGAAGTGGGGTTGAATGCGCGATTGCAGGGCCTGAATACGCGCTTCCAATTCTGCCTGCTGTTGATTGTGCAGTTGCTGTTGAATATAGAGGTAGCGCAGCACAATGCCCGCCAGGATGGCCGCCAGAGTTAGTGTATTGATCAGCAGGGAGGCCTCCGGAATCTGACGGTAGAGCGCCCAGTGTCCCGATACTTGGCAGAATAGAGTCAGAGCGAGTACCAGGCTGTAGCAGCTGAACCCCGCTACGACAGGATGGCTGCTGGCCAGCCAGTTGCGCAATGGGCACAGTGCGGCGGCACTGAGCAGCACAATCCATTGGATCAATATCGAGTGCAAACCCAGTTCGGCCCAGTTCAAACGATCCACACCTGAAGCGGCAATGGACAGGGAGACGGCCAGCAATTCGCCCAGAAGCACCAGCAGGAACACCGACTGCAACGTGCAAAGGTTGGGAATAAAGGGCTTGGGTTGCCAGTGGGCGGTGTCGCTGGTGATACGCTTCTCCTGTAAACAATGATGGAATCACGGCGGGAACTTGTGCCGCTTTCCTCGGGGAACGGGTTATACTATCGCCCCTCGATTTTGAGATCTAATTCCACTCAATATCCATCCAAATTTAGCGACAGGCAAGAACTTATGAGTCAAGACGACAAAACCAACCAGCAATGGGGCGGCCGTTTTAGCGAGGCCACCGATGCGTTTGTACAGCGCTTTACCGCGTCTATTCAATTTGACCAGCGCCTCTATCGTCACGACATTCAGGGTTCTATTGCCCATGCCACCATGCTGGAAACTGCAGGTGTACTCACCGCCGAAGAGCGAGACAAAATCATCAATGGCCTGAAGGAAGTGCAGCAGGACATTGAAAACGGTGATATCCAGTGGTCTATCCCTCTGGAAGACGTGCACATGAACGTCGAATCCGCGCTCACCGACAAAATTGGTATTACAGGCAAGAAGCTACACACCGGGCGCTCGCGCAATGATCAGGTGGCCACCGATATCCGCCTGTGGTTGCGCGAAGAAATTGATGCGATAGCGAACGAGATGACCCGTTTGCAGACCGGTATGGTGCAATTGGCCGAGATTGAGGCGGACACCATCATGCCCGGTTTCACCCATTTGCAGACTGCACAGCCGGTGACTTTTGGTCATCACTTGCTGGCTTGGAATGAAATGCTAGAGCGCGACTTTGGCCGCCTGCAGGATTGCCGCAAGCGTCTTAATCAGTCGCCACTGGGAGCCGCCGCACTGGCGGGTACCACCTACCCCATCGATCGCGATATGACCGCATCGCTGTTGGGATTTGATCAGCCCACTCGCAACAGTCTCGATTCGGTATCCGATCGCGATTTCGCTATTGAGTTTTGCGCGTTTGCCAGCGTATTGCTGACCCATATGTCGCGCATGTCAGAAGAATTGGTGCTGTGGACTTCGGCGCAGTTCGATTTTATTGATCTGCCAGATCGCTTCTGCACCGGTTCTTCAATTATGCCGCAGAAGAAAAACCCCGATGTGCCAGAGCTGGTGCGTGGTAAGACAGGCCGTATCAATGGTCATTTGATCAGCCTGCTGACGCTGATGAAGTCTCAACCATTGGCTTACAACAAGGACAATCAGGAAGACAAAGAGCCGTTGTTCGACGCCGTGGACACGGTTAAAGACTGTTTGCGAGCCTTTGCCGATATGGTGCCAGCCATCCAAGCCAAAAAGGACAATATGCTGGAAGCTGCGCGCCGTGGTTTTTCCACTGCCACAGACTTGGCGGACTATTTGGTACGCAAGGGCATCCCGTTCCGTGATTCCCATGAAATTGTCGGCAAGTCTGTCGCCTATGGCATTGAATCAGGCAAGGATCTCTCGGAAATGTCGCTGCAGGAACTGCAGCAGTTCAGCGATGAAATCCAGGACGATGTATTCACGGTACTGACTCTGGAAGGCTCGGTGGCTGCGCGCGATCACATTGGTGGCACAGCGCCTGAGCAGGTGCGCGAGGCGGCCGCTGCCGCGGCACAGCTGTTGCAAAAGCGCTAGATCCACACATACGCAAAAAATTTGTTGATAATGGCGTCATATTCTGGCGCCTGAGTCATAATCGGCTATTCTAGGAGGATTACTCAATCGATTGAGCGACAGCTTGTGCCTATGGATAACGACGCAAAGCCTAATAAAAAAGATGCTCGCATCCGGGAATTGGAATCCCGACTTGCAGAGCTGCAACAGCAGTGCGAAGAACACCAAACTGAGTTGCGCACCGCCAAACAGCAAGTTCTGGCGGCCAATCAAACCCGCACCGAATTTCTGACTCGCATGAGCCATGAAATCCGCACACCCATGAATGCCATTATTGGTATGGGTCACCTACTCAAAGACACCTCACTCAACCGTAAGCAAAAAGACTACCTCAAGAACATCAATATCTCGGCGGAAAACCTGCTGCAGATCATTGATGAGGTGCTGGACTTTTCCAAGCTGGAATCTGGTAAATACCTCTTGGAAAACAATCACTTTGACCTCGATTGCATCTATGAACAGCTTTCCAGCGACTTTGAAGAGCGAGCTGCGGATAAGGGCATTGAGCTGATTTTTGATGTGTCGCGCAAGGTGCCTCGCTTTATCAAGGGGGATTCAAGGCGCCTGCATCAGATTCTGCACAACTTGATCGACAATGCGGTTAAGTTTACCGACTCCGGCGAGATTACCATTGAAACGCGACGCCGCTTCCAAAAGGGCCAGAGTATTGAATTGGAGTTTGTTGTACGGGATACCGGAATCGGCATTTCCCAAGAGCAGCAACACCATCTGTTTGAGCCCTTTATGCAGGCCGACGCATCCACGTCGAGAAGCGCCGGCGGTACTGGATTGGGGCTCACCATATGCAAGTATCTGGTGGCGCAAATGGGTGGCGCTCTCAACGTATCGAGTGATATTGGTCAGGGCAGCCAGTTTGTTTTTACGGCATTCTTCAATGCCAGCCAATTAGGTGAGCGCACTCTGCACCCGGAACCTCAGCGCTATCATGATCTGAGAACCCTGATCGTCGATGACCACCCCGCCGCTTTGACGGTATTAAAGAACACTGCGGAGTCGCTGCAATTGAAGGCTGAAACCGCTTGCTCGGCTGAGGAAGCGCTGCAGATGATTCGCTCCAGGTCTGGCGACCCGGCGTCCTGCTTCGAGTTGGTGTTGATGGATTACAAAATGCCAGGCATCAACGGGCTTGAGGCTTGCCAGTTAATTAATAGTCAGGACGATATCGAGCACAAACCCAAGTGCATTCTGATATCCAGTTACTCCCACGACGAAATAGCCGAAGAGAGTCCGCTGATATACACCGATGGCTTTATTCGCAAGCCCGTGACGCCTTCGCGCATCTTCGATGTGATAGCGCTGGCATTTGGCGAAAGTCTGTTTAATGAGGATCCCGACGAAATTCCGGCCGAGGAGCAGGATCGTATACTGCGAGGAGCTCATATTCTGCTAGCGGAAGACAATTTGGTAAACCAAAAGGTCGCCGTTGGCATACTCGCCAAAAAGGACGTTCAGGTCACACTGGCCAACAATGGTGTGGAGGCGTTTCAGATTCTCAATGAGCACAAGGAGCGCCATTTCGATGCCATTCTTATGGATATGGAAATGCCGCGCATGGACGGCTACCAGACTACCCGTTTGATTCGTGAGGGCGATCACGATAGAGATATCCCGATTATTGCCATGACGG
>Ga0256829_1002427_pt1 | contig 13902 bp, 13 predicted proteins | sample 131447metaG_FD_185979 | JGI IMG/M metagenome (GOLD analysis project Ga0256829, IMG submission 185979) | Hydrothermal vent microbial communities from Lau Basin, Pacific Ocean - 131-447 | ecosystem: Environmental > Aquatic > Marine > Hydrothermal vents | place: Pacific Ocean: Lau Basin | collected...
GATGATGTTTAAGTTGTGCAGCGACATGTTCAACAAATTCACCCGTAGCTATTTCCACCATAGAGACATTAATAGAAACTTCTATAGGTTTAAATTTAAACAGCTCCCAGCGTTTTTGCTGCTTTAACACCTCTCCTAGTATAAATTTTCCCAATTTAATAATAAATCCTGTTTTTTCCATCAATCCTATAAACACATCAGGAGGAATAAACCCAAGTTCTGGATGAATCCAACGTATCAATGCCTCTGCCGCTACGACTTCTTCATTTTTCGCATCAACTATCGGCTGATAATAAATTTCAAATTCACCATTTTCAAGTCCACTTTGCATATCATTTTGTAATCGTAATTCATCAAATTCTCTTTGCCGTCTGCTAGGTAAATATACAGCAATATGTCCATCACCCTCATGTTGAGCCATATCTAAAGCTTTATAAGTGTTATCCAGCAGTTTTCTTGTAGGACCACTTTCTGGATAGATAGCTACACCTACAGAAACCGTTAAATGCAAATTTGCATCTTCTAGTTTATACAGAGTTGCCAATTTTGACTGAATCTGCCTTATGAGAATTTTTACATCCTCTACGGTATTCACATTGGAAAGTGTCAAAAGAAAATGATTATCAAAAGTATGATATGCATGTATTTGCATATCATCAACTATCTTTTCCAAATACTGGGCAAAACGTTTTATCAATTCAACAGATTGTTCATACCCTATAATAGCACGTAATTTTGTAAAATTATCAAATTGCAAAAGTGCCAAAGCAATTTTATTATTTTGTGTATGTATTTTGGAAAAAAGTACAGGAATATCCTGCATTGCTTTCATCTGATTTGGCATCCCAGTCAATGGGTGCAGATATGCCATCTTGGACATCTTGTTGATTTCTCTCAAATCTTGTACAGTTACTATATAGTATTGTGTATGATTTTTATTGTCTTCCATAAAAGTATCAATATATACATGAACTGGTAATTCTTCTTCTTTTGCTACTTTCAACAAAGATTGAGGTAAAGCAAGAAGTGACTGTTTCATTCTGTCTTTATTGTTCTGTATATATGCATCAATACCCACCCAATGCTGTGCCACATAAATCTCTGGCATCTTCTTTAAAGGTTGATACTGAAACTGATTGTCCAAATCCAACAAAGAGACCATAGCTTTATTGGCATAAAGCACTTCATATCTCTCAGAAAGTATAAGCATTGCATCATGTGCAGTTTCAAATGCTTTTTGAAACACTTTTACATGTGCTTCAACAGTAGCGAATAATTTCTTTTTTTTCTGCCTTAACGAGTAAATATGTATAAGAAAAAAAGTCAGAATAATCACTACGCCTACAAGTACATAATCCTGCTGAGTCATCATATGCATCAAATCAGAAAATATTGCTGTTAAGACATTCATACCTACCCCTTTTTATACATGAGATCCATTATAGCATAGATGCTATAAAATACTATATTTGTCTCAAAAAAAGTGCTTCTACCTTTGAAAAAGCATCTTCCAATACAAATTTTTGATGTGTTTGAAGATTGGATAGCCTTACCGTTTTGCCCCCTACTGATATTTTTGCCCATCCATCACGACATTGCAATTGAGGATTGTTCATTACAATTTTTTGTTCTAGAAATTTAAGGTTTTGCAATTTTTTCTCTACAACAAAAGAGATAGTCTGAGCATACTGTTGCATGAAAACAGGACACCTTCCTTCATAATGTTCCAGCTTTCCTAGTATCACTCTTTTGAACTCATCGTTTAAACGCATAAACTGACTGGTTATCTCTTGAAGCTTTCTTATTGGTGAAGATCTCAATATCAGAGCTTCAATATAATGAAGCTTCTGCATACGCTGTTGAAAGTTTTGTTCTAACGTATAGACATAACGTTCTTGTAATTCACTGAGCATATAGAGTAACTCTTTACCATCTGGTAATATCATCTCCATAGCTGCACTTGGTGTAGGTGCACGCAAATCGGAAACAAAATCACTAATCATGACATCAACTTCATGCCCAACAGCAGAGACTACAGGAGTTTGCATCTGAAAAATAGCATCTGCGACACATTCTTCGTTAAAAGACCACAAATCCTCAGCACTTCCTCCACCACGGCCAACCACTACCACATCCGCATCCAGTGTATCTGCATAACGCAAAGCTCTAGCAATCTGCAAGGAAGCTTCTTCCCCTTGTACCAAAGTATCGACAATGACTACATCTAACAATGCCCATCGTTGCTGTATGATTTTAAGCATATCATGCAGTGCCGCACTCTCCTTGGCAGTAACAAGTACCATTTTGTGTATATGTTTTGGGATGGCTTTTTTACGTTGGGTATCAAAGTAGCCCTTCTGTTTTAACTTCTCTTTAAGTTGTTCATACGCAAGTGCCAACACACCTTGTCCATAAGGCTCAATACGTACTGTTTGAAATTGGTATTCTCCTCTAGGTGTATAGACAGAGACAGACCCTTCTACAACAATATGCATCCCTTTTTCTATACGAAACTTCATTCTAGCTACAGACGAACGCCACATCACACATTTAATAGAACTTTTATCATCTTTTATAGAAAAATAGAGATGTCCTGAGGTGTGGTAAGTCACTGAAGCAACTTCACCCTCTACGAGGGTATGCATAAATGTGGCTTCAAGAAGAGATTTTATTTTAGTATTTAAAGATGAGACGGTCATCATTGTTGACATTTTAAACTCACCCTAGATTATTTTTTTTGTGCAACCAAAAGTGTTGAAATACCCATAGAAAAAGATTTTGTATATTTCATCTCAAAACCAGCCTCTTCCAACTCCTTAGCCAGCATCTGTGTAGTTAAAAATGCTTCTATAGAATCAGGAAGGTATTTGTATGCTTCATAGTTTTTAGAGATAAACCCGCCTACTCTTGGCAAAACATTTTTCATACCAAAATCTACCACCCTATCAACGATACCTCTACGCTCTTGCTTGGTAAACTCCAAAATAACCACTAAACCACCCCGCTTCAATGCTCGGTTAAACTCTTCTAATGCTTCTACTCTATCTACCACATTGCGTATGCCATAAGAGATGGAAATTATATCTGAGCTCTCATCTTCAACAGGTAGTTCTTGGGCTTTACCTTCTATAAATTCTGCAAAATCCACTTTAGAACGTGCAACTTCCAACATACCCACAGATGGGTCTATACCGACATATTTCTCTATGCTTACAGCCTTTTTAGCTGCCTGTTCCTTCCAGTATATCAGTAAATCTCCTGTACCTGTTGCTACATCTGTAATCTGTCCTAATTCTTTTTTGCCCAATATCTCAAAAGCTTTATCACACCCTTTTTTACGCCACTGTATATCGATACCCATACTCAGTACACGGTTTGCTTTATCATAGGTAGATGCAATATCATCAAACATCGTGACTATTTTTTCTTGTTTTTCTTGTTTGTCTGTAAGTTTTTCAATGCCCAAGGTTTTTGCTCCATATCATCATATCTACATCTTTTTTTTCAGTATGTAAAAACTGTAAATTCATAATAGTATTATAGGTTAAAGTATTTGTACTCAGCTTAGGTGTCTGATAAATCAACAGCCAATCTATCTTCTCTTTTAATGCATTAAGCATCCCCTCGGCACCTTCGACTAAAATAAATGCAGGTTTATCTAAAAAATCTAAAGTATCACTTAAGACTACCTTTCTGTGAGGTACAGAAAACAGCGGTATTGTCTTATCAAAAGTTTTTTGCTTTGAATAGATAGTAATATCAGGAGCATAAGCATCTATAAATCGACAATCAAGTGTAGGTCTGTCCTCACGTACTGTATTGCCGCCTATGAGCATATGTGTACAGACTTCGCGCAATTGATGTACATGCTTCAAAGAAGCCTTAGAACTTAAATATCCCCCGCCAATACGACCATTAGATGTCTGTGCCAGTTTAAAAAGTACAAACGCACGTTTTTGCCAGATTTGAAAAGGTTCAAGGAGTGCACTACACTCTTGTTCCAATACACCAAATGTCACATTTTCAAGTCGTATTGCACCCCTGTTATGTCCTTCTATAGGGTCAGAAACTCCTATAACAATACGTTTTAAAGAGAGTTGTTGAAGCAAGGATGCACAAGAAGGTGTTTTCCCTACATGAGAACAAGGCTCAAGCGTCACATAGATAATACATTGTGCAAAAAAATTTTTAGGAAGTGTGTATAAAAAATCATGTGCCTTTTGAGCATCAAATTTATCAAAGTCAATATTGCTCCCAGAGAGTTTTTCATATGCTACTAAAAGTGCCAAGACCTCTGCATGAGAAGTGCCTGCTTTTTGGTGTGCTTCTATCGCTATGATTGCCCCTTTATGGGTAATCACTGCACCCACTGCGGGATTGGGGTAGGTTAAAAGCTGGTATTTCCACGCTTCATAAAGAGCAAGTTGCATATAAAATGCATCATTCATAACAACTCCTCCTATTGTGCGTTTTTAATTCCAGTCAAAGTATGTTTTACAGGTATTGAGCTCATTATAACTGTAAGACTCTTCTCCTACTTTGGTTTCTACTACTATACCATCATTATCAGCAGATTTGAGTGTACCTTTTAGCTTCTCTCCCCCGCCTAATTTCAACTTCACTTTTTCACCGATAGCATTTTTAAAATGCACAGGTTTTGAAAGTTTTCGCTCAATCCCTGGAGAAGAGACTTCCAATCTATAGCGTCCATTCATTGGGGGGTGCACATCTAAAAAAGGAGAGAGTTCATTGGAGATAGTAGCACACAAATCAAGATCAACGCCACCTGTCTTGGTAATGAGCACCCTATAAATAGTCTCATCAAATTCAGTAACTATTTCAGTATCATACAAACTGGCACCATTGGCTTCAATGATTTTAGATATTTGTACCTCAAGATTCATTTCTATCTCCTTCGTGACGCTTGGCAATCTGATTAAATAAATCTTCCATACGACTCTGTTTTTCCAATTGATGATCAAATTCGAAACTTAAGCGGGGAGCTCTAAACCACCCTTCACTCTGCTTACAATGGTTTTGAATGTATCCTGCCACAATACGTAGCTGCCTTAAGGCTTCATTTTGTTCTTTAGGTGTTAAAAAAGAGGTGTCTAAATAGACTTTTGCATCGGAGCGCCCTTTAGAACAAACCACATCTGTAACACTTAAGCCATTGATACGCTCATCATCAAGTGTACCCAATGCTTCAGGGATAATCTCCTTAAGTACAGACTCTGTACGATGCCTTTTTATCTCTTCATGGGTCATATCACTAGTCCAGTTTCACTTGCTCTTCAACATCTTTAAAGGTTTCAATAACATCACCCTCTTTAATATCATTGAAGTTTTCAAGCATGATACCACACTCATAGCCATTTTTCACTTCTCTTGCATCTTCGTTAAAACGCTTGAGTGATGCAATTTTACTCTCATATACCACCACACCATCACGGATAAGTCTTGCTTTAGAATTACGTGTTATCACCCCATCAGAGACTTTACATCCTGCAATAGTACCTACTTTTCCAACCACAAATGTTTCACGTACATCTGCTTGACCTGTCACTTCTTCAGAGATAACAGGGCTCATCATACCACCAAGAAGTGCTTTTACTTCATCTAATAAATCGTAGATGATTGAATAGGTACGAATTTCAATACCCAATTCTTTTGCTTTTTTCTTCACTGCTCCTGTAGGACGTACATTAAAGCCAAGTACCACCGCATGTTCAGAAGCATCTGCAAGTGTGAGGTCACTTTCAGTGACTCCACCCACACCTTCATGAATTATACTAACTTTAACTTCTTCGTTTCTAAGCTTCTCTAATGAACCTTTAATCGCCTCAAGAGAACCTTGCACATCTGCTTTGATAATGACAGGAAGTGCTTTCAGTTGTCCTTCTGCGATAAGTGCAGAAAGATCATCAAGTGTTGCTTTGGTACTTTTGGAAAGCACTTTGGCTCTTTCAAACTCTGCTCTTTTCTCTGCTAACTCACGTACTTCTTTATCTGTAGCCATCACTACAAGCTCTTCACCTGCTCCTGGAACCTCATTGAGTCCCACAATGGCAGCTGGTGTAGAAGGACCAATGGCTTTTGTATTGCTTCCATCATCAAGCTTAATCGCCTTGATACGTCCATACGTTTTCCCAACAATGACATTGTCACCTACATTGAGTGTACCATTTTTGATAATCACATTCGCAACTGGTCCAAATCCTTTTTCTAGGGATGCTTCAACTACTACGGCTTTGGCTGGTTTGGCTGCATTTGCTTTTAATTCCATAATTTCAGCTTGAAGTAAAATCGTCTCAAGCAAATCATCAATACCCATACCAGTATGTGCAGATACTGGTACAAACTCATACTCTCCACCCCAATCGGTTGCCATCACATCTATCTCGGCAAGTTGTGCTTTGACATTGTCAGGATTTGCTGCTTCTTTATCCATTTTATTCACAGCAATAATCATAGGTACACCTGCTGCTTTGGTATGGGCGATAGCTTCTTTAGTCTGTGGCATCACACCATCGTCTGCAGCTACTACAATAATAACAATATCGGTTGCCTGTGCACCACGTGAACGCATTTCAGTAAACGCTTCGTGTCCTGGTGTATCAACAAAAGTAATTTTCTTACCATTTTTTTCAACCTGATAGGCACCAACGTGCTGCGTGATTCCCCCTGCTTCTTTATCTGCCACTTTTGCTGAACGTATCTTATCAAGTAATGATGTCTTACCATGATCCACGTGCCCCATAATAGTAATAACTGGCGGTCTTTCTGTTGCATCTAGATCTTCTTCTTCATTGTACTCATCTACAATTTCCAATTCATCAAGCGGGTTAATAGTTGTGACTTCTACACCAAACTCTTCAGCTAAAATCTCTATCTCATCCTTAGAAAGGAAGTCATTTTTTGTCACCATCATACCAAGAGCAAAGAGTACCCCAATCACTTCACCCATAGAGCGATTTACCTTTTCAGCGAACTCATACACCCTTACATTTTCAGGAATTTCAATAGAGGTAATAAGCTCTTTATTCTCCTCTTTTGTATATTTCTTACGTTTACCCCCACGTTTTAAGGAACGTTTTTGCTGAGGGCGGAATGCCTGTCTGCCTTTTACAGGTCCACCATTTTGAGCCTCACGTCTTTTCATCTCTTCTTTGCGTTTTGCCTCCTGACGCATCATATCTTCATAGATGTTTTTGTCAGAAAAGTCTAACAAGACAACCTCTTCTTCTCCAAAACCACTGTCTATATCGCCAGAGAGACTGTCATGATTAAATATATCTATTTTTGTACCACTGTCTTTTGCCTGTGCTGGTCCTTTTTTGGGTTTTTTCTTCCCCTCATAAGGCTCATAGTTTTTCTTCCCAAAAGTATTCTCTAAAGAGATGTTACTTTTTGCTCTTGTTGGTGCAGGCTTTGCTTTACGCACAATCTTAATGCCACCACGAGAGAGGCTTCTTTTTACAGGACGTGCCTCTCCTTGTTCCTCTTTTGATGGTGCTTCTTGTGGCTTTTTACTTACAACAGAGATACCTTTACGCTTTTTTACCTCTTTGGGTGGTGTGACTACTTCTGATGCTTTTTCAGATAACGCTTCTGCTATTTCTACTTTAGTATTTTCTACCTCACCACTCTCTTCTTTAGGTGTTTCTTGAAGGGTTGGGGGGACATCACTCGGTGTCTCTTGTTTACTTTCTTCTTTTGGAGCTTCTTCCTGTGTCTTTTTTTTCACTACCGTAATTTTAGACTTTTTAGAAGGTTTTTTAAACCCTTTTGGCAATATTCCAGAGATAGCATACTCCACAAGTACACCAGCATCTTCCATACTAATCGTACTGTTTCCTGCTTTTACATCAAAACCTAACGCTTTGGCTTTTTCTAATAATTCAGCATTAGACAAACTTGCTTCTGCTGCTACATCTTGGATTTTAACTTTATCCATTATTTAATAACTCCTTTAAAAGCTTAGTGAAATCTTTTTCATTTTGTTTAAAACGTTTCACTAAGCCTTTGACTTTTTTTTCATTTTGAACACAATCACAACAGAAATAAAAACTACGTCCCTGCCCATCATACGCTATGACTTTGTTACCCAATAACTTAACTCTCATTAAAGTGTTTTGAGGATACCTATTGTGGCAAGCGACACACATGCGTATTGGCTGTGATTTTTTCATACGTATTATACCTAAAAAGAATTAAGCGCCATGCTTAGGCGTTGCTTATGACACCATTGTTATCCAATGCCAATGTAAAAACCCTAAATTGAGGAAAGCGTGCTTGAAGTACCTGTGCAATTTTGTCAGCATCTTTATCATACGCGAGATTAAAAAATGTAGAACCTGAACCTGAGAGTGTTGACATCAATGCACCATGCTTCAATGCCAGTTTTTGAACATCAAAAAGTTCAGGAATCATTTTCATTCGTCTTGCCTGATGCAACTTGTCCTTGGAAGCAATACGCAATAAATCCCAAGATTCTGACATAAACAGTGATGTCATGTAGGCCGCACGTGAAAGTGAATATACTGTCTCCTCTTTTTTATACATCTTAGGCAAGATAGTACGTGATTTTGCTGTGGAAGTTGTACGATTTGGCACAACCACCACCGCCCTTAAATAATCGGGCATACGTCTTTTTTTACTATAGACTCTATCTCCTTCTACACAGGCGACATTAAATCCACCCATAACTGCTGGCGTAATATTATCCGGATGATGTTCATAACGTAAAGCAAGATTGAGTATTTCTCTTTTATTATATCTTTTCCCTGCGGCTGTATAAGCACCTGCCAATGCAGCAACAATGACAGCAGAAGAAGAACCAAGCCCACGTGAAATAGGAATACGATTATGAAATTCAAATCTAAAATTGTCTTCTCTCTTGGTCAAACGCTTGTAATTTTCATTAAAAATACTAAGAAAAAGTGAATTTTTTTTAATTCTTGGATTATCACTTCCTTCACCATGTGTAGAGAGACTTAAAAATTTTGAGGGTTTGATAATAATTTCATTTCTTAAATCAACAGCTAAACCAAGAGTATCAAACCCTGGTCCAAGGTTGGCAGAAGTTGCGGGTACACTTACAAACATAATAATCCATTTATACAGCGGGCAGTATATACTCAGGGGGTGATTCTTCATCTATTTCAAGATCATGAATACTTTGAGGCAATGCAAAAGGTGCATCAACTGGCTGTTCATATTTTTTTGTAATTATAGTCTCTTTTTCCTTGATAAAATAGAGGTTACCTATAGCTTTAATGGGTTTGCCCCCATTTAAAGCAAAAGCACTACATCCATAACAAGGAATATCTCTTACTATTTCAAGGGTTTTTAGCATAATATAGGTGAGCTTTATCGCCATATAGGAGCCAGGACCTCGAGTATAGATTATTTTAGCAATAGGGTATTTTTCCAAAATCTCTGTCATCAATGGTAAAAGTATCTCAGAAGTTTTCATCGGTGAGGTGAATGTCTCAACCAATCTATCTTCTTTATATATCCCTAAAAGTAAAGGAGAAGAGATAGAAATGATAAGTAAGGTATATGATTTAGGCAAAAGATTTTGCAAATGTTCTACTTTGTAACTCTTCTACAGCTACAAGCTCGTAGTTTTCACTTTCTGAAAGCAATTTACTCGTAAGCTGATAGTTCAAGTTATGCGATCCTGCAAATGATGTATAGTTTGCCAATATATTATGTCCAGAAACCATCATGTCACCCATCGCATCTAATATTTTGTGCCGGGCAAACTCATTCTCAAAACGTAACCCCTCAGGATTTAATACTTTATAATCATCAAGCCCAATTGCATTTTGTAAAGTTGCACCAAGCGCGAGTCCTTGACTTTGCAGGTACTGAATATCTTTGGCGAAACCAAAAGTACGTGCTCTTGCTATCTCCTCTACAAAGTTTTGTGTTGAAAATGCAAAATGCTCTTCTTGTTCAGCAATCACTGGATGGTCAAATTTAATTCTAAAGTCAAATGAAGCATCTTTACTAGGAGTCAATCTTACAAATTTATCTCCATCCGTAACCTCTATAGTCTGCTTTACAACAATGACTTTTTTAGGAGCTTCCTGTTCTTCAATACCTGCTTCATCAAGAAGAAGACAAAAAGAGATCGAAGATCCATCCATCACAGGCATTTCATTGCCATTGACAATCACTCGTAAATTGTCGATACCATAGGCATACACCGCAGAGAGAAAATGTTCAATCGTAGAGATGTACCCTTTATCTCCACCTATCACAGTAGCCATACGTGTATCTATGACAGCTTCAGGAGAAAGAGGAATAGTCAATGCCAAATCTTCACGGTAAAAGACAATACCAGCATCTACATCTAAAGGTTCGAGTCGAAGTTTAATAGGCTCACCTTTATGCAATCCGATACCAATAACTTCAATCGGCTTTTTTATGGTTCGCTGCTGCATTAGACCTCCTCTATCCATATTATCAAATATTATATCGTGTTTTTATTCTGTTTGCAAGTATAGCATATTAGACTAAATTATCCCAAATTTTGGGGCATAACCTAATGTGACTCTATAATTTTATCTGCTTCTTTAAAGACATTGTCTATATTTTTTCTAATCCAACTTTGATCAAACCACTCAACTGGTCTAACCTCAATCCCTTGTACCAACATACCAAAATGCAAATGATCACCAAGTGCCAATCCTGACATCCCAGTTTTTGCTATCGCCTGACCTGCGCTTACCTCATCTCCTTCATTCACAAGAATTTGAGAACAGTGTCCATAAAGTGTATAAAGCCCTAACCCATGATCTATCATAGGCATATTTCCGTAAATGCCATTGTCACTTGCATAAACCACTTTACCTGCATTTGAACTTCGAATGGTTGCCATTTTGGTACTTGCCAAGTCATACCCTACATGATAAGAATGTGATACTTCATTGTTTTTATTCTTATAATAATAGTGACGTTCATCACCATAACTTGCTACTCTTTTCCCATTTTTCAAAGGGTAAAACTTCTGTACTTTCCAATGTTGCAATACATCAGAAGAGAGGTTTTTTGACAAATTATGGATACGCTCTTCATTTTTTAAACGCATTGTTTCATTAATTGCACGTAACTTTTCAATTCTGTCATCAATACTTGCATACTCAGGATTGCTAGAAGCTAAGTCTGTAATTTTCCCATCAATAAATTTATCTCTTGCCTCTATCCATGAAACACGATAGGTATGACGTTTGGTATAAAAAGGTATATCGACCATACGTTTATTCTCAGCAGCATCCATAGCGATAATCTTTGCTTTAAAGTGATTTTTCTTAAAGGGCCAAGCAATCAATGCGGCATAATAGCCCTCTTCTTTATAGGGTTGTACTTTAAATTTTTCACCATCTGCTTCTATATAGAGTGTTTCTAGATTTTCATCATCTGCTTGAAACACAACCAATGCTGCACCACCCTGCGTGATGCTATACGAGTTTGCCAAAATATTTACATTGGGTCTTTTGTAATCCACATGAATATCAATCGTTTTTGTATTACTGTTGCCCTGCATAAGATTCCAAAGACTCTTATCTGTCACGGTAACCTGTAATGTAAGTTTCTTCGCCTTGGGATTTAAGACTTTGCTTTGAGGATAATTGACCAAAAGTATCTTCTCTTTTGTCTTTTCTTTAAAGCTCCCTTGACCAACGATAATACTTTTAACGCCATCACTCAAAGTCAATGCAAAACTTTTAAGACCTATATTGTCTTTAAGCGTTACCTCAAGAGGGTCTTTTCTGTTCCAAAAAAGATTTTTCTGGCTATGAATCGTTGGTTTTTCTCTCTCAAACTCAGGTGCAGTATAGACATACCCTGCACCTGCAATACTAAGCAATAGCAACGCTATCACGACAAATTTACTACCACGTTTTTTACTGTTTCTTTGTCTCATTTATAATAACCCTAAATCGTCTATTTTTGATAGAATTGTATCTATACTTTCTTGTAAGCTACATTGTTGTAATGTAAAACCAGCTGCTACCTTATGACCTCCGCCACCCAATGCCAAAGCTATTTTAGAGACATCTGCACCTTTACTGCGTAAAGAGATACGTATGCCATACTCTAACTCCATAGCAAAGATAGCTATCTCTACCGTAATAAGAGAACGCCCATAATCAACAATACCATCCATATCGGGCAGTGTTGCACCAGATGCCACAATATCTTCTTGACTTACATATAAAGATGCCACCTTACCCTCTTTATGCAATACCAATGTATCTAATGCCCTTGCCAAAATACGTACCGATGACAAAGGTTTCCTTTGGGTGAAATGGTATGCAACCACATCAGGCTTTGCACCTTTTGCCACCAGTGATTTTACTACAGAAAAAACCTCTTCATTTACCGCACTAGTTGTAAAATATCGTGTATCAGACAGTAATGCTGCATAAAAACATGTCGCTGCCTCTGCAGATATATCATACAATGCTTCAAAGAGCATATATGCCACCTGTGATGCAGAAGCATATGTAGGCAATACAACATTTATACTTCCATACCGTGTATTACTATGATGATGATCAATATTTAAAATATCTCTTCCTTCTACAGCAAAACCCAATCTATCAATACTGCCACAATCACATGCAATCACAAGACTCTCTGCATACTCCATCTTATGTTTAATCTTGTGAAAATAGGGTAAAAAATCCAAATATAAAGGCAATGCCGCAGATGCATTCACTATCTCTACACGTTTAGATGCATCTTTACACAACAACGCATAAATACCCAGTGCCGTGCCCAAAGTATCAGCATCAGGGTTAATATGTGATATAATTGTAATACTTTGCGCTTCGTGCAATTTGTCTCTGACATCCCTAATGAGGAGTTCTGTTGCTATCATATATGCCTTTCAAGAGGTGTAGAATTTTATCTGAACTCTATTAACTATGTATTAGCTTATCCTTCTACTTTCATAGAGAGATCAATCCAATTTGCCTGATGAATCACAGAACCTGAGCTAATCGCATCGACACCTGTTCTCGCAATCTCTTCAATAGTATCTAAAGTCACATTTCCTGATGCTTCCAGTAAGATGTGAGAATAGTTTTCATCTCTGTAGGTTACGACTGCTTTAATCTCTTCAAGCCTCATATTGTCACACATCACTATGTCAGCACCTGCTTTCATTGCTTTTTTTACCATCGCTATATTTTCACACTCTATCTCTACTTTAGAGGTAAAAGGTATCTTTTGGCGTACTTCTTTCATAAAAACATCTAAGTTATCTATGGTCTTGAGGTGTGTATCTTTAAGCATAAGACAATCATCTAGTCCCATACGATGGTTGATGCCTCCACCACAACGTACTGCATACTTTTCAAAAGCACGAAGCAGTGGTCTGGTTTTACGTGTATCAAGTAGTTTCACACCCGTATCTTTAATGGCCTCTACATACTGTGCCGTGAGTGTTGCTATGGAAGAGGCATGGAGCACCATGTCTAAAATGGAACGTTCAAGTGAGAGAATCATCTTGGAATCCCCTGAGATAAAAAGTAGTTTTTCACCCTTTTTAAACATTTCACCATCTTGCACATGCCATTCAAGTGAAAGGCCATACATGTTAGCCAGTGTTGCTACATACTCCTGTCCTGCAAATACCCCATTACTTTTTGCGATAATATACGCTCGAATGGGCTTACTTGTACTAATACGTGCAAACAAATCACCACGACCAATATCCTCTTCAATCAGTGCTTTTAAAAATGCTTCTTTTAACATTATTTAATCGCCAACATACGTTCAAGTGCTAGGTTTGCATACTTGATGACATCTGGTTGTACCACTATCTCATTAATAGGCTTACCATCTTCTATAGACTTTAAAGTATTGTAGAGGTCTTCTAAT
>Ga0256829_1002428_pt1 | contig 13897 bp, 12 predicted proteins | sample 131447metaG_FD_185979 | JGI IMG/M metagenome (GOLD analysis project Ga0256829, IMG submission 185979) | Hydrothermal vent microbial communities from Lau Basin, Pacific Ocean - 131-447 | ecosystem: Environmental > Aquatic > Marine > Hydrothermal vents | place: Pacific Ocean: Lau Basin | collected...
CTGAATCAGATAAAAGCAGCAGAGAGATTATTACCTGAGTTGAGCCTGGTATTCTATGGGAAAGCAAGTCAATATTGCTTTAGACGCTTTCCGTTTCATCCTTGCAAATCTGACCCTTTAACGCATCTTTTGAAAAAACCGCTATCGCGTGTCCTATACCGTTGGTAGGCTGATACATAAACCTGTATGATGCATTTTTTCCGTAATATTTTTTCATTCTTTCCCAACCTTCCACAAAAAACTTGCATTCATCGTTAAAACATATATATAAGAAAGGATCATTCCATCCGGAAGATACATCTCCGAAATTGTAGGTTGGCGTCTCGCATTTTGACATTTTCTGCCCGCAATGGGGACATGTCGGCGTCTCTTTTATCTTCAATTCTTCTTTCATATCAACCTCCCCGCCAACAAATAGTCTTTTTACTATTCATGATTCTTTTAATCAGTTCATTTTGAAAACTACAGACACTATAAATTCTATTGCGGAAACAAAAAAAAGAAACCTGAATATTCCGCCAGAAGCTTTGATGGCGGCAGCAATCATAGCAAAAAGCGGAGTAACAAGCAATAGCATCACCCCAATCATACTGACCGAATCCGAATAACCGAGATTGTCAAATATCCAGCCATAGCCATGAACCGGTGCCCCTTTTGTCAGCATCCAGAATTTAGCAACCGGATTAGCCCAATATCTTACCACCTCATCGTGAGGAATAAACTGCTTGTATCCGAGAAAATAAGCTATTGCCGGCACAACCATTACAATAATACCGGCAATTGTAAAAATTACCATGGCTTTGCCAAAGAAAAGTCCCATCTTATCAACAGCGGCATTTTTGTTGTTATCTTTCATCTATCCTCCGAATATATGAGGTAAAATACCCAATCCTTCCAGTCCCTTCAAAACGTTCATAAAACCGGCAAACAGCAACACACCCAAAACTATCCATCTGACAAAAACAGGCTTGATAATCTCTGCCACCTTTGCTCCGATTCTCGCTCCTATTGTTATACCAAGAATCGCAGGAACAACTATGGAGGGCAAGATAGCACCTTTTGTAAGATATATGCCAATAGCTGGAGAATTGGCTGTAATAATCAGCATACTTGTTGCCGTTGCAACCTTGATAGGCATTCCCATCAGCAGATTGAGCACCGGAACATTGGCAAAACCCGCTCCCAAACCGAACATACCGGCAATAAGACCGACAACAGCAAACACAGCTAATGAAATCGGCAGGTTTTTGACATTATACTTCACCAGTCTGTTGAGACTGGGTTCAAACCATGCACCTTTTATTTTTAATTTTTTTGACCATGAATCCATCTCTTTTTCTTCCACATTGGGAAATTCGAGCTTCTTTGCCATCATCATAACGGTAAAAACCATCAATATAATTACTCCGAGCATCAACTCTATGTAATATTTCCCTCCCGGAAAAGCATTGGTTATTTGTAAACCCAGAATACTTCCTATGACAGAGGTTATTATCATAACGGGGGCAAGAACGGCAAATAGTTTTATATTAGCCAACCCCTTTTTGATGAGAAACGGCACAGATGAAAGTGCCGATGTGACAGCCATTACAAGACCCGCTCCTCTTATAAAATCAATATGAAACGGGAAAATAAGTGTTGCTATAGGAACAAACAGTACACCGCCGCCAACCCCGGAAACAGGCGATATAATACCTATCAGAAAGGTGAATGCAAAAAGCATGAATGACCATTCCATAAACTATCTACACCGGCTGGTGTTTTTCATGTAACATCAGTTCCAGCCATTTTATGAAATGTTATGGCAAGCAGTCTATATCCAAAGTGCGCAAGCTTGGAATACGGAAAATATACAATAATGTAAAAAACGAACAGCAAATGGATAAAATAGAGAGGATATGCAAGATCGGTAATATTTATAAGCCTTACAATTTCCGTTGAAAGTCCTGTCAATCCAATCAAAAGCACGATAATAGCAAATGTCCAATCGAAAGAGGATGACCTGGAGTTTACATTTTTATCTTTTAGTCTGTTGGCAATCAGTATGAGCGTTCCTATTATCAATAATAGTGCACTTGTATTTGCAACCCATTTCAGCGGATCGCCAAGAGAAATTGGTGTATTTATATGAAAAAACCAGTAGTAAAATGCAACCCAGCTTGTTGTTATAAATAGTCCTACAAATCCATAAAATACCATCAGGTGTCCGTTTTTCCGATCCGAATTGACATCACATTTTGAAAATTTTCGATGCAGGAGAAATTCCGCAACAGCTTGAATAAGTGCCTTTCCAAACCTTTCCGTTTGCGGGTTGTCCTCTTTTCTCAGACGCAACCAAAACCTTCTTAAGCTGATTATATACATAATAAGTGAAATTGCAACAAATGAGCTGAAAAACAGATCGATGGATTCCACAGGGAAAAGACGGGAATATACAATTTTTCCGTCCGGTATGCTAAGATGACCCAACGATACCAATATGGCAAAAAGAAGGAATGCAGGTATAAAGAAAGCAAACAGCGTGTATGACGGATTTGTAACGATTTTACCCAAAAATCTCGGCACCGAGTTTTCCATAATAAATTTTGCCCGCAATGCGCCAAGAATATCTCCGGGTCTGGCGCCGCGAGGACAGAGTTTTGAACAGTCGTTGCAGTTGTGGCAATACCAGATATCGGAATCTCTAAAGAGTTCGTTTTTCATTCCAAGCTGCGTCATTATCATCTCTTTTCTCGGAAAAGGACTATTCTCGGACGATAGAGGACATATTCCCGAGCAGGTAGCGCATTGATAGCATTTCTTTACCGTTTCTCCGCCGAGCCTTTTTATATCACGAATGAATTTCAGATCCGGAGATAATATAACACTTCCTGCCATATTTTGGTTTTTACTATCTTTGTCCTGCCCTTCTGTGTAATTCATAAGCGTTAAAAACCTCCATATTCAACATATCTTATTGTAACCAATTTATTTAGAATCCTTTAAACGGATTAGGTCCTATTTCTTTAATCTTATCGACAAACTGATTTAGTATCTCAGGCAGTTTGTCGTATTCATTTATTGGCAGCTGAACCTGATCGATTCTTTCTGCCTCAAGCATCAGTCTGTCAAGTGTTTCCTGCACTTTACCAAGTCGCTCATTTGCCATCTGGCTTCCCTTGATAAAGTGACACTGATAATCATCTCCAAATTTACATCCTATTAATAAAACACCATCCACACCTTTCGAAAGTGCATCGGTAATCCAGACAAGATTTACACTTCCAAGGCATCTTACCCTTATTAATCTGAAATTCGGAGGTAGTTGCACCCCGTTAATTCCGGCTATATCGAAAGCGGGATACGCATCGTTTTCGCAGATAAATCCGACAATAAGCGGAAAATCTTCATCATCGGGCACATCAATCTCTTTCAACATAGAAGAGATCATATCTACGCTGTAATCCTTAAATGAGATGATTCTTTGCGGACAGGCACCCATGCATGTTCCGCATCTGCGACATCTGTCGGGATGCTCCAGCGGAGTGCCATCAGGTTTTTCATCAAGTGCGCCGAATGGACATTCAACAGTGCATCTGCGGCATTGAGTGCATGTCTCAAGTCTGAATTCCGGAAATGTCATATCGCCTGATCTCGGATGCACCGATTTTCCTTGCGCTGTGAGTTCTATGCATTGTATTGCCTTAAGCGCCGCACCGACCGCATCTGTTTCCGATTCGGCAGCATCCATCGGAGCTTTTGCAGCACCGGCAGCATAGATTCCGGTTCTTCTTGTTTCATAAGGAAAACAGATAAAATGAGAATCAGGAAATCCATATTTCAGATGCGGCATCTCAGGACCTTGTCGATATTTTAGATTTAAGGCTACAGGTATCGGCACAAGTTCTTCGGTGATACCGTCTTGAGTCTCTTTCTTGATAATATTGCCGATAAATTCTTCGGTAAGGTTGTTTGGTTGCATATCATCGGGAACCATATTTGTAACCATCCCGGTGGCTAAAACTACAAGATCAGCCTTAACAATCATCTTTTGCCCGAGCAAACTGTTATCTATCTCGATAGATATACTGCCATCGTTCTCTTCGCTCATTTCAAGAACAGAACCTTTTATTAAAAATATACCCTCATCGTCCTGTGTAGATTTATAAAAATTTTCATATAGACCGGGTGTTCTCATCTGCTGATATATTATGTATGCGCTGGCATCAGAGTTTGCTTCCCTTATATATTTTGCCTGTTTTAATGAACTCATACAGCAAATCGATGAACAATACGGCAGATGTTTTTTGTCTCTTTGTCCCGCACACTGAATAAATAGTGCGTTTTTCACCGGCTTTCCGTCAGAGGGTCTTTTTATCTCTCCTTTTTTTGCCATTTTTTCAAATTCCGTATTTGTTACAACATTGGCAAACTTACCATAATCGTATTCTTCAGAGAGTTTCGAGGCATCATAGGGCTTCCACCCGATTGCAAATACTATAGCGCCGACTTTGAATTTTTTAGGTTCACTACACTCCGGAGTTTTGTATCGCGTCGGACCTGATTTTGCAATCTCGGCTGAGTCACTTGACTCCGACGAGCTTACAAGTTTATCGTTACTACAGATAGTTATCTCAAACATTCCCGGTTCACCTTCGGTGCCTGTTACGATGCTGTTTGTATAGACCGTTATGTTAGGATTGTTTTCAACAGCCCTTATTTTTTCTTCAATATCGCTTGGTTTTGATTCCAAATATGGAGGCTCTGAGGGAAAAACTTTATGCATATGCCTCATGTGGCCGCCCAACTGCTCTGATTTTTCAACAAGAATCGCCTTGTATCCTGCCTCAGCAACACTCAAAGCGGAGCTAATGCCCGCAATTCCGCCACCTATAACTAACACGGTTCTTTCGACTCCGGATATATTTGGCTCGGGAATTTCGGCTTTTTGAGCCCTTATGATACCCATTTTAAGATAATCGGTAGCCATCAGTTGCGTATTTTCATTATTTGCCGGTTGAGTCCAAACAACATGCTCTCTGAGATTGACCCTTTCTGTTACATATTTCAGAGGATCAAAATCAAAAAGATCCTGATTAACCCTCATTGAGCATGCAGCTATAACCAGTTTATTTATTCCTTTTTCCTTAATGTCATTTTTTATAGTATTTACACCATCCTGACTGCACAAAAAAGGGTGACTTTTGCAGATTACAGGATTATATTTTTCTGCCGCTTCCTGCAGCTTTTGAATATCTAAAGAGTTGCCTATTCCACAATCCGTACAGATATAAACGCCTACTTTATTTTCCATATTCATTTCCTGAAAGCAGTTTGAATAGCCCTTAGGGCTGATGCGGTTGCGTCCTGAACCGATGAGGTAACATCACCCGGCTTTTTAGCTACACCAGCCGAATATATGCCCTCGGCTTGAGTGGGAAAAATAAAACCGTTGGCTTCCAGTTGAAGCTTGCCGGGTAACGATTTCATTTTGGTTTGCGCTTCCATACCAGCGGCAAGAACAACCATATCAAATCTTTCCTCCATTTTTCTCATATTTATTACATCCTCAAAGGTAACAATAACATCATCGGAAGCTGAAGCTTGCTCTATCTTTGCCACTTTTCCTTTTATCATCTTTATCTTTTCATCTTTCTCCACTTTCTTAAGAAAATCTTCATATTTTCCCGGAGTCCTCAGATCAATATAGAAGATACTTACCTGAGAATCAGGATTCTTTTCTCTTATATATGTTGATTCTTTCAAAGAAGACATACAGCAGATTGCCGAGCAATAATTGAGATGGTTTTCATCTCTTGAACCTGCACATTGCACAAAAGCAACCTTTTTGACCTCTTTCCCATCAGATGGACGCTCTATTTTTCCGTCTGTAGGTCCGTTTGGAGCTGCAAGTCTTTCCATCATCATATTGGTAATAACATTTTTAACCCTTCCGAAACCGAGATTATCTACCTTCTTCATATCGTAAAGATTCCATCCGGTAGCAAAAACTATGCTTCCGATATTATTCAGTGTAAAGCTTGTTTCCTTCGCATCCAGTTCTATAGCATCGTATTTGCAAACCTCCACGCATTTTCCACATTCGGCACCTTTGCAATATCTATCATCTATCGCATATTTCATCGGAAAAGCCATTTCGTGCGGAAGATATATCGCTTTTGTGGTATCCATACCAAAATTGAATTCATTGACCCTTGTTTCAGGACATACGTCCACGCATCTGCTGCAACAGGTGCATTTTGAATTTACGTATCGTGGAAACTGCCTTATTTTAACATTAAAATCTCCGGCAGAACCCGATATTTCAGTCACTTCCGATAAGGTATAAAAGGAGATATTCGGGTTCTGCTTAATCCTTCTGAAATTTATTTCCAGACCGCAATAAGGCGGGCAGAGTTTTGGAAAATATCGATAATGCTGAGCTACTCTACCGCCCAGATAAGGGTTTTTTTCGACCAATATCACATTATAACCTGCTTCAGCCGCTTCAACAGCGACCGAAACACCGCTTATACCGCCTCCTATAACCAGAATTGCCTTCTTGGCCGGTTGAGCCATAAATGCACTCCTCCTTTCATACCTGATCTGTCAAAATCATCCAAAGCTGTATTACACAAGGATTGTTATAAAATCGACAACCAATCCCTGTGTAATAACTGTCCTACCACCCTAATAAATGCTAATAGCAATGTCATTATTTATATCCCCCCCATGATAATTGCTAAAGCTTTGAAATCTGCCCCAATCCTTCCTCAAGGATTATCCCCACAGACTTCTTCAGGGTATGCAAAGCATACCCTTTTTTTATATGTTATTACTTAACCAACTGAATATACGGAACCTTCCTGAGTGACCATTTGCCTGTTTTGGGATCATATTTGGAATTTACAAAACATTTCCAGTTCTCATCGTCAAGCTCGGGAAAATCGGCACGGAAGTAGTATCCCGGATATCTTGTTTCTTCTCTGAAAAGCATGTGTCTTACATGCGCTTCAGCTGTCCATAGTCTATGAACCATCTCCCAGCATCTCATTAGCTCATGAAGATCCTCGGCTGCGAGTCGGGAAAGGTCTTCTTTAAGAAATTGCAACTTTTCAAGCGCAAGTTCCAGCATCGGTTTGTTTGTCTGATACCAGGTACTGACACCTGCGGCATACTCGTCCATAATTTTCATCAATCTTGCCTGAGCCTGTTTTGGTCTCAGGTAATTAGGATTAATGTCAGCTGCAGTTGTGTAGTTTTTATATTTTTCAAATATCTCAAATGGCAAATAAAGCTCTTTTGCAGCATCCTCAGCTGTTGTTGTAAGTGTTGGCGTATAGTCCATATTATCAAGAACAAACGCCACCATACTTTTTCCGGCAATTCTTCCATCGGTAAACGAGCCTGAAGAAAACTTGTGTCCTGATGCTCCGACACCGTCAGCAGCAGTAAACAGACCGTTGACAGTAGTCATCCTCGTGTAGCCCCACTGCCACTCCTTAGGTGCTATATCAGGAGGACCGCTTACCCAAAAACCTGAACAAGCCGCATGAGAACCGATGAAGTAAGGCTCCGTTGGCATCATCTCCGAGGGTTTTTCCTCCGGGGCAATATTGTTCGATGCCCATACACCGGCCTGACCGATGGTCATATCAAGGAAATCCTCCCATGCAGCTATCTCTAATTCCTTTGCTTTTTTCTTATCCTCAGCTCGTGCTTTTTGGATAGGTTCGGCGGTTTGCATCATTATCGGTCCTTTGCCGTTTCTCATTTCCTCAAGCATTTGAACGTTTCTGAGGCATGTGGGAACAGGAGTCATATCACAATACGGCTTATACTTTGATATGGCATCCATATTTTGCACATAACCCTCGCCAAGACCGTTGGTAGCTTGACATTTTAAAAATAGGAAGAACGTTCCGACCGGACCGTAACCATCCTTGAATCTTGTTGGAACGAACACATTCTCCATAAGTGTAAGTTCTGCTCCTACCTGAACCCCCATCGTAGTTGTTGAGCTTGAGTTCCAGACAGGATACCATGTTCTTCCCATACCCTCATCGGTAGAACGCGGTCTGTATGTGTTGACGCCGCCGCCGCAGGCATTAAGTATGGTTTTTGCCTTAAACAGATAAACTTTATTTTCTCTGACGCTTATTCCGATTGCTCCGGCTATTCTGTTGTCCTCTTTTTCATCAAGCAGCAATCGCGTAATGAAGACCCTTTCAAACAGATTCTGCTGCTGACCTGTGGCTTCCCTGTTGTATTCAAGAGCCTTTTTTGCCGCTTCTGCAACGATAACCTTGTAGGATTCTCCGCTTATCATCGCCTGCCATCTTCCTGACCGGACGGCTCTGGCACCTTCACCTAGTTTTTTGTTTTCCTCACCCGGCTGTTTCCAGATCGGCAGTCCCCATTCATCAAAAAGATAAACCGAATCATCGACATGTCTTCCAACATCATAAACGATATCATCTCTGATGATACCCATAAGATCTCCGCGGACATATCGCACATAATCTTCCACCGTATTTTCACCTACGTTCAAGCCAAGATATGTGTTTATTGCTGAAAGTCCCATTGCCACAGCTCCGGAACGGTCAATTGCCGCCTTGTCAACAAGCGTAACCTTTATTCCCTTAGGTGTAGCCCATTTGCAAGCTTCATACGCGGCTCCGCATGAACCCATACCGCCTCCTATCAGCAGGATGTCCGTTTCTACAACGGTAGTTTCCGGTTGCTTACAGTATGAAAATGTGCAAGTCTCTTTTTCCATAATTTACCCCCTATAGATTTTTTATTCTGAAGGAACCGGCATCTTTTCACCTCTGCTGTGATGTGTGAAAAGTCCTGGTTCCTTTATATTTGAGTAGTCAGGATCAGGTTTACCGCCATAAGGGTCAATTGAACCCTCAGGAGTTTTCCTGATGTCAAACTTGAACCGTTTGAGTCTTCCGTCACGGAATTTTATAGTCCACATAATTGCATCTGTACCTCTTAAAGGTATAACGTTTGCTCCGAGGGGATTAAAATCGGCATAGCCTCTTACCTCAATAGCCTGCTGAGGACAGATTTTAACGCAGTTGTAGCACTCCCAGCACTGATTCGGTTCCTGGTTAAAAGCTTTCATCCTGTCTGTGTCCAATTTCATCAGGTCGTTCGGACAGATGTACATGCAGGCTGTTCTTTCCTGACCTTTGCAGCCATCGCACTTTTCTGTAATTACAAAACTTGGCATCCCTTACCTCCTATATTTTTAGTTTACCTTGGCATATTTATGCAGTTTTATCTCAACTTTATCTTTTTTGCCGATACTGCTATAGTATTCACGCAATATGTTCAACACCTCCGGGCGACTGAAGTGCTCCGGCACCTCTTTGCCTTCCGAAAGCATCTTTCTGAGCATAGTTCCGCTTACAATTACCCTGTCATCCTTGCCATGCGGACATGTCCTCATCGATGCCATGCCATCGCACTTGTAGCAATAAAATGTCCAGTCTATTTTCAATGGCTTAATTTCAAGAGCATCATCCGGAATTTCATCAAATATTTTTTGAGCATCATATGGTCCGTAATAATCACCCACACCGGCATGGTCGCGACCTATTATCAGATGGCTGCATCCGAAATTTTGTCTGAAAACCGCATGAAGCAGCGCCTCACGGGGTCCGGCATATCTCATATCAAGCGGATAACCGCCTATCATTACGGTGCCCTCTACATAATAGTTTGCGATTAACGTTTTTATGGCATTTTCTCTGACTGACGCAGGAATATCACCTGGTTTGAGCTTCCCCAAAAGCATATGCACGAATACGCCATCGCAAGTTTCCAGAGCCACTTTGGTCAGATACTCATGAGCGCGGTGCATCGGATTTCGCGTTTGAAATGCTGCAATGGTATTCCAGCCCTTTTCCTCAAATGCCTTTCTGCTTTCCGCAGGCCTCATATATATGCCGCTATATTCGGAAGGAAATATACCCTCGCTCAGCACTTTGACCGTACCCGCAAGATTTATCTCTTCCTGAGCCATTACCTTTGCAACTCCGGGATGTTTTGTTTCCGTTGTTTTGAAAATCTGCCGGCACTCATATGATTTATCTATTTTGTATTTTTCTTTGATTTTCATCGTAGCCATCAGGCTGCCTGACTCCTGGTCAATCAGTGCCACATCGTCGCCGTTATTTATACTGCCAGCTAATTCATTGGTTGCTGAAAGTGTAATCGGAATAGGCCAGAATGTTCCGTCGGAAGTTTTATAGTCATCGCACACCCCCTTCCAGTCATCATAACCCATGAAACCGTCCAATGGAGTGAATCCCCCGATGCCGAGCATTATCAAATCGCCCGTTTCTCTTGAGGTAATCGGTATCTTTGTTAGTGTTTCAGCTCTTTCCTTTTCCTCTTTCAGCTCATCGCCTTCCAGCAAAAGCGGTTTGAGCCGACCTTGCTTGCCGTGTGGTTTTACCAACGCCATCAATTCCCCCTTTTTTTATATATTTTCTAAACTGAACGCTGCAATTATCCATATATTTATCGTTATACAGCAAAAAACAATTGCTGTATTCGTGCTGCCCTTCCGTTTCCTGCGTTTTGTCAACAATTTTTGCTCCCACTAAGCATCCTGCTGCTTAATTTTTTTCCTTTATATCATAAACTATTTACGATGTCAAGCGTTTAAATTGTCTATTTTAATATTGTACTGCACAGATTATTCTTTTTGTTTTCTTCAATATCGGCTGAATTTGTTTGACCAAGATTATTTTGTAAATAATATTTGAGCTATAATTTCCACCCAATGATTATATAATGATTATATATAGAATAAAAACCAATCTGACTAAGATTTTATTTAGATATTTTTAGCGCTTTCCAGAATATGTCTTATAAACAAATTTTGAGCTCTATTGCAGGTATTGATTCTCAGAAGATAAAACCATCTGTATATGTTCAATCCTTTGATGTTTATCCTGCTTAGCATATTTGTCGATAAATCTTTTTTAACAATCAGCTTACTCAACACAGAAATGCCGAGATTGCAGGAAACGGCATTTTTGATAGCTTCAGAATTGTTAAATTTATACGGCATATTGACATTGATGCCACGCTTTGCAAATTCAGTTTCTATGATTTGTCTGGTTCCCGATCCTTGCTCCCTGATGATAAAGTTCTCACCGCTAAGATCTTTTAAGTTAACCACCTTTCTTTTGGCAAAACGATGCTGAGGCGAGCATATGAAAATAAGTTCATCTTCCATAAATTTTGTTATTTTCACGGAGGTATCATCTGTTTGCGGCAAACCTTCAATCAAACCAACATCTATATCGGATAATCTTAGTTTGTCGATTACCTCATGAGTATTTCCGATAAAAATATCTATATCTATGCCGGGATATTGTTCATTAAATGTTTTAACTGTCTCCGGCAGTAAATAGTTACCTATTGTACTGCTTGCTCCTACACGGACGCGACCCATTTTTAAACTATTAAAATTTTCCAAACAAAGTTGAGCATCTTCCAACAGACTGATGATCTTTTTCGTGTAGATATACAGCTCCTCCCCTTCCCGGGTTAGGCAGAGTCTCTTATTTTGCCTGATAAACAATTTTACCGTAAACTTGTTTTCCATGTCTTTTATGGTTTGACTCACGGCTGATTGCGTTATGAACAGGTTGTGAGCGCTCTTGCTCATATTTAATGTCTCAGCAACACTATTGAAAGCAAAAATATGTCTTAAACTCAAATCATATACAGTCATACTGCTCCGAAATATTCAACAATTTGAACCTCTATACCACGGAAAGAGGGCAAAATCAATAAGCATTACTTATGAAAGTTGTAAATTCATTTAGCCGACATAATTTTTTATATCTGCCATTTTGATACGTCCTCAAACAGGATTTCCATAAGTTCAGCTTATATATAATCTTATTTTTTTTAATTTGATATTATGAATGCTGCAAATTATATTAACTGTAGAATTTAAAAACAGGAGGAAAAATGGGTAAGAGCAAAATCACCATAATTGGAAGCGGTAACGTAGGGGCAACCGCAGCGCATTGGGCTGCAATAAAAGGGCTTGGAGACATAGTTTTGATTGATGTTCAGGAAGGAATTCCACAGGGGAAAGCCCTTGACCAGTCACAGTTCAGATCCATTGAGGGCATCTCATGCAATATAACGGGTACCGATGATTATAAAGATTCAGAAAATTCAGATGTTGTGATAATCACCGCCGGTCTTGCAAGAAAACCCGGAATGAGCAGGGACGATCTTCTATCTACAAATGTTAAAATAATAAAAGATGTTACTGAAAAAGCGGTAAAATATTCTCCAAACGCCATTCTGATTGTAGTTACAAATCCAATTGATGCTATGGTCTATACAGCTTACAAGGTTTCCGGGTTGTCTAAAAACAGGGTTATTGGTATGGCAGGCGTTCTGGATTCGGCAAGATACAGATCGTTTTTGGCAGATGCTCTTGGAGTTTCACCTAAGGATGTAAATGCTGTTGTCATGGGAATCCACGGTGATTACATGTTGCCCTTGACAAGATTGGCAAATATATCGGGAATTCCGATCAATGACCTGTTACCAAAAGAAAAGATAGAAGAAATCGTCAAAAGAACCCAGCATGGCGGTGCAGAAATTGTCGCTCATTTGAAAACAGGATCGGCATATTATACACCCGCCGCTGCAGCTATCGAAATGGCCAAATCAATACTTATGGATGAAAAAAGGGTTTTACCCTGTGCAGCTTATCTTGAGGGCGAGTTTGACATATCAGGATATTTTTTAGGCGTTCCGGTTGTTTTAGGTTCAAACGGCATTGAAAAAATAATCCAATTCCCTTTGACAGGAGAAGAAACCGAATTACTGAGGAAATCTGTGGAAAAGGTAACCGAACAGGTAGATGCCGTAAATAAAATTTTAGGATGGTAGATAAAAAACATGAAAAAAGTTCTGATAACCGAACACATAGCAAAAGAAGGATCCGACGTATTGAAAGAAAATGGAATAAAAACAGATGAGAAATACGGCCTTTCGCCTGATGAGTTAAAAGGTATAATAGGAAATTATGATGCCATTATAACAAGAAGCGGAACTCGAATTACCAAAGATATTTTAGAGAAACCCGGAAAATTAAAAGTTGTAGGCAGAGCCGGTGTAGGACTGGACAATGTAGATATCGAAGAAGCAAGCAAGAAAGGTATCGTTGTTGTAAATGCTCCCGGTGGAAATACAACTGCTGCCGCCGAGCTAACAATAGCAATGGTTCTAAACACATTAAGAAAGATTCCTAACGCCTATTATAATTTAAAATACGAGAAAAAATGGATACGAAAGAAATTTATGGGTACGGAACTTTCCGGCAAAACTTTTGGAATAGTTGGTTTAGGAAATGTTGGCTCTGCTGTTGCAAAAAGAGTGAAAGCTTTTGATGCAAAAGTCATAGCATACGATCCTTATATAAAAAAATCAAAAGCTGACAACTTAGGCGTAGAATTGGTGGAAAGACTTGATGAGTTGCTTAAAAAATCAGATATCATTACTTTCCATACACCTCTTACACGCGAGACACATAATATGATACGTAATAAAGAGATTGCTATAATGAAAGATGGAGTCATTCTTGTTGACTGTGCAAGAGGCGGGATAATTAATGAGGATGAACTTTATGAAGCGTTGAAAAATGGAAAGGTAGCTGCTTGCGCTATTGACACTTTTGAAAAAGAGCCTGCAATAAATAATCAATTATTAGAACTGGATAATGTGGTTGTGACTCCTCATATTGGCGCAAACAGTGACAAGGCTCAGACTAACGTTGCAACAATGGTATGCGAACAAATAGCAAATGTTTTGTTGGGACGACCTTACAGGAATGCTGTCAATATACCTTTTATCAAAGAGATGA
>Ga0256829_1002429_pt1 | contig 13886 bp, 18 predicted proteins | sample 131447metaG_FD_185979 | JGI IMG/M metagenome (GOLD analysis project Ga0256829, IMG submission 185979) | Hydrothermal vent microbial communities from Lau Basin, Pacific Ocean - 131-447 | ecosystem: Environmental > Aquatic > Marine > Hydrothermal vents | place: Pacific Ocean: Lau Basin | collected...
GGAATTGCTTATGGGCTTGCCGCATTTTTAGGAAGCATAATTTCCGGGATTTTATATGGAGAAAATCTATTTTTATATGAATCGCTAATAGCACTCATTGGATTTTTGATTATGTTATAATTAAACTTAGATTAATGAAGGGGAATTATTGTTACCGAAAAAAACAAATCAAAGAAAAATAAAACTAAATTTTGAAAACACACTAATAACAGGACCAAAAAAAGTTGGTAAAACATTTTTGGTGTTTGATTTTCTAAAAACATTCAAAGGCAAATATAAATATATAGATTTTGCGGATTACAGAGAAAAAGATTTTAATTTTGAAGAGATTGATTTGGTAATTTATGATAATTACGACTTTTCCCATCTAATTCCTGATATAACAACATTTGTAATAAGCCAAGAAAATATAAATATTGAAGGATTTAGAAAGGTAGAACTTAAAGGACTTGATTTTGAAGAGTTTTTTGCATTTGAAAACACAACAAACATAAATCACTGTTTTGACAGATTCTTACGGCTTGGAAATTTCCCTAAAATTTTTAATGAAGAATATTTCAAAGACGAATATTTAAAAGAAACATTTGAACTTTTACCTTACAATAAAGAGATTTTATCATTTTTTTTCAGACACACGGGAGAAAAATTCACACTTTATCAAATCTATCAAATCCTAAAAAAAAGAATGAAAATAAGTAAAGACAACTTTTATAAAAGCACAAACGATATTATAAAAAACAGAGTAATTTATGAAGTAAATAAATTTAACTCTCCAAAATCCCCGAAAAAATTTTTTAGTTATAATTTTGCTTTTAGGAATATAATGACAAACAAAAAAAACATTTTACATAAATTTGAAAATATTATTTTTTTAGAACTTAACGAAAAAGAGATTTTTTATAAAGATACTTTAAGCTTTTATATCCCTGAAAAAGAGCTTGGAATTTTGGTTTTACCTTTTGCAAATGAAGAGAGTGCGAAAGAAAAACTAAAAAGAGTAAATGATGTAAAAAAAGTTGAAATCATTACAATATCAAATGAATTTGAAATAAAAAACAAAAATTTTGAAGTGGAGGTAATACCGTTTTGGCGATGGAGATTTGCGGAATAGACGAAGCGGGAAGAGGTCCCGTTGCCGGTCCTATGGTTTATGCGGGATGCGTTTTTAAAATGGAAAATGGAAAATGGAAAATGGAAAATTATTTTAATGAATTAAATGATTCTAAAAAATTAACGGCTAAAAAACGAGAGGAGCTGTTTGAAATTATAAAAGAAAATTCCATTTATCATATAGTTTTTAAATCAAATGATGAAATCGATGAAAAAGGGCTTTCACAATGTATTAAAGAATCTTTAATTGAAATAAAAGAAAAATTAAACGCCGATAAATATCTGTTTGACGGAAATTCAAATTTTGGAATTAAAGGAATTGAAACAATCATAAAAGGAGACACTAAAATCAAAGAGATAAGTGCTGCAAGTATTTTAGCAAAAGTAAGCAGAGATAATTTTATGATACAAATATCAAAAAAATATCCCGAATACAAATTTGAAAAGCATAAAGGATATATAACAAAAGAGCATATAGAACTCATCAAAAAACACGGATACTGTGATATTCACAGAAAAAGCTACAAACTAAAAGCCCTTCAAAAAACTCTGTTTGAGGCGGATAAATGAAAAAAATTTTAGGTTTAATTTTGACAATCAGTTTATATGCCGCATTTCCTGATTACTATTACAAAATTAAAAATATTCAAAAACAAAAAAAAGCATTTGTCAGTATAATGCTTCCTTTAATTCAAAATGAAAACAGGAAAATTTTACTTTTAAGACAAAAAATTATAAATATTTTTAATGATAAAAATCTTTTGTTTAATACGGAAGAACTCGCATTTTTGGCAAAAACCGCAAGAAATTATAAAATAAAAAATATTTTAAACGAAAAAGCTTACTTAATAAAAATAGATAAAATTCCTCCTTCCCTGGCTTTAGCCCAAGCGGCAATAGAAAGCGGATGGGGAAAAAGCCGGTTTGTAAAAAAGGCAAACAATATTTTCGGTCACTGGGAATATTCAAATAAAGGCTTAGCTCCAAAAAGCACCTATAAAAACATAGACATCAATTACTCTTTAAAAATTTTTCCTTCTATTGAAGATTCTATAAAAGTGTATTTTAGAAATTTAAATAGAAATAGAGCATATAGGGAATTTAGAGAAAAAAGAGCAAAATTTAGGAAAGAAAATAAGCTTTTCACAGGAATAGCTGCAGCTGATACTCTAAAAGATTATTCACAATTAAAAGAAAAATATATAAAAAGATTAAAAAAATTAATTACTTATAACAAATGGAATAAATATGATAAAAACAATTAATAAGGAGAATACAAAATGAACAACTATCAACAATACATAGATTTGGCAATAAACTGGGGAATAAAAATTGTAGGTGCCATTGCTGTTTTTCTCATAGGAAAATATTTGGCTCAGATTTTTACAAAATTATTGAAAAAAGCGCTTGAAAAAACAAAAACTGATGTGACATTAGTGAAATTTTTGGGAAATTTAACATATTTCGGGCTTTTAATTTTGGTAATAATAACGGCTCTTGGAACACTTGGAGTAAATACAACATCTTTTGCGGCAATTATTGCAGCAGCCGGTTTCGCTGTAGGTATGGCACTTAAAGACAATGTTTCAAACTTTGGAGCGGGAATTTTAATTTTACTACTTAAACCCTTTAAAGTAGGAGATATAGTAAATGCCGGGGGTGCAAGCGGAAGCGTAGAAGAAATCGGAATTTTTAATACTGTTATCAAATCAGGAGACAATACAATTACAATAGTTCCAAATTCAAATATAATAGGCAAAAATATTACAAATTACTCTTCAAAACCGATAAGAAGAATTGATTTAGTTATAGGTGTAGGATATGAAGATGATTTGAAACTTGTAAAAAGCACACTTGAAAATATTATCTCTTCAGATGAAAGAATTTTAAAAGACCCTTCTCCTGCTGTAGCTTTAGCAGAACTTGCAGACAGCAGTGTCAATTTTAATGTCCGCCCTTGGGTAAAAAGTGAAGATTACTGGGGTGTAAGAAGTGATTTGCTTGAAAAAATAAAACTTACATTTGATGAAAAAGGAATCAATATCCCTTATCCTCAAATGGACATTCATATACAAAAAACTGCTTAATCCCCGTTTTTTACAAACTTTTCAATATTCTCATAAATTCCATCCGTTAATTTTTCTCTTGCCTCAATACTGCTCCAAGCAATATGCGGTGTTAAGAGCACTTTTTTTGATTTTAAAAGAGGATTGTCTTTTTTTACAGGTTCATTTTCAAACACATCAAGACCTACAAAAATATCTTTTTTATTTAAAATTTCGGCTAAATCTTTTTCGTTTATAATTCCGCCTCTTCCGACATTTACTAAAATAGAATTATCTTTGATTAATGATAAATTATCTTTATTTAAAAGATTTTTGGTTTTTTCATTAAGCGGAGCGTGAATGGTAATTATTTTTGATGTTTTTAAAAGTTCATCTAATTCCACTCTTTTATACTCTTTATTTTCATTTTTACCGCTTGTTGAATAATAAACAACTTCCGCTCCAAAAGCACTAGCAAGTTTTGCAACACCTCTTCCTATTTCTCCAAGTCCTATAATTCCCCATCTTTTGTCTTTAATTTCAAACCAGTTTATAATATGAGTGAAAATTTTAGAATTTGGATATTCTTTTTTTGAATATTCATCAAAATAACAGACTCTATTTAAAAGTCCTAAAACAAGAGCGAAAGTGTGTTGAATTACAGAGTTTGTTGAATATCCGGCTACATTTTTTACTATTATTCCCTTTTTTTTAGCATATTCCAAATCTACATTATTCATTCCGGTTGCTGCGATTTGAATAAATTTAATATTGCTTTTATCCATAATTTCTTTATCAATTACCACTTTATTTGTTACTACAATATCAGCGTCTTTTACACGCTCTAAAGTATTTTGTTTAGAAGTTGTTTTATAAATTTCAATTTCTCCTAACTCTTTAAATCTATCAAAATCAACATCTCCTAAAGTCAACGCATCCAAAAATACTATCTTCATTTTCTCTCCTTTGGTATAATTTGCTAAAAAAGGCTTATTGTGAAAAAATTAATTATTCTAATTATAACAGTTTTAAGCTACTCTTTTTCAATGTCGGCAACTTACAAAGCAAAATACGGCTGGTTTGGAACGGTAGGAATTGCAAATGGATATTTTGAAAAAAACGCAACAAACTATAAAATAAGCACCTATTCACAAATTACAAAATTTATTGATTTTAAAAATTACCATATTTCACAGGGAATCATAAAAAACGGTATTTTAATTCCTTTAATTTATAAAAACATAATAATAAGAGATGATAAAAAATATTCTTTGATATATAAATTTGATTACAAAAACAAAAAAATTTATAAACTAAAATATAAAAACGGTAAATTTATTTATAAAAGAGTTTTAGATTTTTTTGCAAAAAACGATATTTTGACTCTTTATTTTAATCTTCCGAAAATTATGACAAAAAATAAACAAACTTTTTATGCTCTTGGAGGAGACAGAGATACGGGAAGAGTTGATGTGGAAATCTTATCAAAAGGAAAAATTACAAAAATAAAAGCAAATCTTTACAATAAAATTTTTGCAGGAGACAGGGGAATTTTATTTTTAGATATTAATACTTCAAATTGGGTAACTTTAAAAGGAATAGTGAAAAATGTTTTAAAAATAGGAGATTTAAAAGGAAAACTTGTTAATTTTAAACAAGTCCCTTAGTCTCTAAATATTTCGTATCGTAATTATTATTTATAAAATCTTCATTTTCAAGCATTTTAAGATGAAAAGGAGCTGAAATTTTAATTCCGGATATTGTAAATTCTTTTAAAGCTTCTTTCATAGCTTTTATTGCCTCATTTCTGTCTTTTCCGTAAGTAATTATTTTTGCAAGCAGACTGTCATAATATTGAGGAACAATATATCCCGCATAAATATGAGTGTCAACCCGGACATCTTTTCCGCCCGGAATATAAAGTTTTTGAATTTTACCGGGACTTGGAATAAATTTTTCAGGGTCTTCGGCTAATATTCTACACTCAAGTGCATGCCCTTTGATTTCAAAATCATCTTGAGAAGGTATTTTTTCTCCTTCTTCTATTTTTATCATCCATTCCACTAAATCAAGCCCTGTTACCATTTCACTTACCGGATGTTCAACCTGCAATCTGGTATTCATCTCCATAAAATAAAAATTCAGATTTTTATCTACCAAAAATTCAATAGTCCCGGCAGAATAATATCCGATGGCTTTTGCCGCGCGAACTGCTGTTTCGTGAAGTTTTTTTCTTGTTTTTTCATCCAAAATATTTGCAGGAGATTCTTCTATAAGTTTTTGATGTCTTCTTTGAAGTGAGCAGTCTCTTTCTCCTAAATGAATAACATTTCCGTGTTTATCCCCTAAAATCTGAACTTCTATATGTCTTGGTTTTTCTATATATTTTTCCATATAAATAGTAGCATCTCCAAAAGCGCTTTCAGCTTCACTGCTTGCTGCTAAAAATGCATTTTCTATATAACTTTCGTCTTCAACAACCCTCATTCCTCTTCCGCCGCCTCCGCTTGCGGCTTTTAAAATAACAGGATAGCCCACTTCTTTTGCCTGTTTTTTAGCTTCTTCTACCGAAGCAATAGCACCTTCGCTTCCCGGAATTACCGGCACACCCGCTTTTTTCATTACTTCTTTGGCTTTAGATTTATCCGCCATAATTTCCATAACTTCTAAACTAGGACCTATAAAGGCAATATTGTGTTCTTTACAAATTTCAACAAATGTTTGATTTTCACTTAAAAACCCGTATCCCGGGAATATAGCATCACATTCTGTTATTTCGGCAGCTGTTATGATTGCCGGAATATTTAAATAACTTTTATTAGATGGAGCCGGACCTACGCATACCGCACCGTCTGCAAATTTAAGATAAATAGCTTCTTTATCGGCTGTTGAATATACACAAACAGCCTCTTTTTCAAGCCTATGTATGGCTCTTATAGCCCTTAGGGCGATTTCCCCCCTGTTTGCTATTAAAATTCTTTTTAGTTTTTTCATAAATCAAACCTTTTTGACTCTAAAAAGTTTTGTATCAAATTCTACAGGCTGTCCGTCTTCCACTAAAATTTCTAAAATTTCACAGTCAAACTCGGCTTCAAGTTCGTTCATAATTTTCATAGCTTCAATAATACATAAAGTTTGACCTTTTTTTACTTTATCCCCTACTTTTACATAAGCCGGTGAATCCGGACTTGGAGCTTCATAAAAAGTTCCCACCATTGGAGAGGCGATAATATCACCGTCAACTTCACATTCCGGTTTGGCTTCTATTTGTTGCACCGGAGATTCTGTTGTAACAGGCACTTGCACAGGTTGAGACTGAACACTTTGAGTTTGCGGGGCTGTTGCGCTTTTATCAAGATATATTTTAAACTTTTCCGTTTCAAGTTCTAAAATATTCGTTTTTGATTTGTCAAATGCATCAAGCAGTTTTTTAATTTCTCTATAATCCATAATTTGCTCCTTGTGTTATATATAAAATGTATTTAATACAAAATGATAACATATTTTTGATACAATTTTAAAAAAAGGAAGAGAAAGGGCAAAGAAAAGGAAGATTCTTTTTCTTTGCCAACTTTATATTAAAGGTTAACAATGGGCGTAAAATCTGATATATGGATTCGTAATATGGCCGAAAATTTCGAAATGATAAAGCCTTTTGAAGAAAAACAGGTAAGAAAAGGGATTATCAGCTACGGCGTAAGCTCTTACGGTTACGATATAAGGGTCAGTGATGAATTTATGGTTTTTACAAATATAAATTCAACGGTAGTAGACCCGAAAAATTTTGATGAAAGAAATGTAGTTAAAACAAAAGGAGACTGTATCATTCCTCCAAATTCTTTTGCACTTTGCACAAGTGTGGAATATTTCAAAATGCCAAGAGATGTTTTGGCTATTTGTGTGGGCAAGAGCACCTATGCCAGATGCGGGATTATTGTGAATGTAACACCTATTGAGCCCGAATGGGAAGGGCATATTACAATAGAAATAAGCAATACAACGCCGCTTCCGGCAAAAATTTATGCGAATGAAGGAATAGCTCAGCTTATTTTCTTAGGTGCTGATGATTCTTTATGCCAGACAAGCTATGCAGATAAAGGCGGTAAATATCACGGACAAAGAGGAATTACACTTCCAAAGGTTGATAAATGAAATTATGTATAGCCCTGGATAATCCAACAAAAGAAGAAAATTTAAAATTAGCTAAGGAACTAAAAGAATATTCAAAAGATTTATGGCTTAAAGTCGGGTTTAGAAGTTTTATAAGAGACGGCAGGGAATTTATAGTTGAATTAAAAAATATGGGTTATAATATTTTTTTGGATTTGAAACTTTATGACATCCCAAATACAATGGCTGATGCTGCCGAAGAGATAGCAAAAATGAATATTGATATGTTTAATGTTCACGCAAGTGCCGGAATTAGAGCTATGAATGAAGTTATGAATCGTCTAAAAAAGTTTGAAAAAAGGCCTCTTGTTTTGGCTGTTACGGCATTAACCAGCTTTTCTGATGAAGAATTTAAAGAAATTTACGGAAAAGACATAGAAACAAAAGCACTTGAATTTGCAAAAGACGCTTACGAAGCCAAACTTGACGGAGTTGTATGCAGCGTATGGGAGGCTTTGGAAATCAAAAACAATACAAATGAAAACTTCATAACCCTGACACCCGGAATAAGACCTTTTGGTGAAGATGCGGGAGACCAAAGAAGAGTTGCGGATATAAAAACGGCAAAAGAAAACAAATCCGATTTTATAGTTGTAGGAAGACCTATTTACAAATCACAAAATCCAAAAAAAATCGTAGAACAAATATTAAAGGAGCTTAAATGAAAAAAATTATACTATCAGGACTTATGGCACTTTCACTTTTCGCATCAGATAAAATGTTAAGTAAAACGGAAATTAACACCGTTTTAAAATCAACACCAATTTACAATCAACTCGCATCTCAAATCAAAAGCGGAAAAATCAAAACAAAAGCCACAAAAAAAGACGGCTTTTATATAATAGAACTTGATACACCAAAAGGAAAAGGGCTGATTTATGTAACTTCAAATAAAAAATACACTATACTTGGCAGAGTTTTGAAAAAAAACGGTGAAATGTTAATTCCGAATTTCCCAAAACACGCAAACATTATAAAAAACGGCGTTATGTTTACATTTGGAAAAGGAAATAAAGAAATTTATATCGTAACAGACCCTGAATGTCCGTTTTGCAGAATGATGGAAAAAGAAAAAAGAAACCTGCTTGCAAAAGATTACAGAGTTCATGTGATTTTAATGCCTCTTCCGTTTCATAAATATGCAAAACCTATGAGTTATTATATTTTAGCTGCCAAAACCGACCAAGAAAGAGCAAAAAGAATGCAAAAAACTCTTTTAGGCGGAAACGAATGGAAAAATTTCCATCCTACAAAAGAACAGATTAAAAAATTCAATGCCGAACTTGCCAAAGCAAAAAAAGCGGCAAACGAATTAGGAGCTCAAGGCACTCCAAGCGTATATGACAAAAATTTCAATCCTATTCCTTGGCCTAAATTAGGAGATAAAAAATGAAAGCAAACGATTTTATAGATGCGACTTTATGTTGCTCATTAAAAATAATAAGAGCTCTTCACGAAGAGCTTAATTTATTTGAAGCAAAAGGAATAGGATTTGGAGGAGACAGAAGTTTAAACATAGACCTCATTGCTGAAAAATTTTTTATTGAAAAACTAAGCGAATTTGGAAATATTTTCTCAGAAGAAGCCGGTTTTATAGATAACGGCAAAGATAAAAAAATAGTAATTGACCCAATTGACGGAAGCTATAATGTTTCAAACCATATTCCGTATTTTGGGACAAGTGTATATTTTGAAGATACGGCCGCCGTTGTGGTAAATTTAAGTAACGGCGATTATTTCGTAAAAACAAATGAAAAAAGAGTATTTGATAACCTGTTTAGAAAACCTTTTATTTCTACATTCAGACACGATGTCATATTGTTTGAAAAAGCGTATCAAAATCCTGATATTGTGGCAAAACTTGCAAAACACAATCTTAAATTCAGAGCCCCGGGAGCACTTAGCCTTTCACTTTGTTACGGAGAATCTTCTAAAGCCGTTATTTACAAAGGTGGTATAAGAGAATTTGACATAGCTGCGGCTAGATTTTACAACAGTGAATGCTTTTGGCATATTGAAGATGATTTGATTATTATGAGCCCTAAAGAAAAAGACTTAAAAGAAGTTTTAAGTATCATAAAGGAATAAAAATGGGATTTAGTAACTTTTTAAAAAAATTTAAAAAAACTCAGCCAAGCAAAGAAGAAAAATCAACTACTTGGATTAAATGCCCGGCGTGTGGGGCTATAAGCTTTTATAAAGAAGTTGCAAAACAAAACAATACCTGTCCGAAATGCGGATATCATTTTAGAATGAATGCGGATGAAAGAATAAAATTACTGGCAGACGAAGGAAGTTTTGTTGAATATGATAAAGATTTAAAACCAAACGACCCTCTTAATTTTGTAGATAAAAAAAGCTATAAAAAAAGAATAGAAGAAAATTACAAAAAAACGGGCAGAAATTCATCTGTAATTTCAGGTGAATGCACTATAAACTCCATTCCTACCCAGTTAGTTGTTTTTGATTTTGCATTTATGGGAGGAAGCTTAGGAAGTGTTGAAGGTGAAAAAATAGTAAGAGCCGTCAAAAGAGCTATTGCCAAACAACAAGGCGTAATTATTGTCTCTACCAGCGGCGGGGCCAGAATGCAAGAATCTACATTCAGTTTAATGCAAATGGCAAAAACATCCGCAGCCCTGGCAAGTCTAGCCGAACACAATCTGCCATATATTTCGCTTCTTACAGACCCTACATTCGGAGGAGTCAGTGCTAGTTTTGCGTTTTTAGGAGATTTTATTTTAGCAGAGCCCGGGGCAATTATCGGATTTGCAGGACCAAGGGTTATTAAACAAACTATTGGAGAAGATTTACCCCAAGGTTTCCAAAGAGCGGAATTTTTACTTGAACACGGTCTTATTGATATGGTGGTAAAAAGAGAAGAACTTAAAAACACAATAGCCGATTTACTCAAATATACATTAAAGAATGCCTCTTAATGGCTCTTTACGCCCTTTTGGATTTTGATACACTGCAAAAATACAATATCTCCATAAAAGATTTTTGCAAAACCTCAAAAGGACTTAAAGCAAAAATTCTTCAATATAGAGACAAAAACTCCGGATTTGAAGAAAAATTAAAAAGAATTAAAGAAATTAGAAAATATTGGGAAAAAACTTTAATTATAAATGATACTTTAGAGCTTTTACCTTATGCCGATGGAATACATATCGGTCAGGAAGATTTAGAAAATTTATGCAAACAATATAATCTTACTCCCTATGAATTGATAGACAAATTAAAAAAAGGTCAACTCAACACTCAAAATTCAACACTCACAACTAAAATAGTCGGTCTTTCCACCCACAATAAAGAAGAAATAATAAAAGCAAATAAATTACCTCTAAATTACATAGGTCTTGGTGCATACCGTCCTACTGCTACAAAAGAAACCTCAAATATTTTAGGCAAAAAAATTATAGAACTTATAAAATATTCTTATCATCCCGTTGCAGTTATCGGGGGCGTTAAAATTTATGATAAAATTCCAGCAAAATTTAAAGTAGTAGGAAGCGATATATGCAAATTACCGTCTATTCAATTGAAAAAAAAGAGGATTTTGGGAAAGAAATAAATGAATTTATAAAAAAATCAAAACCTTTTGGTGATGTCAGAAACATAACACTCTATTCCAAAAATCTTGCAAAATCAACTAACCCTAAAAAAGAGTATTCAAAAATTTTTGAAAAATATACAAACGGATTTAATATAATTCTTTCACCTGAAGGAAAACTTGTTGACAGTTTTGAATTTTCAAAATTTTTTGAGCACTCTAATATAAATTTTTTTATTGCAGGTGCTTTCGGATTTGAAGAAAACTTCAAAAAAAACGGAAAATTAATTTCTCTAAGCCCTCTTACAATGAGTCATAAAATTGCAAAAATTATGCTTTTTGAACAAATCTACAGAGGTCTTAGTATCAAAAACAATCATCCCTATCATAAATAAAAGGAAGCAAATGAGTATGAATACAACACATTTTAAAGAAATTTTACTGCTTAGAAAAGCGGAACTTGAAAAAATTTTATTTAATATAACAAGTGAAATAAAAGAGATTAACAAATGCGATTTAAAAGACGAAGGTGACCTTGCAGCTGCAAGTATGGACAGCGGAAGAGATTATCAGATTCTTTTGAATCAAAAAAGAGAACTTGAAGAAATTAACGAAGCTTTGACAAGAATAGAAGAAGGAACATACGGAATTTGTGAAATGTGTGACGAGCCTATACAAATTGAAAGATTAAAGATAAAACCTTCGGCAAAATATTGTATAATATGTAGAGAATTAATAGAAAAGGAAAGGAAAAGGAATAAATGAAGAAATATACAATATTTAGCATTATTTTCATAGCCTTAATTTCATTAGCAATATATATAGAAAACAATTCTTTTACAACACTTAAAATAGGAAATATAAATTTATCTCTGCCTAATGCCTTGTGGGCGGCTATTTTTTTAACACTTTTTTTTATTGCTTCATTAATATTTTTCGGAATAATTCATTTTAAATCGTTTGTTTACCAAAAAAATGTAAAAAAAGATTTAAAAATAATTATAGACAATATTAAAAACAAAGTTCTTTACAAAAACAGTATTAAACCCACAAAAACATTAAATGAAATAAACGAATGTATAAAAAATATAGAAGGTTTAGAAATTAAACCGCAAAAAAGGGAAAATTACGAATTTTTTGAAGATATTGAAAAATTAAAAAACGGAGAAGTTATTGAAATTAGTAAATATAAATTAACTGACAAAAATCCGTGGTTTATATTAAATATTAAAAACCGCCTTAAAAACGAGCCTGAATATGCAAAAGATGTCTTAAAAAAATTTAAAGACGAAGAGCTTAGAAAAGAAGCGTTTTATATATGGGCAAAAACCGCCGGAGTCAAAGAAATTTTAAGAGAAGGTTATCCTATTACTTATGATATTGTAAAAGCCCATCTGCACGATGAATATTTTAATCTTTTACTTTCTCAAGGAGAACTGAAGCTCAGCATAAAAGAAGAGATAGATATTGCAAAAGAAATTTACGGCTCGATTGACCCGGACAGCGAACTTGAAATGCTAAAACCGCTAAAATGGGCGGAAGCTTATATAGCCATAAAATATGAGCATTTAGAACTTGCAAAAGAGCTTGTTGATACAAATAATCTTAAATTCTTTGATTATTTCTTGAAATTAAAAGAAACTTCCCAAAAAGTTGACATTGATGAATATATCCAATCTGCTCAAATCTTCTGAGTCTCTTTTTTTCTTAGCACCACTTGCCGGATATACGGATTTGCCTTTTAGAAGTGTAGTTAAAAAATTCGGCTGTGATTTGACTTTTTCCGAAATGATAAATGTAAACGCCATTGCATACGACAATGAAAAAACAAAAAAAATGATGATAAAATCCCCTCTTGAAAATCCATATTTTATTCAAATTGCCGCAAATAATATAGAAAAAACTATTCAAGCCGTTGAAATAATTAATGAAAATAATGATATTGACGGAATTGATATAAATCTTGGCTGCCCCGTCCAAAAAGCAAGAAAAAGCGGATACGGAGGAGTTTTGCTTAAAGATGAAAACAAAGACAAACTAAAAGAGATAGTAAACACCATAATTAAAACATCAAAAAAGCCGGTAAGCGCTAAAATAAGACTTGGATTTGAAAAAAAAGTAGCTGTTGAGAGGGCAAAATTATTGCAGGATTTAGGAATTGAGTTTTTAACCGTTCACGGAAGAACCGTTAAACAGATGTATAAAGGTCAGGCAAATTACGAAGAGATTAAAAAAGTTGTAAAAGCTCTTGATATCCCAGTAATTGCTAACGGAGATATAACAGATTATGAAAAAGCAAAACAGGTGCTTGATTTTACCGGTGCAAAAGGTGTGGCAATAGGAAGAGGCGCTATCGGAAAACCTTGGATTTTTCTTGAAATGAAACAAAATGGAGTTATTACACCCGAGCAAAAAAAAGAAGTTTTGCTTGAGCATTTCAATCAAATGATAAACTGGTATGGGGAATACGGAGCAATTTTATTCAGAAAACATCTGCATCAATATTCAAAAGGAATAGCCAAAGCCAGTGAATTTAGAAATAAAATAAACGAAGAGACAAACCCGGACAAAATCAGAAAATTTATTGAGGAGTATTTTTAATTTGACAAAAAATAGTTTTTTTGTTTTAATGTGAAAAAATCACATAAAATGAGAAAAAATGTTAATTGAATTTGAATTTAGTAATTATAAATCTTTTAAAAATAAAACAACTTTTTCTTTAGAAGCAGTAAATATCGATGATTTAAAAGAACATTTAATTGAAAACAATTATTTAAAAGTATCGGCCATTTTAGGAGCAAATGCAAGTGGAAAAAGTAATTTTGTCAAAGCATTTATTAAATTTACTTCAATAATAAGAAATTCAATTAATCCTGAAAAACAAAAAAGCTATCCTCATGAACCTTTTAAATTAGATATAAATACACAAAATGCCCCTACATTTTTTCGAATACATTTCTTTGAAAATGACTCTTTTTTTGAATATTCATTTGGAATAGACAAAACGG
>Ga0256829_1002430_pt1 | contig 13878 bp, 12 predicted proteins | sample 131447metaG_FD_185979 | JGI IMG/M metagenome (GOLD analysis project Ga0256829, IMG submission 185979) | Hydrothermal vent microbial communities from Lau Basin, Pacific Ocean - 131-447 | ecosystem: Environmental > Aquatic > Marine > Hydrothermal vents | place: Pacific Ocean: Lau Basin | collected...
ATAACAGTATTATTCATTGTGTATGGACTCCTTTGGTTTGCAAACTCCCACCTTATTCAAGTGAGGTGGTGGAGTCCATACATCGCCGAGGCCGAGCCCAATGGAGGGTTTGCGGCGTGCGGTGAAAGCTTGAGTTGTTTATAGGGAAAGCAACACACTTTTTACAGCCGTCCGAGGCATGGATGCCGAGGCCGAGCCCACAAGGATGTGTTCACGGCGTGCGGTAAAAAGTGCGTTGCTTTCCCTTGGGGCTGAGTTCTTTTTTATTTAATCACTACGCAAGCGTATTTAGGGCCTGAAACACCATCTACGTCTGGCCCTCTGTGAATCATTAATGAACGGCCTCGTAACTCGTTAAGAGTAAGCCCCTTCCCTATCACAGGCGCTACAACACGTCCATTTTCATCAACTTCTAAAGGCGGTAAATCCCCCTTAGGCTTCATCATCGCCATGTGCATACGGTGCTGTTCTGGCGTCATGGAAGACATATCCATATCAGCCATCATAGTCATATCGTGTCCATAATGTTCGCCAGCGGCTAGACCTGCTTTTTGCTCACCGTTAAGTAACCCAGCATCACACGATGGATTTTCGTGAAAATGCAGGCCATTCAATCCTGATGGCAAACCTTGGGCATCTATTACCACCTTAACACCGCTGTCAATCGCACTAATCTCAGCATAACCCAACCCTTGCGCCACACCTAAATTGTTAATTTTGTGTACCGGAAAGCGTAAAACATCTTTAGGGTCCAATTCCACAAGCATAGATCTCAATGGCGCCTCCATGTGATCTGGCAGATTACCCTTAAGTGCCGACAGCGCATAATCTAGTGCACTTTGAGTATCACCTGCTAATTGTCGATTCACCGCTAAATGAGCCAAAACCGCTTCATCCGCTGGCATTAAGGACAATGCTCGCTTAAGTGCATCTTGACCAACATTAAGGTTTCCTTGCTTTGTTAATAACCAACCTTGAGTATCAATAACCGCTGGATTTGTACTATCTATTGCGGCCGCTTTATTAAGCAATTGCGCCGCGAATGCTAAGTCTCCATCGCGATCTGCTATGGTGATGGCTTGCATTACTAGTGCAGGCACACTGAATGGTTTAAGTGAAACCGCTTTAACAAACAATTCCTCTGCCAGAGCTAACTCACTGCCTGAATATGCTGTGAGTCCTTTTTCATAGTAAAGCTCCGAAGACAAGGGGTTGGCGGCTATAGCTTGGTCAAATATGGGCAATACCGACTTGTGGTCTTTCGCGGCCATTCCCGAAGAATGACTATGTTGTCGGTGATCATGCGCCGCGCCAATTAATGCCATCCAGTAGTTGATTTGGGTTGGTGCCAATGTGGCAGCTTTGGTAAAGGCTTCTTGAGCAGCTTCATTTTGCATATCGTTGTAAAAAATCACGCCTTGGCGAAAGTAAATTTCATGAGCATCGGGGTGTTTTACAGCCCCCTGAGAAAGTATTCGACCTGCCTCGTAGGTATCTCCCGCCGCCACATGCAAATCAGATAACACTAAAAGCGTGGATAAATCATTTGGTGATTGGGATAGCTCCTTAGAAACCAATTCAATTAGCCTATTACCTTGACCTACCTGCATTAAGAATTCACCCAGCGGTGCTAGCTGCAAAGGTTGTATCGGTCGAGAAAGTGCCTCGAAATAGCTAACGATTGAGGCATTTCGCGCATTCGTATTACCGGTCAACGTATAACTTTTGATGAGTTCTAGCTCTTTTTGCCGAATTAGCCCGTTCGCTTGAGGCTCTAGCCCTGACAGTAAGGAAATAGCGTCACTATGTTTGCCTTGCTGATTTAGTAAACGCGATTGTGCTAACAACGATGGGAATAAATCCGCAGCAGGTGACTTACTCAACGAGTTTAAAATTTCTAAACCACTGCTTGTTTCACCTATAAGGCTGTACGCCTCCAACAATCTTACTTTTGCTTCGTAAACAAGGCTTTCGTCAGTATTTGATGCTTCGTCATTGCCGTAAGGTTTCAATAGCTGAACTATTTCTTCATGGCGCTGAGCTACTCGTAACAACTCTGCCAACTCCAACACTTCAATTGCTATACCATCGTTTGTCAGCCAACGGTTGCGTTGTTTGGTGTAATCGATAGCGCCTGCAATATCACCTTGCTGTAAACTAAACCAAATTAAATACTTAAAACCTCGAAGATCAGGGCGTTCTAAGCTAACGGCCTGGGTAAATTGGGGGATTCCTTTCGCATACTGCTGCTCGTTAAATGCCATCATACCCAGTAACACGTAAGGTGTACTAAAGGAAGGATAAGCGCTAACCACTCTATTAAGAGCAGCCTCTGCTTGACGATATTTCGCCTTTTTAATCAATTCAACGGAGGCTAAATACAGACCGTACATATCTTCAGGATGACGTTTAAGGTAGTTAGCCAACCCTTGTGATGCTCTTGGATCGTCAGCTAGCATAAGCTGCGCGATAAATGACAGCGCTTCGGGATCTTTCACATCGTCCTGCAAAGGCGGCGCTACGATAAACTCTGCCATACCGCGATTAATGTCATTGAGCTGACTTTTAGACAGTAGTTCCATCAAACCCGAGTCTGACCAAACTATAGAGTTGTATCTTCTATCTAGTTCAGTGGACGTAACTGTTAACCCGGCATGTACCTCACTCACTAACAAAACAGTCACAAGAGAAAATATGACACCAAGTGACTTTCTCACCCTCTTTGTTTTTCCTTGTATTGTGTACGGCATAGTGTGTCCTTAACTTTAGTCAACTGAATTATCATATCCCCACTTTGCTTGAAGTTCAGCAATGCGTGCTTTTGCACTGGGAGGTATCATAGAAATATAGTGCGTATACTCAGAATTTGCTTTATTTACTATGGCTTTAGTCACTTGTTCATAAGACGCAGTTCTTGTTTTAAACGCTTGCGCACGAACATCAACCTCTTGGCTTTCCGCCTTTTCTGCTAACCAGTAGCGCATTAAAAATTCATCTAATGCTGGAGTCATTCCCTGATGTTGCACAATATCTTCGTATTTAATGGTAATAATACGCTGATCTAATTGATTTGCAGTAGACTGCCAAACTGCGTCGACATGCATTAAATATTGGCTAATAGTGTCGGCGGAATATTGCCAAGGTTCATAGTGCATAAAATTTGCAAAATAATTAGACAGCACTACGGCCAAAGGATCTCTAACACAGCGAATTATCACGGCATGGCTATCTAGCTGGCGAATAAAAGGTAAACGAAGGGCATTGAATAGGTTTTTGTCAACACTAGGCGTGCCGCTGTTATAAGCATTTGGTGATTCCAGACTATATTGGCTGGCTTGGTACCATTGCTCGAATGTTAACCCCCACCAGGCATCAGTCACTTTGTTCGATAATGTCCCGATGGCGTTGGGGATGGCACTTGATTCACCATAACTAACTGCTTTGTAATGAGAGCAGCAAAGCCGTTCAAGTAAAGTGGAACCGCAACGAGGAAACCCTAAAATATACAAATGTGTTGATTTTGCGCTTTTATCCTCGCTTACCCCGTAAGAGGTATGGCTAAAATTGGCAATTGAGGCGCGTTGCTGCGCTAAGGTAAGCCAATCTTTTTTACAGGGGGCTGCTCGCTTATTCTTAGCCATTGCCGCTGCATCAAAGGCGCCTTGATAATCATTAGACAATCTTGCAAGTGCCAGCTTTTCGCTAAAATAAGCCCGCTGGACTTCATGATTATTCTCAGACACATGAGCTTCGGCATACGCAAGATATGTAGCGGCCTCGTTCACATGCGCCATCTTTCTTGATAACTTCGCCGCCAACACATACCAATGGGTGTTGGAAGTGGCTTGCTCGCAAATCAGAAGACATACGCGCCAATTCCCCTGTTGCGCCAAACGCTCTGCATCAGCTATCGCTTGCTTTATAGGTACTTTTTTAGGTAAACCCGTCCACGGTTTGCTCGATACTTTGAGCAAACAACACGAAGAAGGCGTTTGATTATTGCCACAATGACAAAGAGGCATTTACAACCACATGATCAGGAAGGCAGCCAATTGGCTGCCTTCAATAAAAACAAATGAGCACTTGATTAAAGTTTACGCTTGTTTCTTCTTGAACGGAACATAAACAATCCCGCCAATCCACCAAGGGCAAATATTGAAGGTGCAGACACCGCCGCAACAGGTTCAGTAAGATTAATTGTTAGCGTACCTCGGTCGGTAAGGCTACCGTCACTGCCTTCAAATACAGCTTGATAAGTACCGGCTGCAAATCCTGTCGAATCCCACTCAAACGCATAGGTACCCGGTGTGAAACTGTAACTTGCTGGATTAACTGCACTACCAGAACCGTCTAAGAAACTGATGAAGCTACCAGTTACTGGGTCGAGGTCTGGGTCGGTCATTACTATGGTTTCAGAAATAGTGTCGCCCACAAGCGCGTTTACCACATCATCAACCACTGTTGGTGCCTGATTAGTCACTGTACCTGTATCCACGGCGTCGAACAACCAAACGAATTCCACTGAGCTGCCATCGGCTGCGTCTATTGTGCCACTGTATGCCTGGTCGGCTCCTGGATTTGACAAGTTGTCGGCATACTGAGGGTTAGTAATAGTAATTTGACCAGTGGCATCAATACTAAAGCCAGCAGCCTGAGAGCTCATACCGGTTGATACATGAGTATCGTCGTATGTTACCGTGCCAATTACATCCAAATTGTCACTGTATGTTGTCCCACGAACAACTTCTTGTTGAATGTTTTGAATATCGAAAATAATCGGAGAGTTAGCGGTACTGCCGTCCCAAAAGATTGAAGAGGTCGTACCGTAGCTACCACTAGCATTAGGTACACCACTAACCCACGAGCCTGAACTCCAAGACATAGTATAGAGGCCAGCTGACGGAAGCTGGAAACTGAAATCTTGAGAAACAGCAGCCCTTCTAGAATCGCTCGTATTTTGAGATATTGAATTTGCGCTTACACTACCCACACCACCGGTAACCGATAGACTGCTAATACCATCATGAGGAAAACTACCCGCAGAGGTTCCAGGTGATAGTCGCCAAAACGAAGTTGCATCAACAGTCACCAACCCTGTTGCGCTAACCGTAGGAACTACAGCAGCCCCACGAAAATGGCTTGCACTAGCATTGCTAGAAATTAACGTTGCTGCTACCGCTACGGTAACAAGCGAAGACTTGAAGATTTTGCTCATTGTACCAGTTTCCTTGATGAACCTGCAGTTCTGTCTGCGGCGTAAAGTGTTCAAGTTAAAACCAGTAAAGCTATTTTTATGCCAACTTACAATTGATTGAAAAACAGCCATTTTTTAATTTTACTAACATAAAACTTACAATCGAGGCAATATACAATAATGTTATTGAGCGGCTAAAACACCATTCTAATTAGCTGTATCACCAACAATATTCCCATCAAGGGCCATATCCAACGGGCCCATTTGGCGGCGTCTTCGTTACTAATACGCATTTTTGAGCGCTCTAGTAACGGTACTACTATTAATAACGCACCGAAAAGCACGGCTAGTAAGATAATTACTTCCATTTTTGAACTCCTATTGCGTAGGCAAGTACTTGTTTTTTGAGTGGCTTCAGGCCTTGTACAAGTTCTAATAATTTGTTTCTAGCAATAGATACAAAAGTGTTTGCGTTACTAAACAACGCATAAAACCCGTCCATCGCCGACATCATTAATAGATTGTCTTTTCTTCTGACTGCTTCATAGTCACTCAATAGGCGCTTTGAGAACTCAACTGACCTCACATCTGAACAACGTTCAACACAGTCTAAAAGTGCCCCCACATCCTTGAACCCTAGGTTCACTCCCTGCCCTGCAAGAGGATTAATGGTATGAGCCGCATCACCAATCAATATGGCAGACTGGGACACATACTTATTCGCATGGGCGCGAGTTAACGGAAATGACGCCCAATCAAGCACTTCAAAGTCATTATTCGTTTGTAGTTCTGCTGGAAACGCAGAGAGAATTTTGGCTTTGAGTTGAGTTGAAGAGAGCTTTTTTAAACTCTTTAATACGATTTCATCGTCGTACCACACTAGCGACGCATAACGGCCAAATAAAGGTAAGAACGCTCTGGGGCCTGAGGGCGTAAATTGTTGCCACGTTATTGGGTCTGTTTTATGCGCCATTTCAACGAGGATCCCCATCGCCTGTTGTTGATATTGCCACCCGGTTTGTCCTATGTGAGCAACGTTGCGAACTTGAGAATTAGCACCGTCAGCCCCTATTATCCAGCGAGCTTCTATAGCGTGGTTACCTACTTTCACAGTCGCACCGCTTGGCCCTATACTCATAGTGGTCACTTTGTCTTGGGTAAACCATACAACATTGTCGTATTGAGCAAGTGCCTGATGACAACCCAATTGAATGAGGCGATTTTCTACAAAATACCCCAGTTGCGGCATATCAATGCTTTTTGCGGTAAAGTCAGTTCGAGAATCGGTATTTTCCCACACACTAAGTCCAGTATATGGTTTTACCCGCATTGATGCTATATGACGCCATGCCCCTAGTGTATCGAGTAAATTCACTGACGTTTGACTTATCGCAGACACCCGAATATCTGGCTTGCTTTCCCGTTCAAAAGGTAACGGCATATTGGGCTCTATAATAGCAATACGATAGCCTTTCTTTGCCAAACCCAAGGCTGTAGCGGCACCAACCATTCCACCACCATTAATACAAAAATCGTACATGTTCGCTCCTGCATACATACGGCCAGTATTATTACTCATTTACACTCGCGAATGTAATAAAAACCTCAGAAGTAAATGAGGTGGATCAAGTCAACCTTTATATACATAAAAAGCGCACTATTCACGGATAACACTGGGCAAGGGCCTTGTTTAGCGCTAAAATACGCGGCTATTTTGAACATATTCCCTGATTTTACGCCATGACAGTATCAGCACGGTGCTGAGCGAATTCAAAAATACGTAATGTCAACGCGTTACAGGACGAAACAACAGGTTAACGAATAGTTGTTATGACTAAAAAGCTGTATATAAAAACGTGGGGCTGCCAAATGAACGAGTATGACTCGGAAAAAATGGCTGACCTATTAGATACAACTCACGGATTCACTGCTGCACAAGAGCCAGAAGATGCAGACGTTATCTTACTCAACACCTGTTCAATCCGTGAAAAAGCGCAAGAGAAAGTCTTTCATCAATTAGGACGTTGGAAAACGTTAAAGCAAGACAACCCTAACCTCATTATTGGTGTGGGCGGCTGTGTGGCTTCACAAGAAGGCGATACTATTAGACAGCGCGCGCCCTACGTTGACTTAGTGTTTGGGCCACAAACCCTTCACCGCTTGCCTGAAATGATTAATCAAATTAACGGCGGTGCTAAATCTGTTATTGATGTTAGCTTTCCTGAAATAGAGAAGTTCGACCGACTTCCAGAACCTCGAGCTGAAGGGCCAACAGCATTCGTATCAATAATGGAAGGTTGTTCAAAATATTGTACCTTCTGCGTGGTTCCTTACACACGTGGTGAAGAAGTGAGTCGTCCAGTAGATGACGTACTTCTTGAGATCGCACAGCTAGCTGAACAAGGCGTTCGTGAAGTGAACCTGCTTGGTCAGAACGTAAACGCCTATCGTGGCGACCATCACGATGGAACTGTGTGTCGTTTCTCTGAATTACTTGAGCTTGTGGCAAGTATCGACGGCATCGATCGCATTCGATACACCACGTCTCATCCGGTTGAATTTACCGACGACATTATTGAAGCCTATGCTTCTATTCCGGAACTCGTAGATCACCTACACCTTCCGGTTCAAAGTGGTTCAGATCGTATTCTTAACTTGATGAAGCGCGGCCATACGGCCCTTGAATACAAATCTAAAATCCGTCGACTACGTAAAGTGCGCCCTAACATTTGTATGTCGTCAGACTTTATCATTGGTTTTCCCGGTGAAACTGACGCCGATTTTGAGGCGACGATGGATTTGATTCAATCAGTAAATTACGACTTGAGCTTTAGCTTTATTTACAGTGCTCGTCCTGGCACTCCGGCAGCTGACGCTGTAGACGACGTGTCGGAAGACACCAAAAAGCAACGTCTGTATTTACTTCAACAACGTATAACCCAACAAGCACTGCGTATCGCTCGTGGCATGCTAGATACGGAACAACGCATTCTTGTTGAAGGGCCTTCAAAGAAAAACCCAATGGAGCTTTCGGGACGTACTGAAAACAACCGGGTGGTTAACTTTGAGGGGAGCCCAGATATGATTGGTGAATTCGTGGATGTAAAAATTACCGACGTGTTCACTAATTCACTTCGCGGCGAACTGGTGCGACGTGAAAAAGACATGGGGTTACGGGTTGCTGTTTCTCCCCAGTCTATTGTGGCGAAGCATCAACCTAACCAGCCTGACGAGCTTGGTGTTGGTCAATACACACCATCTTAATAAAAGATTAGAGAGGAAATAAGAAACTTGAGTACTTTGGTTAGCAGTGAATTTAGTTTGGAACCGGCAGATGCGAAGCGCTTGTCGAGCTTATGTGGCCCCTTTGATGATAATATCAAACAAATAGAACGTCGACTCGGCGTTGAGATCACCTATCGCAACAATGACTTCAAGGTATTAGGTGAGCCACAACAAATGAATAGTGCCGCCGAATTGCTCAAGTTACTTTATATTGAAACTCAACCGGTGAAAGGACGTATCCCTGAATTGGAGCCAGAACAAGTTCATTTGGCCATTCAGGAAGCTAGAGTACTAGAGAAAGAGTCGACACACGCCTACGGCAAAGAAGTTAACATTCGTACCAAACGCGGTGTTATAAAGCCTCGAAACCCTAACCAAAGCCAATATGTAGCGAATATCATCAATCATGATATTACCTTTGGTATAGGCCCTGCGGGTACAGGTAAAACGTATTTGGCAGTTGCAGCTGCCGTTGACGCCTTAGAACGCCAAGAAATTCGACGAATTCTACTCACTCGTCCAGCAGTAGAAGCTGGTGAAAAGTTGGGTTTTTTACCTGGTGACTTGTCACAAAAAGTAGACCCCTACTTGCGCCCTTTATACGATGCATTATTCGAAATGCTAGGGTTCGAAAAAGTAGAAAAGCTGATGGAGCGCAACGTCATTGAAGTTGCTCCACTAGCTTACATGCGTGGTCGTACGCTAAATGACGCTTTTATTATTTTGGACGAAAGCCAAAACACCACAGTTGAACAAATGAAGATGTTCCTCACCCGCATAGGTTTCAATTCTAAAGCGGTAATTACAGGGGATATTACACAAGTGGATTTACCCCGAGGGGCGCGTTCAGGCTTAAGAAATGCCATTCAAGTGCTTGAAAGCGTTAACGACATTTCATTTAACTTTTTCAATGCCGATGATGTTGTAAGACACCCTGTTGTGGCTCGTATAGTAAGAGCGTACGAAGTACACGATGCAGAACAAGAACGCATTCGCAAAGAAAAGAAAGAGCAAGCACTAAAACAACAAGCAGAAGATAACTCAGCTCAGAACACTGATAGCGGTGATAGCGAGTGAGTGCAATTGTTGATTTACAACAAGCCTACGAAGGGGAGCCGGAAATAATAGCGGCTATCCCTTCCCTTTCAGACATTCAGCGCTGGGCTGATGCGGTACTAACTACAGAAGCGCTGAGTGAACAGGAGTTTACGGTACGCTTTGTAGATGAAGAAGAGTCTCAAGCGCTAAATCATGAATACCGAGGTAAAAACAAACCCACCAATGTACTTTCTTTCCCCTTCGAAGCTCCGCCAGGCATAGACATTAACCTGCTTGGTGATCTAGTTATATGTGCCCCAGTAATTGCGCGTGAAGCTACAGAGCAGTCTAAAAGCACTTTATCACACTACGCCCACATGACAGTTCACGGCCTATTACACCTTCTTGGTTACGACCATATCGAAAACGGCGAAGCAGAAGTAATGGAAGCTAAAGAAATAGCTATTTTGTCGACCTTGGGTATAGACGACCCTTATCAAGCAAAGTAAGTTATTCCTTAGTGGCCCCAAACTCGTGGGAACAAATCTAAGGGATAATGCTGTGCGAGAAATCAACGACATAAAACACGAGCCCGTCATACTCCGTTTTTTAGAAAAGATGCCAGAGCGCGTCGCAGACTCTTTCAACGAAGAACAGCTCTCACATATTAAAAATGCCATAGGAGCTCGTGAATGGGGTGCTCACAAAGTTGATCTCAGAGGCACAATCAAGTTTTTCCGCTGGCGCTACTATTACGTCATACTTGCTGGACGCAACCGTAGAACACTATCAGACAAAGAGTTGCGTATAGCTGCTCTATTGAACGCTATGCTGTTCACTGGATTCGTGTGTGTATCAGTGCTGTTTGGGTTGATAGTTTTGTATTTGATGAAATCGGCACTGGGGATTAATTTGATCGAGGGCTGGAGTTTGGGACTGTGGGATTGGTTTAAGGAGCAACTTTAACTCATTTCCACCAATACGTTTGAGTATTTAGCTTGAAACTCCTTTTTTATCTTGATTCGCGAAAGCAACTCCCGATACACTTAAAATAACGTTTTTCAAAAGCATCTAAAGAATTCACACGGGTGCTTGTGACACTTTTAAAAGTTTTGCGCTAAGGTTTTGATTCGTGAAGAAGATTATTGCTGGGAAGGATAACAGTGGCAAGTCTGGTGGGCTAATAGTAAGAAACCAGAGTGGATTCTCGACGCTATACCGACTGATTGATCTCACTCTCGTAGCCGTTATTTATTACTCATCTTATTTATATTTTGGCCACCCGATTACCGATGCAGCGGATCTAGTGGTTCTTTTTACGTTTCTTGTTTCCTTTCAACTCGTTGCTGAAGCGCTTGATTTGTACAGATCGTGGAGAGGATTTACCAGTTCGGACATCGCGAAATCTACTACGTACTGCTGGGCACTGACGTGCGTTCTCACCTTAACAATGGCTTTTCTGCTTGCTGACAGCATCTCGCAAAGACAAACGTCTATTGTTGTTTGGTCAACAACTTCACTTATTGTGCTCATAGGATGGCGCATTGTAATGCGAACCTTTCTGTTTCAAATCAGAAAGAGTGGCATGAATAGCAGGCAGGCAATAGTTATTGGTGCTACTAACACCGGTTATAGCCTTGCCCACCAGATTATTGAAAACGACCAACTTGGTATTCGTTTTGAAGGTATGTACGACGACCGTTCACCCGATCGCTTAGAACATGAATTTCAAAATCAAGTGTTAGGAACCATCGAAGAAGCCATAGATCTCGCTAAGGCGAACAAGGTTGATTACATTTATATTGCATTGCCTATGAGTGCAGAAAAGCGCATTCAGCATATTTTGGAAAAGTGTTCCGACACCACAGCCAACGTTTACATAGTTCCTAACTTTTTCGTTTACAACCTTCTTAATGCGCGTTGGCAGAGTATTGGCTCTGTGCAGGCACTCAGTGTTTATGACACCCCATTCCAAGGCGCTAGCGACCTGCTAAAACGGGTCGAGGACATTGTTGTAGGCTCCATCATACTCACAATGCTCACCATCCCAATGTTGTTCATTGCCGCTGCTGTAAAATTAACCTCACCCGGCCCTATTATTTTCAAGCAAAAGCGTTACGGGTTAGATGGAAAGCAAATACTGGTGTACAAGTTCCGGTCGATGAAGGTGCAAGATAACGGCCCGGTGGTTAAGCAAGCAACCAAGAACGATCCAAGAATTACTAAGCTAGGCGCATTCCTTCGTAAAACTTCACTAGACGAGCTTCCGCAGTTTATTAATGTACTGCAAGGCAGAATGTCTATTGTTGGCCCTCGCCCTCATGCTGTTGCTCACAATGAAGAATACCGCAAGCTTATCAAAGGATACATGCTAAGACATAAAGTACGCCCCGGTATTACAGGTTGGGCTCAGGTTAACGGCTTCCGTGGTGAAACAGAAACCATTAATAAAATGGTGAAGCGAGTTGAATACGATTTAGATTATATTCACAGATGGTCAGTATGGCTTGATCTTAAGATTATTTGGATGACTATTTTCAAAGGCTTCACCAACAAAAACGCCTACTAACCTTAGTTTTAAATACAGCGGGTGATAATTCATATGCACCCGCTGCTACTTTAGTTACCGTTCCAAACATATCGACACATATTCCTACTAATAAACCATTGACGACCTCTAAGAAGATCATTAACGTTAGCCTTGAATAAATTACCTATTGGACATTATGAGCGACGATAATCCCCACTCTACCAACGGCTCTTCGAGTAAAAGTTGGTTGGACAAAATCAAACACTCTTTTTCTGGCGAGCCGAAAAATAAACAAGATTTGGTAGAAGTCATTACAGACGCTGAACAAAACGATGTTATTGACCCTCAAACACGGGAAATGATTGAAGGCGTTATAGGTGTTAATGACATGCGCGTACGAGATATTATGATCCCTCGCGCACAAATGATAACCATAGATATTGAGCAAAAGGTAGAAGAATTTCTCCCAGTCATGCTCGAATCTGCTCATTCACGCTTCCCTGTAATTAGTGAAGATAAAGATCACATCGAAGGGGTTTTGCTTGCTAAAGATTTGCTGAGCTTTGCCTTTGATCCTGAAAAATCATTCAACCTTGGTGATGTACTTCGCCCCGCCGTTATCGTTCCTGAAAGTAAACGCGTTGACGTACTGCTGAAAGAATTTCGTCAACAACGTTATCACATGGCTATTGTTGTTGATGAATACGGTGGTGTCTCTGGCTTGGTAACAATTGAAGATATACTTGAGATCATCGTTGGCGAAATTGAAGATGAATACGATGTTGAAGAAGACGGTACTGACGATATTCGCCCATTGAACAAATCGACCTACTCAGTAAAAGCATTAACGCCAGTTGACGAGTTCAATACCTTTTTTGAAACATCATTCAGCGAAGAAGAAGCGGACACCATTGGCGGTATCGTACTAAAAGCATTTGGGCATATGCCTGAAACTAACGATGAGGTTAGTATTGACGATATTCGCTTTAAAGTCACCCACTCTGATAAACGTCGCCTCATTCAATTGAAGGTTACGCTTACTTCCTTAGAATAATCTGACAGTCACATGATCACCCTACTTTTACTCGCTCTCAGTGGAGCGAGTCTTACTTTTGCTTATGCACCTTTCAGTATTTGGCCTCTAGGGCTATTGGCAACCGCATTCGCATTAAGAAAAATTGCGGCATCTAAGGCGAATAGATTTAAGTTAGCTTGGTTTTTTGGCTTAGGTTGGTTTGGCGCTGGAATAAGCTGGGTTCATGTAAGTATTGCTGATTTTGGTGGCTTACCTATTGTTGCTTCAATTGGCTTGATGCTGCTTTTGTGTGGTTATCTTGCGCTATATCCTGCCTTAGCCATCTGGTTGTCGTTGCGGCTATTCCCAACAAAGCTACTCCCGTTGTCACTACCTTTTTTCTGGCTGCTAATGGAGTGGTTAAGAAGCTGGCTATTATCGGGATTTCCTTGGCTATCATTAGGCTACAGCCAACTAGCCTCCCCATTATCTGGATGGGCGCCTATAATTGGCGAAACTGGTTTATCTTTGCTTATTATTGTACTAGCGAGTATGTTAGCGGTGATCTCAAGGGTACAGCAATGTCTTCCCGCACTGCTAGCTATTTGCATCGCCTATGGCAGTGGTTGGGTAGCCAAGCAGCATTCTTGGGTGACACTAAACGATACTCACAGTATTGCCATGATACAGGGAAATATTCCTCAATCACTGAGATGGATGCCCGAACAAGACGAGCCAACCATGCAGCGCTATTTGGCTCTTACCGAACCCTTTTGGCAAAGCGACCTAATCATCTGGCCTGAGGCAGCGGTTCCT
>Ga0256829_1002431_pt1 | contig 13871 bp, 15 predicted proteins | sample 131447metaG_FD_185979 | JGI IMG/M metagenome (GOLD analysis project Ga0256829, IMG submission 185979) | Hydrothermal vent microbial communities from Lau Basin, Pacific Ocean - 131-447 | ecosystem: Environmental > Aquatic > Marine > Hydrothermal vents | place: Pacific Ocean: Lau Basin | collected...
CATGTTGGAGTAAAAATAGAAGAGTCGAATTTAAACTACTACCATAAATTTATATAGCCATGCCTTTACGGCATGGCATAACTACATGCGTCAAAAATAACTTTTACATAAAGGGTGAAGAATGGATAAGATATTAGCATTTTTAATTTTAGTGCCTATTGTTTTATTTTCTGCTGAACCATCAGTATATGGTGCTGGTAATTTGAATAGTGCAAATCCATATGGCTTAAGTCCAAGTGAAAAAAAGATTGTTCAAAACTCGAATGATTTAAAGAAACTACAAAAGAAGATAAATTCCATTAAGTTGAAGTATAATAATTTACAAGAGAAGTTTGATGGTGTGCGCTCTGTTGTGGAATCAATTAGCAACAAAATAGGGAAAATTGATAAAAGTGGATATAGCCAAAAAGAGATAAATAATAATTTTTCAAATCAAGTTGAGCAACTCAAAAAAAGTATCGCTGAGAGTTTAGAATTACAAAATACAAATCAAGATAAAGTAAAAAGTGTATTAAGCGAACTTAGTTCACTTATAGATTCAATCAATACGAATTACCTACCAAAAGAAAAATTTGAAGCATTACAAAAAAAACAAGCAGATTTTCAAGAAAAAGTTGAAAATATGTTTAAAAAATTAAATACCGAAAAAAGAAAAAATTCTATTTCTTCAAAAAGTGGCTCTACACTTCTTAAGGAAGCGTATAAATATTTTAAAAATAAGTCTTATGGCGAATCACAAATCAGATTTACAAGACTTGTGAAAATAAAATATAAGCCAGCTACAAGTAACTATATGCTTGGAGAAATTTCTTATAGGCAAAAAAAATACAAAAATGCAATATCTTACTATAAAAAAAGTATAGCTTTGTATGATAGAGCTTCTTTTACTCCAACTCTTTTGTATCACACGGGAATATCTTTAAGCAAATTAAAGAAAAATACAGAAGCAAGAAATTTTTTTACTGCACTTAAGACAAATTATCCAAATTCAAAAGAGGCTAAAGCTCTTAAAAAATAATCCAAGTATTTAGTGCGTAAGGTCAGTTCGTAATATATTGATATTATTTTCTTTTCAAATCACAATAATTTTTTCATCTAAGGCTTTCTCAAAACAAAATATGGTAAAATAGCATGTTTATATAAGCAAGGAGATTTAATGGCTATAAGCGAAAATCAAGTTGTTTCTATTCAGTACGAATTAAAAGATGTTGAAAGTGGTGAAGTTTTAGATTCAAATTTAGATGCTGCTCCCCTCACATTTATCGTAGGAAAGGGACAAATAATTCCAGGTTTAGAGAGCGAAATAATGAAGCTTTCTCTAAATGATACATCAGATGTAAAGGTTGCTGCTAAGGATGCATACGGAGAGTATGATGATAAAGCAGTTCAAACTTTGCCTAAAGAGCAATTTGCCGGGTTAGAATTAACTGAAGGCATGACTCTTTATGGTCAAGGAGAAGATGGTGGCACAGTTCAAGTTACAGTAAAAAGCTTTGACGATGAAAATGTAAATGTAGATTTTAATCATCCATTAGCAGGTAAAAACTTACTTTTCGCATTAAGCGTTACAGAAGTAAGAGATGCAACTGCAGATGAATTAATGCAAGGTTATGCTGGTGCCCCTCAAGGTGGTGGATGCGGATGTGGATCAGGTGACAGTTGTCACGATACAGAAGAAGATGCACAAAAAGACTCTTGTTGTTCAACTGACGGTGGTAGCTGCGGTTGTGCTTGATAGAGATTTTATCGCAAAATCTAGGGCTTCTAAAGAAGCCCTAAAATCAGCAAATCTACTAAAAAGTTTAAACATCAACGCTTTAATCATAGGAGATAGAGGTGTTGGTAAAAATACACTCGCAAGACATATATTGGATGCCCCCACGGCTGACGGAAGCAAGTTTAAGGAATTGCTTAAAGCTTTAGAGGTAAATAATAATCTAATTATTAAGAATTTTGATAAAATTGTCAATTTTGAGCAATTAAAAAAAATAATAAATAATAAGAAAATTATAGCAATTAGTGAAAATTCATTAAATAATTCAATTGAAGACTCTTTTTTTAGTCTCAAAATTCATTTGCCACCCCTGGCAAGTAGAATGGAAGATGTTAGTGTATTATCAGATATATTCTATGAAGAAGCAAAAGAAATATATGGTGAACTCACGAGTAAATTTGATTTAAATCAAATCGAACTAGATTTAAGTGAAAATATTTATTCACTAAAAAAATCAGTATATTTTGCATATTTAAAAAATAGTTTAACATCAAAAGATGTGCAAGATATGCTAGAACAGTTTTTGATTTCCAAGTTAGGAAGCGGAAATGACTATAGACAATTGCTGTATATTTTTGATGTTCCACTGATAAAAAGTGGATTTAAAAAATATGGCTCCCAACTCGCCATAAGTAAAGCATTTGGACTCAATAGAAACACACTAAGAAAAAAAATTAACGAATATCAGCTAGAAGGATAATGATGGATTTTATAGGTTTATTTTCAGGACAAGGCAGTCAAAAAGTCGGAATGGGAAAAGATTTTTTCGATAATTCTAAATTAGCTAGAGAAATGTTTGCCAAAGCTAGTGATAGATTAGATTTAGACTTTGAACGGTTGCTTTTTGAAGAAAATGATAAATTAGCACTTACACAGTTTACTCAACCAGCAATTTTACTGATTGGTGCTATCGCATATAGTCTATTTCATTATCAGGTATCTCAAAAACCAAAGTTTCTTTTGGGTCATTCTCTTGGAGAGTTTACTGCATTATATGCTTCTGGTTCACTAAATTATTTAGATGCACTAGAACTTGTTTACAATAGAGGCTTATTGATGAGCAATGCTTGCGAAGGCAAAGAAGCTGGGATGATGGCACTTCTTGGCTTGAGTGATGAAAAAACTCAAGATTTAGTAGCAGAGGCACAAAACAGTAATAAAAAAATATGGGCAGCAAATTATAATTGCGATGGACAGATAGTTTTGGCTGGCGATAAAAAAGATTTAGCTAGCATGGAGAATTATTTTAAAGAAAATGGAGCTAAACGGGCTATATTGCTAAATATGTCTGTAGCTAGCCATTGCCCACTTCTTAATGTTGCGCAAGATGAATTAAAAAAATATTTAAACAATTTTATCAAAGATAGCTTTGAAGTTCCTGTTGTTTCAAATGTTCTTGCCAAAGAATACAATACAAAAAAAGATGCCGTAGAACTGCTTACTGAGCAATTGATTAAACCCGTATTGTACAAACAATCTATCAAAAGCGTAGAGGGCAAATGCGAAGTTTTTATAGAGTTTGGTGGAAGTGTGTTAAAGGGAATAAACAGAAAAATTACAAAAGTCCCAACAAAATCAATCATCGATATGAGTTCTTTAGAATCAGTAATTTCAGAGTTTCAATGAAAATCACACTAGCGCAAATATCGCCTAAATTAAAAAAGATTTCAGTAGAAGAATTTAGTAAATATTTGGAAAAACTTGAGACAGATTGTGAATTAGTTGTTTTCCCAGAACTTGCATTAAATGGCTATTTTTTAAAGGACGCTGTCTTTGAAGATGCTTATGATTTAAGTGAAATAGAAGAATTTGCAAAACTTTCAAATCGTCTTGATATTGTTTTTGGGGCGGTTTTCAAAGAAGAGCATAAGTTTTTCAATAGTGCTTTTTATTGCTCAGGTGGAGAGATAAAACATATTCATCATAAAACTGCTCTTCCAAATTATGGACTTTTTCAAGAAGCTCGTTTTTTCTTTAAGGGAAAAGAGATGGAAACTTTTGAAACTAAGTTTGGAAAAACTTTAATTGTTATATGCGAAGAGTTATATAATGCTTCAATAATAGCAAAAATTTCAATGAACAAACCAGATTTGATAATCGTAATTTCAAATTCGCCAGCTAGGGGTTTTAGAGATGATGGATTGCTAATTCAAAGACAATGGAATTCATTGCTTAGTACCACTGCATTGCTAAGCGGATCTAATGTTGTGTTTAGTAATAGAGTTGGTTTTGAAGATGGTTTAGGTTTTTGGGGCGGTTCTTGTGCGATACAGCCTGATACACAAATTATAAATAGTGCTAAACTTTTTGAGAAAGAATATTTAGATATTCAAATTGATTCTAAATTATCACAAACACAAAAATACTTGCTAAGAGAATATTAAATCCTAAGGAGAAAAATTGAAAATAGCTATTATGGGTGCTATGCCCGAAGAAATAGAACCATTATTAAAACATTTTGCAAATTATAAAACTATTGATTATGCTAAAAATAAATTTTATACAGTAGATTATAATGGCCATGATATTGTTATAGCTTATAGTAAGATAGGCAAAGTAAATGCTACTTTAACAGCAGCTACAATGATAGAAAAATTTGGATGTGACACACTGCTTTTTAGTGGAGTCGCAGGGTCTATTGATGAGGATTTAAGAGTTGGTGATTTAGTTGTAGCTTCTAAGTTATCGCAGCATGATTTGGATATAACTGCATTTGGTCACGCACATGGTTTTGTGCCCGAGGGTTCTGTTTATGAAGCTACTGATGTTGGCTTGATAAATATAGCAAAAGAAGTGGCATCGGAAAAAAATATACTCTTAAAAGAAACCATAATAGCGACTGGTGACCAATTTATATGTGATGTTTCTAAAAAAGAGTGGATTAAAAAGACATTTGATGCAGGAGCTATTGAGATGGAAGGTGCCGCAGTTGCACTTACATGTAACAATCTTCATATTCCCTTTTTTATACTTCGCTCCATCAGTGATGCAGCCGATATGGATGCTAGTTTTAGTTTTGATGAATTTTTAGAATCATCTGCAAGGATTTCAGCTGATTTTATAGTGTCAATGGTTGATAAAATAATTGATTAAGCTTAGTAAAAAACTTTTAAGAAACACAGGCAGAGCAAATGCGAGATATTCTCTCATAAAAGAGGGCGATCGTATTTTACTTGGTCTTAGTGGGGGAAAAGATTCTCTTTGTTTGGCACATGTAATGAAGCATATCCAAAAAGTGGCGCCATTTAAATTTGAATTTAAAGCTGTGACTATTACATATGGGATGGGTGAAGATTTAGAAATTTTGCATAAACATTGTGTTGAACATGAGATAGAACATGAGATTTATGATACTAAAATTTATGATTTAGCAAAAGAGAAGATAAGAAAAAACTCCTCTTTTTGTAGCTTCTTTTCAAGGATGCGAAGAGGTGCACTATACAGCTATGCACTTGAACACGGCTATAATAAACTAGCACTTGCGCATCACTTAGATGACGCAGTTGAAAGCTTTTTTATGAATTTTTCGTATAATGGAGCACTTCGTTCAATGCCTCCAATATACAAAGCAAAAAATGGCTTAATTGTTATTCGTCCTTTTATACATGTAAGAGAAAGACAATTGAGGGAACAAGCAAAAGAGGCTAATATCCCACTAGTAAGTGATGAAGCTTGTCCTGCTATGCGTTTTGATGTAAAAATGCCAGTGGCTAGAGCCAAGACAAAAGAGATGCTATCAAAGATGGAAGAAAATAATCACGAACTATTTACCTCTTTGCGTAAGTCTTTTGAAAACATAAATGTATCTAGTTTCTGTGAAGAGGAATATCTGGATTTTTAAGTGCTCTCTTTAATGCTCTAAAATATAATCGATTATATTTTCTGCGCCATTTGGTTGAATTATGTTTTTTAAATTTTGTGAAATCTTTTCTAAGTTTAAATTTTCAATTTCACTAATAATATTTGCACTGTTTAGTTTCTTTTCTCTTTTTAGCAAAGCTAAATTTTTATCTGCAAGCACTTTTGCGTTAAAGTATTGATGATCTCCTGCTGCAAATGGATATGGGATAAAGAGTGAGGGTATAGACAAAGCACAAAGCTCCCACAGAGTGCTGGCACCTGAACGACTTATGGCAAAATCTGCTTTTGATATCTTTTTGACTATATCTGTTGAGAAATCAAAAATGTCAGCATCTATATGATTTTTTATATAAAATTCTTTTATCTTTCTAAAATCATTTTTACCAGTTTGGTGTATGATTTTTATACCTTTTTCGTTTAGTTTGAGTGCAAGTGACATTGATAGATTGTTTATAGCTAAGGAGCCTTGAGAACCACCTAAAAAGATGATAGTTTTTAGTTTGGTCACTGTTTTAGAGTTTTTGAAAAAGATTTGTCCAACTGGATAGTCTCTTATCTTGCTATCGTCATCATAAGAGCTAAAAAATTCTTTAGCAAAAGGCTTTAAAAGTTTGTTTAGTTTTCCTATAGTAGCATTTTGTTCGTGAATATATAAGTCTATACTACTAAATATACCAGCAAACGAAGCAGGAGCCGCAGAATAGCCACCAACGCAAATCAACTTTTTTATTCCATGCTTTTTGAAGATTTTTCTACATGTAAAGGCTGATTTTATGATGCTTCCAAGTGAGCTAAGTTTTTGCAAACCTTTTTTATTTACAACACCTTGTGAATTTAAAAAATATACTTCACTAAATCCAACCTCGTTTTTAAACCAACTTATATCTTGACCTCTAGTTGAGCCTATATAGATAGGTTTTATACCTTTTTTATTTAAAACATCTTTAAAGGCTCTTGCGATAGATAGGTGCCCTCCAGTTCCTCCGCCTGTTATAGCTATACTCATATCTTAGCTCTTTTACTTAGCATTAAAACCATCCCAATTCCGATACTAAGAGCTAGCAATGAACTTCCTCCATAACTTAAAAAAGGGACAGCGATGCCTTTAATCGGTGTTAGCGAAGTGATTCCATAAGCGTTCATCAAAAAGGAAAAAACGATAAGCAAACCAATGCCTAATGAAAAAAGATAATATACACGATTTTCACTTCTGCTAGAAATTTTAAATATTCTATAAACTATCATAAAAATAGCGGCTGTTATTATAAAAATGCCGATAAAACCTACTTCTTCGGCAATTCCAGCTAAAACGAAATCCGTATGAATTTCACTTAAAAAGCCTAATTTAAATGAGCCCGAGCCTAAACCTTGACCAAATAATCCACCATGATTTATGGCATTTAATGAATTTGATATCTGATAAGGCTCAGGTGCATTTTCAACTCTTAAAGCTTGGGCAATATTTTCAGGAAGTAGCGACAAAACCATATTTTGGATAGTTGACCACCAGACTTTGATTCTTAGAATTCTATGTTGAGATGTAAATACAGCTACTAAAAATACTATAATTGATAACAATATGGAAATCATAAACAATTTTTTACTAGTGCCTGCAAAAAAAGCCATAACCGCTAGAGTTAAGGCAAGCACTATAACTTGTCCTAAGTCATTTTGCATAACTGCTATAAGATAAATAACAAGTATAAAAACTGCAACATATGGGAGTATAATTTTTAGTTCTTCTTTTAGTGATTTTTTCTTTTCATCAAGTTTTCTAGCGAAACTCCAAGCTAAAAAATATACGAAACCTATCTTAAAAAACTCAACAGGCGCAAAAGAAAACCCTGGTAATCTTATCCATCTTTTTGCTCCACCTGCACTTGTCACTAGACTTTGGGGAAGATAATGCATAATTCCCATAAGAAATAAACAAATGAAAAATATACTAAAGCCTATGGTTGTAAGGCTTTTTTCCGGATTAAGTTGTGAAAGTGTCCACATGATGAAAATTGAGAACATTCCAACAGCAAATTGTCTTATAAAAAAGTGAAATTCTGAGTAGTTAAAATATATATTTGCAAAAATTGGCAAGGATAAAGAGAATACAATACCCACAAATATGCAAAATGAACTTAATATAAATAGAGATTTATCTGTTGACATGTAAGAAATACCCAATATTTTTTTCTTTATTGTACAAAAATTTTGTTAAAAAGGTGCTTGAAAATATGGAATGAATTTTGCTTTATCTACAAATAATATCAACAAATGGAGATAAAATGTCTTTTGAGATAAGTAAAGCACATTCATTGTTAGCCGCTGGCATGAGCGCTAGGTCTTTAAGGCAAGAGATAATCGCTGGAAATATCGCAAACATAGATACACCTTTTTATAAAGCAAGAGGTATTGATTTTGAAACATCATTAATACAAAAAGCAAGAGATATATATCAAGTAAATAGTGTAAAAGATTTAAAGATGGCTCGAACTGATACGTCTCATATGAGTGGAATTAGCGAAACAAACGATAAAAAAGCTACAATTTATCTAAGAGATGGACATACTCAAAGAAATGATGGAAATACAGTTGATTTGGATATAGAAACAACAGAACTTAGTAAAAATGCGATTATGTACAGTGCATTAACAGCAGCTCTAAAGAAAGACAGTATGATTTTTAAAAGCGTTTTAGACGCTTCAGCAAAGGTTTAAGATATGGCATTTTTAAGTGATTTTGACATAAGTGGATATGGGCTTTCAGCACAAAGATTTCGACTAAATGTAATCAGCTCAAACATAGCAAATGCAAACACAACAAGAACAAGCGAAGGCGGACCATACCAAAGAAGAGAAGTTGTATTTAAGGCACAAAATTTTGATACGACTTTAAATAATGAGATAAATAATAATAACAATATGCTAAAATTTGAAAATCCATTAGATGATTCATTTTTGCAAGAAAATGGAAATCCTGCTATAATGAGTGTGGCAGTAGATAAAGTTGTAAGAGATGAGAGTGGTTTCAAGATGAAATACGATCCCTCGCACCCAGATGCAAACAAAGAAGGATATGTGGCATATCCAAATATAAACCCAGTCATTGAAATGGCCGATTTAATAGAGGCTACAAGAGCGTATCAAGCGAATGTAGCAGCATTTCAGAGTGCTAAAAACATGGCACAAAGTGCTATAAATATCATAACAGGATAAATAAAATGCAAAATAGTCTTGACAAAATCTCATCATTAATCAGCAATACCAGTGCAAAAACAAATGTTGTAAAAAGTGGTGGAGATTTTTCAAAAGTATTGGAAAATACGCTCTCAGAGGTTAATAAACTTCAGGAAAATAGTGATAAAGCTATGTCTGCTATGGCAACAGGAGAAGTAAAAGATTTGCATCAAGCCGCTATCGCCATAGATAAGGCTGAGCTTAGTATGAAGATGATGCTTGAAGTACGAAATAAAGCTTTAAACGCGTACAAAGAGATAGCTAGAACTCAAATTTAACTTTCTAGCAATTCTATATCTTGAATAATATAAAACCAAATACCGCTAAAATAATATTTTTGTTTACTCTCGTTTTCCTAGGATTCCTTATCTTTTTAGGTGCCATATTTTACTGGTCTAGCACAAACAGAAGGTTACCGAATCTCACATATACTGAGATAAATAGAGCATTGCGAGGTGATATCATCAGTAAAGATGGTTTTAAAGTTGCCACTAGCAAAAAATTATATAAAGTATCAATGGATACAAGAAATTTAGATAAAGGTAAGAAAGAGTTATTTGTAAAATTATATACTCTATATAGTGGAGATAATCCAAAAAAGATAGAAAAAATCCTAAATTCGCGTTTTGGAAATGTAGTTCTTTCATATAATGTAGATTCCAAAAAAGCGAAATATCTAAAAAATCTAGCTAGAAAATTAATTATTTTAAAAGTGTTTAAAATTTATGAAAATAAAAAGACAAAAAGAACTTTTTTACATGGTTTAAGTGTAGTTGAAAGTGGTGAAAAAAGAATTTATCCTGCAATTGACACTCTAACTCCGGTGATTGGATATATAAAAAAATATGAAAAAAATAGAATCACTAGAGTAAAAGGTGTTAAAGGGATAGAGAGGTACTATGAAGATAAACTAAGACCCATACAGGACTCAATCTTGCAAGGACACCGTGACATAGCAAATACTGTGATACTTGATAGATATAGTATAAGCAGAAAAAGCATAGATGGCTATAACATATATCTAAATGTATCTTTAAAAATTCAAAAAATTATCGAAAAAATACTAGATGTTAAAAAGATATATTTAGATGCATATGAGATAATCGCATGCGTGATGGATAGCAGAACTGGTTCTATTTTGGCATTGGCTACTAGCAATAGATTTAATCCTGATTCAATAAAAAGAAGAGACTACCCGTCGTTAAATGTCGCAGCTGTTGAGTACTCTTATGAGCCGGGTTCTGTTATGAAACCTGTTACTTTTTCTTTATTGCTAGAAAATAAAAAAATAAACCCTTTTGATTTAGTTAGGATTTTTGGTGGAAAATATAAGTTAGGAAAAAGAACCATAAGGGACGCTCATGCATATGATTGGCTTAGTGCTGAGGATGTTATAGTACACTCTAGCAATGTCGGTATTGCTCAGATTGCTCAAAATCTTGATCCAATTGAATTTTATCAAGGGCTAAAAGATTTTGGGTTTTCCAAAAGAAGTGGTATAGATTTACCTTATGAAGCAAGAGGTGAGATTCCACCATTACATAAATTTAATTCAGTTACTTACAAAGCAACTGTTGGATATGGTTATGGGATGAGAGCAAATTTTATGCAACTTATGAAAGCATACAGTGTTTTTGATAATAACGGCAGAGCTGTAACACCAAAAATTGCTAGAAAATTTTCTCTTAAAAATAGTAAAACAAGACCATTTTTACTGCCAAATCAAAAACAAGTCATACCCGTAGCAGTAGCCAAAAGAGTTAAGAAAATATTGATAAAAACCGTATTAAAAGGAACAGGAAAAGCAGCTATATATGATGGTTTACAGATTGGTGGCAAAACTGGAACAGCCCATATAGCAGGAGGTGGTGGATATACAAACAATTATAATAGTTCATTTTTTGGTTTTGCAAATGACAAAAACAATAGATTTACTATAGGTGTACTAGTTAGGATTCCTAAGAAAAAATATTACTATTATGCTTCACAAACAGCAGTCCCTATCTTTAGGCAAATAGTGGAAAAGCTAGTCGAAGAGGGGTATCTAACCCCTAGTCAATAAACTGTTTTTTTGAAGATATATCTAAAGTTATTATGCTGTCTTCAATGCTGCTAAGACCACCTCTATCGCCAGTATTTAAAAACTTTAAAAAAGCTTCTTGTTCTCTATGTAGTGGCTCTTCTTTTCTTACCATGCATTTTCTTATAACAAAAGAGTTGTTTTTTTGGTATTCTGAAAATTCTGTCAAATCTTGTTCCATCAAATCAGCTTCATAATAAGCATCTTTTGTGGCAACTTCTATCTTTCTTTTTCTAAAAGGAGTCAACCAATTTGTTGTGATGCTAGCTACTACATCATTTTCTAGTTTGAAAGAGAGTATAGCATTGTCTTCGTGATGATTGTGGATTTTTCTTGATCTATATATATTTGTTTTTACTATCTCTTTTTCAGAAATAAATCTGATAAGGTCGATATCATGTACTGAGAGATCGGTCAAAATTCCAACATCTGCAATCCTTGGAGGGAAAGGTCCGACTCTTGTGATGCCGATACTATAAATCTCAGTATCTTTTAGTTCCTCTTTTAATGCTTCAACGACAGGATTAAACCGTTCAATATACCCAACACATACTTTTGCTTTTGTCTTGTTTGCAACTTCTAATATGTCATTTGCTTCTTCTATGGTTGAAGCGACAGGTTTTTCTATAAAGATATCTTTGCCTTTTTCTAGGCATTTTATTGCTACTTCTTTATGTAAAAAAGTAGGGACAACGATAACACAAGCATCTATATCTTCCCGTGCCAGCATATCATCAACATTGTCATAAAAAGGCTCATCATAATCACCATTTTTAACAACATCACAAATAGCAACAAGCTTAAAACCACCAATACTTTTTATGATTCTATAGTGATTTCTCCCCATAGAGCCTAAACCGATAAGTGCTATTTTTTTCATTATGCAAACTCCTTGATAGTTTTAACTATAAAATCTTGTTGTTCCAAAGTTAAAAACGGACTCATCGGCAAGCTCATGATTTCACTCGAGACTTTTTCACTTATGGGAAAATCTCCCGTTTTGTATCCTAACTCAGCAAAAGCTTCCTGCTGATGTAAAGATATAGGATAATGAACAGCAGTTGGGATGCCAGCTTGGTTTAGCTTTGAAGATAAATCTTCCCTATTTTTGCATCTTATGGAGTACTGTGCAAACACACTGGTTCTATCTTCTTTTACATGTGGAGGTGTTACGCCACTATCTTTTAGAAGTTCATTATATCTAGCTCCTATCTCTTCTCTTTTTCGCACTTCATCCGCAAAGTATTTCATCTTTACATTTAAGACGGTAGCTTGGATGGCATCTAATCGCCCATTGATTCCTATATATTTATGTTTATATCTCTCTTCTTGTCCGTGATTTGAAAGAGTTCTGATTTTTTTCGCTAATTTATCGTCATTTGTAAAAACAGCCCCACCATCTCCATAACATCCAAGTGGTTTTGATGGAAAAAAGCTAGTGCAACCAATAGTGCTAAGGTTGCAAGATTTCTGTTTTTTATAAGTTGCACCAAAACTTTGGCACCCGTCTTCTATAACGGCAATATTGTGTTTTTTTGCTACCAAGTTTATCTCATCCATATCAGAAGGTTGACCATAAAGTGACACGGGAATGATAGCTTTTGTTTTAGAAGTGATTTTTTCTTCCAAAAGTGAAGGATCTATATTGTAAGTTTTTTCATCAATATCCACAAAAACCGTGGTGGCTCCACTTAATGCGATAACTTCTGCAGTTGCAATAAATGTAAAAGGCGTTGTGATTACTTCATCACCTGCTTTTATATCAAGTGCCATAAGAGCTAGAAGTAGAGAATCAGTACCAGAAGAGCATACTATCGCATGATTTGAGCCAGTAAACTTTGCTAAACTCTCTTCTAATTTGGCTACTTTAGGACCTAGTATAAATTGAGTAGATTCTAAAACGCCTATGACTTCTTTGTCGATTTCTTCTTTGTGCAGTTCGTATTGTGCCTTTAAGTCTATAAAAGGAATTTTCATAATTTTGCCTTACATTAAAATTGTTGATATTCTACAAAAAATTTACTGATGAAAGCATAAAGTTGAAGAAATAATAGCTATGAGATATCTGATTATTGTTAGTTTGCTATGGTAAAATCAAAATAAAAAAATATTAAATATTTATACTCTTATACAGTTTTAAAACCCTTTTGGGTAAAATAATTCCTATTATCATATTATTAGGATTAAATTTATGGATGTAAGAGCAGAATTTTTAAAATATTTTGAAGACAAGGGCCACACTTTGATGCAAAGTGCACCTTTGGTACCTGATGACGCAACACTTCTTTTTGTAAATGCTGGAATGGTTCAGTTTAAGAGTGTATTTACCGGTGAAGTGCCTAGACCAAACCCTCCACGAGCCACAACTTGCCAAACTTGTATAAGAGCCGGTGGAAAACATAATGACCTTGACAATGTAGGCTATACAGCAAGACATCACACTTTTTTTGAAATGCTTGGTAACTTTTCTTTTGGTGATTATTTTAAAGAAGATGCGATAAAAAATGCGTGGGAATTTATAACTGAGGTTTTAAAACTTCCAAAAAATAAACTTTGGGTTACAGTGCATGATAGTGATGATGAAGCCCAAAAGATATGGGAAAAGTATGTTTCGGGTGATCGAATAAAAAGATTTGGTGATAAAGATAACTTTTGGCAAATGGGCGATACTGGACCTTGTGGACCTTGCAGTGAAATATTTTATGACCAAGGAAACGAACACTTTAACACGGATGAAGATTATCTAGGAGGTGAGGGCGATCGATTTTTAGAGATTTGGAATCTAGTTTTTATGCAGTTTGACAGAGATATTAGCGGAAAACTAACACCACTTCCAAAGCCTTCAATAGATACGGGAATGGGACTTGAGAGGGTTGTAGCAGTCAAAGAAGGAGTTCTTAACAATTATGATACTTCTTTATTTATC
>Ga0256829_1002432_pt1 | contig 13863 bp, 10 predicted proteins | sample 131447metaG_FD_185979 | JGI IMG/M metagenome (GOLD analysis project Ga0256829, IMG submission 185979) | Hydrothermal vent microbial communities from Lau Basin, Pacific Ocean - 131-447 | ecosystem: Environmental > Aquatic > Marine > Hydrothermal vents | place: Pacific Ocean: Lau Basin | collected...
CAGAAACGAACACCCGCCACTCCGACCATAACCTCATAAAATCTTAATGATTGGATACAAATCACTGCGCATGCGCTGGGTTCGTTTCTATGAGCATAAGTGGGTCAATTCTTGTGAGCGCCCAAGGGATGCGCTTAAATAGCAGATTATCGAAGCAGGATACGATCACCTCTGCCTAGTTTTGGGTCGGCGGCGGGATCATTGATTAACAGTGTGGAGGCGCCTCGCATAGCCGCGCTCATAGTATGATCCATTAGCAGATTATGACTACTTCGGTCAGCCGGAGAAACAATGTCAAACGTACTTGCACCGGCGACTGGCACGCCATAAGTCTGCACATGATAGAGTACGTTATCGGGATTGCCGTTAACAAACACGCGATCCCACATACCTGCCATGGGATGAAATGAAACGGGCATATTAATATTCGCATTGACAAAGAAGATGCGCACGCGCTCTCCCGGTCTGGACATCAATGCGCCGGTAGCATTGCCATCATGAATCGGATCGAAATGAAAGATTTTTCCGTTGATCAATGCATGCGTCCAACCCCTGTTGGCAACCATCTCCGTCACATTATCGGCATCGGGAAAATATTGAGATTGCACCAGCACATATTCCCGATCCGGATTGGGATAGGTTTTGCTATAGTGTTTGGGGTCAACAATCATGACGCCGAACATGCCGCGTGCGATATGTTGCGCCAGCGGATTGGAGGCGCAGTGATACATATAGACGCCTGCATGCCTGGCCCGGAATGAAAAGTGCCTGCTGTGCCCCGGCCTGATCGAACCTAATTCGTTGAGCATGTCCACTTCGGCGGCATGAAAATCAATCGAATGTGATTTCTTGTTGCTTTTGGGATTGATCAGCGTGACATCAATATCATCGCCAACCGTCGCCCGGATCAGCTTGCCCGGAATCATGCCATCATAGCTCCATGCCGGATAAGTCGTCCCCTTGTTATCAATCACCACATCCGTCTCTTTGGCTGTTAGCGTCACTTTGACAGTTTTGGCTATCGCCGCCGAAGCGCCAACCCCGACCAGCATGCTAATGATCAAGCATGATAATATGTCTGTTTTAAGTCGTTTCATGTTCTGCTCCTCTGTTTCAAAACCTGTTCTCGCAATGATCAAATACTGGCGGCATGATCAGTTAGTCTGGATACAACCCCGGCAGTGCATCTGTTTTATCAACATGTGCGCCCAGCTCTGTAGTAAAAGATTTTGACTGTCGAAAGGCTTGCAATAAAGCCTCACCGCGCCAAATGGAAACATCGGAACGATTGGATGCATAAAGCAGGCGTTCCAGTTTCAGCACTTCGGATTTCAAAGTTTCGTCACAATAGTCTGCCAGCGCAGCAAGCGAGTGAACAGGCATACCCTTTAATTGCAAATGATGGGCTAGTTGCAGGTGAGCCATTTGCAGCAATGCTTGCTCACAGGCTTTGGCATCGTCATTGTTACACGCTGCTTCAATCGCTTTTCTGGCCTGCTTCAGATTTTCAGGGGCTGCTTGATCTGAAACATTCCGCTGCCGTATGTTGCCGCTTCTGCGCAGGTATCCGACATAAACAAGCGTCAGCAACCAGCCGGCAGCCGCGATAATGGCCAACCACTGCCACCACGCTGCAACACCGCTGCGCAGAGGCTGCGTAACAGGCGTTGGCACTGGCCTCGCTATTTTCGCAGGCGGTTGTGATAACGGGGGTGGCGACGATACGACTGCTGACGAGGCTGCACTGGCCGCAACAACAGTGAAGGTGCGCGCTGGTAGCGTGGCATGTTCTGTCTGTTGTGTGGCTGTATTCCACCAATCAATATCTATTTCTGGCAGAATATAAACGCCCGGCTGCATTGGCATGATGGCGATTTTCTCCTGTCGCATGCCATGCACGCCGTCATGCAATTTATTGTCCTTGAGCACCGGCTTATCCGCGTATGATTTCAGGTTGTCGGGCAGCTCGTGAGGGAGTTCGGGCAACTGGCTGGCAGTCAAACCGTCGGCGCGCAGGGTCAGTGTGCGCGTGATCGGTTCCCCCACCACAAACTTCGTATTGGATTGCGGCCATGACTCTTCAATACTGACATCTCTGGCCGGCAACCATGCATCACCACTCCAGCCATCTACCATACCTGAGACATCCAGACTCAAGGTGTTGGAACGCACCCGTATAGGGCGCGCAGTCTGAAAATACGAGGCACCGCCGACCAGAATGCTACCGTCGAGTTGCACCGGATTGATATCAATATGACCGCTCTGCTGCGGAAACAGGGCGTAGCGCCGCTCGGTAATTTGCCATGCACGACCATTTTCCTGTTTCTGATAACTTGCATCATCCCCGAGCCGTTCAATCACCACATGTTTCGCCGTCGGTTCGCTCATCTGCGCCTGATTCAGTCCCACCGCCTGATAAACGCGAATGGTAATAATCGCCTGCTGCTGCACCCTGATCTGTTTGGGCGCGATATCCATACTGATCCAGACATCGCCTGTCGGATGCCCCGTCGGCGATGTGCGCGCCTGCATCTTGCTGACCTGAATCATAATCGGGCTGGTCGCTGTGGAACCGACTTTAAGGGGAGGAATCGTAATCGGCCCGGCATGGCGAGGCCTGAGCATCAACTGATAAATCGATTTACTGCTGGTGGAACCGTTCACAATCGTGAAAGATGAACTGTGATTATTGGAAAGAATCTCAAAATCTTTCTGCAACGGCGCAGTTTTCGGATCGCCGCTATCATCGCCAGTGACCTCAATGGTTAGATTGACCGTTTCTCCTTCGGAAATATTGAACCGATCCACATGCGCCATCACCGCCGCCTGCGCCAGGCCACCCCATGTGCATAGAAACAAAACAAAAAAACTGCGAACCACGAATACAACCGAATACACACGAATAAAAACCAAAAGTTTCACTCTAATCACTCCTATTCCCATCTGTTCACAAGTCACCACTGCACCCAATTGCGCGGCTAAAGCCGCACCTCCAAATATTCTGTATTACCTAACCCGGCATAGCCGGAACCAAACAGGAAAACCTTGAACCACAGAGAACACAGAGGAGGTCAAAATCTTTATGCTTTGGTTTTCTCTGCTTTTCCTCTGTGCTCTCTGTGTCCTCTGTGGTGATAATCTTTTGATCTGTTTTTGTCACCATGCCTGGTCACCTGCCCCACCTGATCGGTGTTGCTGCTGATATTGGTACTGAAATTTTCGTCGCAACAAACCACCCGGATCATCGGGGATACGCCGCAACCATTGCTGCATGGCAGCGGATTTTTCCTTGTCCTTCGGATCAGCCTGTTTGTCTGCCATACTAGCTGCTTTGTTCTTGTCTTGTTGCTTGCCCTTGGATTGCAGACTGGCATGGGCTTGTTGTTCATCCTTTTTTTTCTGTGCCTTCTTTTTCTGTGCTTTCTGTTGTTCGGAAGACTTCTGTTCAGACCGTTTCTGTTTTTCTTTCTGCTGATCCTGCCCGCTCTCTTTGCCCTGTTTTTGACCGGATTTATTCTGATCAGCATTTTGAGACTTGCTCTGTTCTGACCCCGATTTATTCTGACCCTTATTCTTATCGCCCTGTTTACCGCCCTTTTTCCCCTGCTTATCTTTATCCTGATCGTTCTTGTTTTTCTGATCAGACTTTTTCTGCTTATCCGATTTTTTCTGTTGGTTCGATTTCTTTTGCTTCGACTGCTGCAAGGCTTTCTTCACCAGATCACGATTAAATCGCGCATCTTTATCCGTCCTATCCGCCTTATTCGTCTGATCAGACCCAGCCAATTTCAAGGCACGATCATAAGCATCCAACGCCCCTTTCAAATCGCCCGCTTTAGCCAACGCATTACCACGATTATACCAACCATCAGCACTATCGACCTGGCTCAGTGCTTGCGCTGCCCGCTTATATTTTCCAGCGCGATATAATGCTGCCCCCTTCCAGTCAGGGTCATGGAATAACCCGGCTGCATCCCCCGGTTTTTTATGGTGCATCAAGACCTGCCCCTGTTGATCAGGCGTCTGCCACAGATCTTTCCACACCATCGCATTGGCATGGCTCGGTATCATCACAGTTGAAATCATCACAATGGGCAGCAGCAACCAGGTCAACAGCACGCCCCGCCGGAATGTCAGCGCCAGCAATGGCAACACCAGCAGTAACAACCACGGCCCTTCCTCGCGCCACAGATCGGTTTGCAGTTTTTCCTGTTTGGAAATCTGATCTGTGACTGATGGTTTCAGACCGGGAATGGCATTGATATCCGCATCATCGAACCGGATCGGCTGATAGACGCCGTGACCGGCATCGGCCAACTGCCGCAAGACGCCCGCATCCAGACGCGGAATCACGATATTACCGCTGCCATCTTTGACAAAACCACCCGCTTCTCCAGCCGCAGGAATCGGCGCGCCCGCATGAGTACCCACCCCGATCACGCTGACCCTATGCCCTGCTTTCACCAATTTTGCGGCGATATCCATGGCATCGGCATCCACGCCATCGGTCAACAATATCACCGTTCCATGCTTGATAGCGTTGCGTTTGAAAATCGCTTCGGCATGTTCCAGTGCCGTCGATGCGCGGCTACCCTGCACCGGCATCATGGATGGTTCCAGTGCATCGAGCATGGCCAGAATCGCATTATTGTCGCTGGTCAGCGGCACCACATCAAAAGCAGCACCGGCAAACACGACCAGCGCCGTCTGCCCTTCTTTCCGGACAGCTAAAATATCCTGCAGTTTCTGTTTGGCACGTTGCAATCGATTCGGCTTCAAATCAGCAGCCAGCATGGAACGTGACAGATCCAGCCCGATCACCAGCGCCGACTGAGCCCTATAGACCGGTTGCGGCAACTGCTGCCAGGCTGGCCCGGCTAGGGCGATTAGCGCCATGCATCCAGCCAGAATCAGAGCTGCCAAAGCTGCTTTCGAGTGTTGTTTCCGCCCCTCGTTGTCACCGACGAGATAAGACAACAGTGCCGGATCGCAGACCGCCGCCCAACCGTCCCCGTTCTGTCCTTGACGCCAAATAAAGAGCGATAACCATAACCACAGCGGCAATGCCAGCAGCCACCACGGACGCAGAAAATGAAATGCTGTCAACGCATCCACGCTTTACCCCTTTACCGAACCAAACAATTTCGATGATTGCTCGCGTACAATCGCACAACCAGAAATCCCGCCGCCAGCAACAATGCCAATCCGAGCGGCCACATAAACAAGGCATGGCGCGGACGATAGATCTGTTTATCTTTTTCCACCGGTTCCAGTTTATCAATCAGATGATAAATCTGTTGCAACTCTTTGGTGTTATGGGCGCGAAAATATTTTCCACCGGTTTTTTCGGCAATCGCCGTCAGCGTTTTTTCATCCAGCTCCGCTGACGGATTAACCTGTCGTGAGCCAAAGAACGATTGAATCATCATCGCATCAGCACCGATGCCGACGGTGTAAATGGTCAGCCCCCGTTTCGCCGCCAGTTCAGCCGCCTGAATGGGGGAAACCACACCGGCATCATTAACTCCGTCGGTCAACAGAATCAGCACCTGATCATGGCTGGCAGCGGTTTTCCCCTCCTTCATCCGTTTCACTGCCAGACCAATGGCATCGCCAATCGCCGTCGCCTTGCCCGCCAGACCGATCACCGCCTCATCCAGAAGCCGTCGCACGGTTTTGCGATCAAAGGTCAGCGGCGTCTGCACATAGGCATTGGAACCGAACAGGATCAAACCAACCCGATCACCTCTGCGACGCTCGATAAAGGCATCGGCCACCGCCTTCGTTGCCGTCAAACGATCCACCGCCCGCCCTGACATTTCAAAATCCTGTGTTTGCATGGAACCCGAAATATCCACCGCCAACATCAGATCCCTGCCGCTGACCGGTAATTCCATAGCATCGCCAATCCACTCTGGACGCGCCGCCGCCACTATGACCAACAACCAGACCAGAGCCGCCAGCCACAAACGCACCCGCTCATATTTGTCCGTTTGCGCCGCATTTGCATCCGGCCATTCGCTTGCAAACGGTACATAAGCGACCGCCTGCTGGCGGCGCACTGGCGGCAACAGCATACGCGCCAATAGTGGCAATGGCAGCAAGGCAAAGACCCACAACCATTGCCATGTTAGTGAATCAAACAGGGATGCCATCATCGTTGTGCCAGGATCCATCGGCGCACCAGTTGCAGCAGTTTATCCATATCGATCTGAGCATAACGCTGATACGGCGCATCAAGCAATGCTCGCCCATCGCTGCTACTAAATGCATGTTCATCCCACTGCGCATCCAGCCAGATCAGCCAGTTATCGCCGCTTAAACCTGCAATGCTTGTATCATCCGGTTTTAGGCCGATAGCGACCCGGCGCAATAAAGTGGAGAGCTCCGTTGCCAACGCACCGGTATCAACATCGGCTGCTGTCCGTTCTTCCAGCCGTTCCAGTTTACCCAATGCCTGTTTGAGCATCTCCCGCTGTGAAAACTGTTTTGGCTTTATCTGTCTGGCTTTGCGTCTCTTTAACCACCAGAACAACGCCGCCACGCTCAGTAATATCAGCCCCAACAGCAGCCACCAGCCCGGTGCTGGCGGCCACCACGACACCGGCTCGGGCATATGGATATCGCGCAGTTTTGCCAGTGGATCCTGCTTCAACGCACCACCCCCAGCGTAGCCTGTAGCGCTGTATATGGATCATCGGTGGTGGCGCACTCAATCAGAAAAAAGCCCGGCATCTTTGCCAACTCCTGCAAGCGAGCATGCCGTGCATGAAAATGTTCGGCAAGCTGACCACGCACTCGGGCATCGGCCGCATTGAGCTCGCGCACCGTTTGTCCATCAAATGCCTGCAACACGCCGGTATCAGGCAGGCGTTTTTCAAACGGATCAAATACCATCACAAAGACAATCTGATGATGTTTCAGTAACTGTCTGAGCAGTGCCTGTGACGCATCATCCAGCCCCCGCCCATCGCTGACGATTAACATTAAACTGCCCGCACGCGCAGCGTGGGAGGCACGCTGTAAGGGCAGCAACAATGATTCCCCCGAATCGGGCACACGTTGTGTCCACTGCGGATGGTCCGTAATTTGACCCAGCATCCGCATCACGGATCGTTTGCCGCGCGAAGGACGAACAGTTGCGGCCTGATTGCTCGCATCGACAATCAGCGCCCCCACCCGATCGCCCTGATGCACCACGCTCCAGGCCAACAGGCTGGCGCATTCCGCTGCAATCACAGATTTCAAGGCTCCCTGCGTGGCAAAAAACATGGCCGGTCGCAAATCCAGCAACAGCAGCGCCGGACGTTCGCGTTCCTCGCGAAACAGTTTTGTATGCGGCTTGCCGGTGCGTGCCGTCACCCGCCAATCCATATTGCGAATCTCATCGCCCGGCTGATACGGTCTGACCTCATCAAATTCCACCCCGCGCCCCTGAAAGCGCGACAGATGCCCGCCCGCCATCAGCGCACGCGGATAACCCTCACGCAGCCGTAAATTGGTCGCCGGTCGTTGCAACTGAATCAGATAAGAAAGCTCAGCTTGTATCGGGCTAGGGCGTTGCAGTTTTTTCTCCTGTGTTGAGTGGGTTTAGAGTCAAAATCGATTCTCGCCAAGCAGCAAAGAACGCAAAGAAGTCAAAGACAAAAAATCATTCTGTGCTCGTGGTTCGATCTTGACTATAAAACTCATGGTTTGGTTGAAGGTTCCTTATCGTCCGGCCTGGTGATGCTTGCAGGAACCACGGCCTTGTCCACCTGTCCGGTTGATGCTGACTGGTTGACAGGCGTACCAACAAACAGGGTATTGGCAGCCATCTGTTTCTGCCACTCCTTGAACGTGTAACTACTCACCGCGAAATATTCGGGTCGGTCGGATACCTTGAGCAGATATTTATCGCCTGAATTCGCCTTGGCAAAACGATATTGGCGCAGTTTCTTTTGCCTGTGTACGGCAACAGTCAGGATCGGATGCGCAAGATCGAAACCATCTGGCGGCTGTTTTCCCAACACCTTTTCAAAACGCAGGGTTGCCAACAGGTGTAGCGCCTGTTGCACAGCATGCTGATCCAGTTGTTTGCCAGCAGGCGTTGATACTGCATGCCAGACCTGCTTATGCTGTTTGGTAGCACTGTCTTTGTTGCCAGCACTGTTTTGACCGCTACTGGTTTTGACAATCGCAACATCTGCAATATCCAGTCCGCTCACCTGATCATCGGTAATCTGCAACAGCGTTTTATCCTGCCACTGACTCTCATCCAGAGGCAGATCATAACTGCCCAGAGCTACGCTATAAGCAGCCTGATCATGGCTGTTACGCGCATAGCTCTGACGCGCCCCTGCACCGTTACCAAGATAGAGTTCAGCCACCACTTTATCACCCTTACTCAAAACGATATGGCGTTCGAAATCATCTTTAGCCAGCTTGAAACGCGCCCATGCGGATGGTGATGTTGCAACAGCTAAACCATGTTTCAGACTGGACAACCGCTGCAATATCTGATCGATTTTTCCGGTATCTGCCGGAAATCCGCTGTCTGTTTTCCAACCATGATGCTTATGCAGTTTCACAGCCTGTTTATCCGGCCCATAAATGGTGACGGTATCCACACTATCCGGCTGAAACGATAGCAACGTAACATTGCTCTGTGATGCTTGCAGTTCATTACCTCCCATATAGGCCACGGCGACCAGTGCTATTTGAACGACTGCCACGATAACAAGTATCCGAATTATGCGTTGCATCGATTTTTTCATCGTTTTTTTCATCAATCACACCTCCGCCAGAATCGTTTCAAATTGCGCAGCCCTGCGACGATGCAGCAGCCGTCGCCAGACCCAGACCAGCCCCAGCCCGAACAGCGCCAGTGCGTAGTTCAGATATTCCCAGAATAACTGCGTATCATGTTCCATCGGGATCAACGTACGAGCAAAGCTGGCCCGACTGCGAATCGCCAGCAGCCCCTCATCCTGCAGCGACCAATCCACTGCATTCTGAATCATCTCCAGCTGACGGGTGTATTGCGTACCCATGCCCTGAGATGTCAGACTAACCACCATGTCGCGGGCAAAATCATTGGCACTGATCAAAACCAGTCGTGCCGAATCGGAGGAACGCTCGATCACGCTGGCGACGACTGGTTTTGTGGCGTTCTTGCTTGCTGTTTTATCCGTTACCTTTCCATTCTCCTTATCTTTTCCGCTCTGTTTCAGCAGTGGCGAGGGCTTATCCTTGAACCAGGAGTCAAACCGCCCCTTGATGGCAACAGCCAGCAACTCGCGGCCACGCTTACTAGCCGGTCTGAAACCGGTATCCGGATAGAGTCCGTATTTCGGCATAATATCCGCACTGTCCGACACCCAGCTATCGGACGAAGTGTGAATCAGCTCCGTAACCTGACGATTTTTGTTTTTCTGCCTGTCCACATGCAGCGGTGAGGCCCAGTTCACAGTCAACTGCTGCAAGGATGCCGTCATCGGGCTATTCCGATTCAAACCCTCTCCACGTACATCGGCAAACAACGGATAGGGCATCATGCGGATTTCATTGACTGATATGCTGCCCAACTGCCGACGTACAGGGATCGGAAGCGAAGCACTGTGCGGATCGAACACCAGGGTTTTATCCATCGTCACGCCAAGATGCTTCAACCACGCCTCCAGCCCCGATTTGTGCGTTTTGGCGCTTAGCGTATTGCTAATATTCACATCAAATGGGGAGGTTGCCACCACCACAGAGCCGCCCTGCATCAGAAACTGATCCACCGCGAATAACTGTTTCTGATCCAGCGCATCGGGTGCCAGCAACAACAACAGATCGGCATCGGATGGTACATGTCCATCTTGCAGTTGCGTGTCAATCACCCGCTCATTTTTTTTCAGCATGGCATGCAGTAACTGATAGCGTTTGCCACGCGGCGCAGGCATGTAGGGATTGGCTGGGCGCATCGGTGCCGGCGGGGTTACTATAGCTACCGTTTTCATATAACCTGGAGCCAAACGCTGTAGCGCGGAACTGACTGCGCGTTTGAGACTGGCTTTGTTCAGTTCAGCCGGTAGCGGGATTTGTACCGCTTCATCACCATGTTCCAGCACCATATAAAACCAGAATGGTTTCGGATCGAGCAGACTTGCAATTTGTGGTCCGAAGCCATACTGCTGTTTCAGCCGTTTGGCCAGTTTGCCATCACCGGCTTCAGGATCGCTGAAATCAACCTTCAGCTTACCTGCCGATTTCTGCTGCATGGTTTTGAGCATAGCCTGCAAATCCTGTCGCAGTGTCTTCAACTCGCCGGGTAATTTGGCCGCATCCGAGATATAAGCGTGAAAGGTGGCTGGCGTCTGCAAGCCAGCCAGAGGATCGCCGCCACTCTGCCATGCCTGTGTCACCTTGCGAATGGCGCTGGTAATCGCATATTCGGGATTCTTCAGCACAACTTCCGGATTACCGCCTCCGCTGCTCTTTACTTCGATCAAATCCTTAAATCCGAGCGTTTCAAACTGATCGCCATAGGCGATGACCAGATTAAAGTAGGAGTTCACCACGCCAGACTCGTAGCGACTGGCCATACGAAACGGTACCGGACGGATATTATATTTTTCCGCTGCTTCGCGCTCCAGCGCCGGATCGGTTTGCGGATCAACAAATTCAACCCGCACATGCTTGCCGCCGGCGACCTGATACTCTTTCAACAGGTCTTCGATTTGCGGCACCAGTGGTTCCAGCAACGGATGTGTTTTGGCCGAAAAATAACCGCGAATCAGCAGCGGTTCCTGTAAGCTGTGCAGATCGTTTTTGGTTGCATCTGACAACGAATAGATATTGCCCTGGGTTAAATCCGCACGCAGCACGCCCACCGGATTCATCCAGATATTGAGCAGCAGTACATTACAGGCCACCAATACTGTTAGCCATGCCCAGCGGCGGTGTTGCACACTGCCCGGATTACCTGCCCAGCGCAGCCGCTCCAGCGAATAGCGATTGAGCATCAGAAACACCGCCACAATCGACAGGTAATAGAGGATATCACGCGCATCGAGTACGCCACGGGTGATGGAATCAAAACGCGATCCGGTTCCCAGCAATGCCAATACCGAGCCAATCTGACGACCAAACAGGGTAGTCAGCATATCCGATCCAATCAGATAAAAAACCGAAGCTGTGGCCACCGTCAGAATCAATGCCACAATCGGATTATCAGTACGCCCGCTCATATACAGGCCGATGGCCAGATAGGCAGCTGCCAGAAACAGGCTGGCCAGGTAACCGCCCCAGACCGGGCCCCAATCCAGAGAACCAAGCATGCTGACAGTAAATGGCAGCGGCAAGGTTAAGGCCAGTGCCAGTGCCACCAGTGCCAGCCCGGCCAGAAATTTACCGATGATTAAGGATGACGGAGCAATCGGTGCGGTCAGCAGACTTTCCAGCGTGCCGGAACGCCGTTCTTCCGCCCAGCTGCGCATGGTCAAGGCCGCCACCAGGAAGATCAGCAGAATCGGCATCCACTGAAACAGCGGCTTCACATCGGCAATATTGCGGGCAAAAAACGCTTCCGACCAAAAAAATATAAACAGGTTTACAATCAGGAATGCGGCCAGAAACAGCCACGCGGCCGGCGATGCAAAAAAGCTGTTAAACTCCTTCCGACATACTTCAGTGATCACTTTCATCAGACATGTACCTCCTGGGAATTCATGGCATCAACATTGGCATCCGCAGCATTAACTTCGGCAAACACCGTTTCCAGATCGCGCAGCTCCGGCTGCATGGCGTAGAGCTTGTCGCCATGATTGTGTACTGCAGTTGCCACATCAGGGGCGATATTGGCCGCTGCCGTGAGTGCATAGCCGTGATGCTCGCTGTCCGTACGTGGTGTAACAGACGCCACCCCGTCAATCTGACCCAGGTAGCCCATGGCCTTCGGATTATCCAGTTGAATCAATAGTGTATGTCCGGATTGCAGCGCATCCAGTGTCGAATCGACCACCAGCTTGCCGGCACGCAAAATCAGTACCCGTTCACACACCGCCTGCACCTCCTGCAGAATATGGGTTGAAATAATGACAGTGGCATGTTCGGCCAGTTCGGCAATCAGGCTGCGCATATGGCGAATCTGAGTCGGGTCAAGCCCATTGGTCGGCTCATCGAGAATAATGATGTCCGGGTTGTGTAGAATTGCCTGCGCTACACCAACACGCTGGCGGTAACCGCGCGACAGGGTTTGAATCGATTGGGATGCTTTCTCTTTTAATTCGGTACGCCGAATGGTCGTAGCCACAGCATGATTCAGTGCGTCTTCCTCTACCCCGTGCAGACGACCCTGATATTGCAGATATTCCATCACATTCATTTCCGGCCAGACCGGGCAATTTTCGGGCAGATAACCAATACGCTGCTGAATGGACGGTGTATCTTTGCCAATCTGTAAGCCATCAATACTGATTGTACCCGCCGTCGGCTCCAGAAACCCGGTCATCATTTTCATAATGGTGGATTTACCCGCGCCATTATGACCCAGCAGACCCACCACTTCTCCACGTTCAATGGTGGCGGATACATGATCCACCGCTTTAAAATCACCGTAAGAACGGCATAAATCACTAACCTTAATCATTAAAACACCCCATCATAGAATATTTTGGATTGAATCAAATCTGTTTATATGAGCCCCGAATAAGAATTTAAAGAGGATTTATGAATATTTTTTAGCCTTTGAATTCTTTACGGTACAGCTACGCGTTTGAGTAGTTCGGCAATCACATCGTCACTGGAAACACCTGCGGCTTCGGCTTCAAAACTGAGTAACACACGATGGCGCAATACATCCGGCGCAATAGCCTGCACATCTTCAGGGCTGACATAATCACGCCCAGCCAACCATGCATGGGCGCGAGCGCAGCGGTCCAGCGCGATGGTGGCGCGCGGGCTGGCGGCATATTCGATCCAGTGGGCCAGATCAGCGCTGTATTTCTCAGGCCCGCGCGTCGCCATCACCAGATGCACGATATAATCCTCCAGCGCTTCGGCCATGTGTAACGCCATAGACTCACCTCTGGCGGAAAACAGGTCGGCCTGCGTAACCTGTTGGGTCATGGCGCTATCGCCATGGTCAAATTCCTGACGTGATAAACGCAGGATCTGTTTCTCAGTCGCCGTATCAGGATAACCGATGCGTACATGCATCAGAAAACGATCCATCTGCGCCTCGGGCAAAGGATAAGTGCCCTCCTGCTCAATCGGATTCTGGGTTGCCATAACTAAAAACAGTTCAGGTAGCTGATGCGATACCTTGCCGACCGTAATCTGACGCTCCGCCATCGCTTCGAGCAACGCCGCCTGTACCTTGGCCGGCGCGCGGTTGATTTCATCGGCCAGAATCAGATTATGAAACAGCGGCCCCTGCTGGAAATGAAATGATCCATCCTGCGGGCGGTAAACTTCCGTACCGGTCAAATCCGAAGGCAGCAGATCCGGCGTAAACTGGACGCGGTGAAAATCGCCTTCCATGCCATCAGCCAACACTTTAATCGCCTTGGTCTTGGCCAGTCCGGGCGCACCTTCGACCAACAGATGACCATCGGCCAGTAACGCAATCAGCATACGATTGACCAGAGTCTCCTGACCAAGAATACGTTGCCGGATCTGATTGCTCAGTCGCTGTAAAGGGTGTGACATAGATAGCTATCTCCGTGATTCATATTTTTATTCCGAGTTTCGGCTATGCCGGGGTTATCTGGTTCTTATAACTGAAGCAGCGCTTTGGCTGCTTCAGGATCGAAATGCTCTTTTTCTACTCGTAGATAAGCCACATTTTCTTCAACAGCAATGCGTGCTTCGGCGACGCCAGACAGCTTCAGCAATTGG
>Ga0256829_1002433_pt1 | contig 13863 bp, 11 predicted proteins | sample 131447metaG_FD_185979 | JGI IMG/M metagenome (GOLD analysis project Ga0256829, IMG submission 185979) | Hydrothermal vent microbial communities from Lau Basin, Pacific Ocean - 131-447 | ecosystem: Environmental > Aquatic > Marine > Hydrothermal vents | place: Pacific Ocean: Lau Basin | collected...
TGGCCAAACAGCTTTGCCCGGAGGCGATAGTGTTGCGAGGGAACTCTGGGGTCTATTCTAAATTCTCTGATATGGTTACTGATGTGATCAAAGAGAGCGTACCGCTTTATGAAAAAACCTCTGTAGATGAGTTTTACATTGACCTCACAGGGACAGACCGCTTTTTTGGATGTCATAAAATGGCTTCGGAGCTGCGGGATCGGATCATCAAAGAGACGGGACTGCCCATTTCCTTTGGGCTTTCTACCAACAAAACCGTTTCTAAGATCGCCACTGGAGAGGCCAAACCCAACAATAAGATCCGCATAAAAAAGGGTAACGAAAAACCCTTTCTCTCGCCGCTTTCCGTACGGAAGATCCCGATGGTGGGAGAGGTCACCTACCGTTCGCTTTGTGATCTGGGGATCAAGCGGATCCAAACTATCCAAGAGATGCCTTTGGATATGATGGCCAGGGTCTTTGGCAAAAACGGACAGGTGATCTGGCGCAAGGCCAATGGAATAGATCCTTCACCAGTAGTGCAATACCACGAGCGCAAATCCATCTCTACAGAACGCACCTTTGATCGGGACACCACAGATCCGCAGAAATTAAAAGGAATATTGACTGCCATGGCGGAGAATCTCATTTACCAACTACGGCGCGGAGATAAACTTACGGCTTGTGTTACGGTAAAGATCCGCTATTCGGATTTTCAGACCTATACTATGCAAAAGCGCATTCCTTACAGTGCGGCAGATCACAAGATACTGCCGGTGGTTATGGAGTTGTATAAAAAGCTCTACCAACGCAGACTTTTGGTACGTTTAATTGGTGTGCGATTCAGTCATCTGGTTTCTGGTGGGCATCAGATCGATCTGTTTCAAGACAACGAAAAGATCATTAATCTGTATCAGGCTATGGATAAGATGCGTGCCAGATACGGCGATCGGGCCGTGATCAAGGCTGCTGGTATGAATGCAAAGAGTATTGGACGATGGAATCCCTTTACCGGGGAACCGCCGCCGCTACTGGCCAACAGAAGACAATAAGCTAGTCGCGCTCAAAAGTAAAAATGGGTCCGTCTATGCATCCGTCAGAGATGACCACAACTCCGGAGGCATAATTGTCCATGATCAGCAGACCAATGGCATCACTGCCTACATGAAAATAGCGATTGTCGTCGTAGTTGCAGACATTGTCATTCAAGGTATAATCATAAGTGCCAGGATCTAAACGGATGGAGGTTGCGCCTAAGGCTACTTCTACAACCACCTTTTGATTGGCAAAGTCAAAGGACCAGACTATCTCTCCAGTCTCGAACTCCTGAACCTCAGGGTTCATAGCACTGGGTTGGTAGGTCTTAAGACTAAAGGCCTCAAAACTAGGCGGAGCGCCGTCGTCATCCGAAGAACAGCTCCACAAGACCGCGAATAAAACGAAAAGAGGAATTAATTTTTTCATAACAAGCATTTTACAAAAGATACAAAAATGCTTTTTTGGTTGCGCAAAAGGCTTAATCTAAAAAGTCCAAGAACTTGAGGCCAAAGACAAAAATACCGTCGTTAACCCCATTCAGACTGGAGCGCACATAATCGATCCGCAGCAAACGATACTTACCCCAACCAATATTATCTAAACCTACGGAATACTCGTAATAAGGCTTGTTGCCTACAGTACTCAACACATGCCCACCAAGAACCAAATTGAAGTTGAGCTGATTCAAGCCTGGGATTTTTCCCAAGAGCCAGCCGTTAAAATGATGCTCCGCATGAAACTCCATATAGGAATCATTGGTACTTAAGGCGTAGTAGGGGAGATTATTGAAAACGTTGGTATACACCCCGCCGTCATTCACGCGGGTTTGGTTCCCATTGAAATGCTGAAAATCTACAAAGGAAATGCCTTCTCCGTTAAGGAAAGTCCCTCCTTTTAGGTTATAACGGAAGCGTCCCTTATTGCCAATTTTAAAGCTTTGGTAAAGCCCAGCGCTGAATTGATGAAAGTTGTAATTGTCATTAGAGGCAGCGAATCCACCTTCGTAATTGAGCTGAATACGCGGGAATCTATTGTCACCGCCCACGTTGAACTTAAAATCGGGATAGCTCATATATTTCTGCCCAATAGTGATGAACGCACTTAGGCCGGCTTTGACAATATTGTGCTTATCTATGGCTGCATTTTCAAAGTCTGTGGGATCCAACGGATTGTTTGATGTGTAGGAAACACCGGAATTTCTGAACCATACCTGATCCGAAGTATTGAATAGCGGTACACGCTTTTCATAAGCCAGTCTGCTCGTTAAAAACAAACCATTCACCACTTCTTGCCCGTAATTAATGGCTCCTGAGCGCAGCTCGTAGGCCTTTAAATAATTGCGCTCAAAGGCCAAGCTACTAATGGTGTTCACAAAAGGTGAAATGGGCTCATTACGGTTGAACTGTGCTACAGTAACACCACCATTAACACTGAGTCTCGCACGATTTTTTGCATTGAAACGGTAGGTAAGGCCTGCGTCAAAGCGGAATCGGTCTTCATCGATCCCATAATTGAAACGCGAGTTGAAACTCAGCCATTTCGTGTAGTTCTCGTCGAACCCTTTGAAAAAACGCAAACCGACCTCTGGGACATAGCCCTGAATGGTGTTGAACTGAACACTTGGACCATCATAAGAAATGTTCCAACGCTCATAACTGTTGCGATAGGTATAACCAGTAAGTGGCGCCAAAAGCGATGGCCTGTTGTTCCCAGCGTCTATGGAATCCAAATAGGTTTTAGACTTGCGCAAGGTCTGAATACTGTCTTTGCGAATGTAATCCGAGATCTCTTCAGGAGTCAGCGGTACAGGGCGAACCTGGTTCCAATAGAGCGAATCTTTCTCGTTCGCGTTGTCAACAAAGGTGAGGACTTCATTAGTAAAACTTTGTTTGGTAAAGCCAGGAGAAAAATCGTAATCGCTATAAACAGCTGTAAAACGTCCATCGCCATTAAGCCCAAAGAGCCCGAAACTAAAATCTATGGTCTGGGAGATCTTTACCCAAAAGCGATTTTCCTTGTCGAAGGTGAAATTCTGTTTAAATACGAGTTCTTTCACAAACGGGATCTGCAGGGAAGTGCCAGAGGTGCTAAGGTCTATGCCGTAGAACTCCCAATCGTCTTCTACTATATAGACGTAACCTTCCCAAACGCGGTCTTGACTGCGTTTAGGGGTGACCAAGATCTTATTGATCAGTTTGTCATTCTCGTAAAAGACCCCTTCTAGTTTGTAGCGATAATACTCTAGAGCGTTGTTGGCAATAGGAGATACCAATTGCGCATTGATATCTATGGTGTTGTTGTAAAAAGAAAAGTTAGCATCACCGGCGCTGTTAAAACTAAAGCCGTTGTCGTTTCCGCTAACCTTGGAGGCAATGATGCGCTCTTTAAAATCGTCAGGTTGTTGGTATGCGATCTCTGAAATGGTCTCAGATAGGTAAATGATCCCTGTTCGGGTAGAGTCTAAAGCTCCTCCGAAATCGCCAATATCTTCTCCCATAATACGCTCTGGCGCCTCAGTAACCTTCCACAAGCCCTTGGAGTAAAAGTCTGCTGTAAAGGCGGCGATGCGTTGGCTGTTCTTTTTGCGATTCGCTATGGCTTGTCTTATGATCCTATAGGCCGGATCCTCACTGGCATCGATAATTACTTCATCTAGGCTAAGGCTGGTGGCCTGAAGACTCATATTTAGTTCTTGGAGTTTTCCCTTGTATTCGAGCTGTTGGGTTTTTACTTCGAATCCTAAATATTGAAAAACTAGGGTATAAGTTCCAGCTTCTGGTAGTTCTAGTACGTAATCACCGAGTTCGTTTGAGGTTGTGCCTAAATAGCTATCTTGCACAAAAATATTTACAAAGGGTAGGGGCTCGCCCTTGGAATCGGTTACCCGACCTTTTATCTGGGCATGAAGGCTTGCACTTAAAAACAAAAAGAGAAGGAGTAGCGGTTTTTGCATGGTCAGTGTTTTGGAGCAAATAAAATCAATGGTAAGCTACCCACTTCTTAAAAAAGTGTTAGCTAACATAAATTTACCATTAATTGTTAAAGTTCTTTTTGATCCTGCTGAGGTTACGCTTGTTGTCTCTGTCTTTGATGGTCTCGCGTTTGTCGTAGAGTTTTTTACCGCGACACAGTGCGATCTCCATCTTGGCAAGACCTCTATCGTTGGTGAACAATAAAAGGGGAATAATGGTCAAGCCTGAGTTTTTAACTTCTTTTTCAAGTTTCTTTAACTCGTTGCGATTCAGGAGTAATTTACGCTCACTTTTTGGCTTGTGGTTAAAGTGCGTCGCATGAGAATACTCCTCTATCGTCATATTAATTACAAAGAGTTCACCGCGATCGTTGAACTCGCAAAAACTCTCAGCTATAGAGGCGCGTCCTTCTCGTATGGCTTTGATCTCTGTACCAGCCAGAACGATACCTGCCGTGTAGCGATCTAAGATCTCGTATTCAAAGCGGGCTTTGCGATTCTTTATTTTCACTTGTTTTTGCAAACTCATGCCGCAAATTTACATTTAATTCCCATGTAATTGTCGCCCATATTCACTGGCTTTTGGATTTTTCTTCTTATCAAAATTTTAAGAGCTCTTACACGAGCAGATTGCTAGTTCTGTGTATTTTTGTTTTATGTTGAAGCCGACCACAATACTACTTTTATGCAGTCTGATGCTCTGGAGCTGCAACAGTGGCCCCACCAAAGAGCAACAAGAGCCAGATCCCAAAGCTGTTAAACCCAGATTGACCGCTGGGCAAATCGTAGACCGCGCCATTGAATATCACGGAGGCCCACTTTTTGAAAAGGCCGAGATAGAATTCAAGTTCCGAGATTATCAGTACAGATCTTTGCAAGAGGGTGGAGCATTCACTTTGGACAGGATTTCGTACAACGATGCTATCGGTAAGATCACAGATCGGGTTACCAATGCCGGCTATACCCAAGTATTGAACGACGAATTTGAGATGAACATCGTAGATTCAATGAAGGTCAAGTTCACCAATAGTGTTAACTCTGTTCATTATTTTGCGCGCCTGCCTTATGGTCTGAATGCGCCTGCCGTAGAAAAAAAGCTGATCGGGACCGACTCTATCAAGGGGAGAGCTTATCACGAAGTTGAGGTGCGATTTAAGCAAGAAGGTGGTGGCGTAGATTTTCAAGATGTATTTATGTACTGGTTTGACACAGAAACGGGCGCTATGGATTATTTAGCCTATTCTTACGAGACCGATGGGGGTGGGATTCGCTTCCGAGCGGCCTACAATCCACGAGAGATAAACGGATTGCGTTTTCAAGATTATGTGAATTACAAACCGCAAGGCTTGGATGTTGCCTTAAAAGATCTGGATTACCTCTACGAGCAGGGATCACTTATTGAGGTCTCGAAGATCGAATTGGAAAATGTAAAAGTGAAAATAGTAGACGATGCACTTTAGAACCTTTTTATTGCTGTTACTCGTAGGATTGACGCAAAGCTGTGAGCAATCGGCTAAATCTGAAGCTATAGAACCCAGAGCCCTACTCGATAGTGCAATAACTGCTCATGGCGGTGCTCGCTATGATGGCGCTACCATACGCTTTGCACTTAATAATTACGATTTTGAGCTCAAGCGCGAGGGTTACACCTATGACTACAAAATGTCTCAAGAAAAAGATGGAGCGCTTCATATGGTAAACACCTTTAACGGTGGACTTACGTATAAGATCGGAGATAGCCTTGTGGACCACGGAGGACGTCAAATGACCTTAATTAGAGAGCGGGTCAACAACGTAGCTTACGACTTCTACATTCCGTATTCCTTAACGGGTAACGATATTGTATTGGAGTATTTAGGTACTGAGAATATGCGTCTAAAACCGTATCACAAGCTAAAAGTGAGCTATAAACAGATTCCAGGAGCAGATCCGGACGAGCGCGCCTATGTCTTGTGGATCAGCGCCGATACTTACGAGATCGATTTTATCGCCAAACAGAATGAGGCAACAAGCGGCAGAAAGCAATTTATGGCCGCTGCCTATAAACGCCGTGTTGGCGGCATGCTATTCTCTGATTTTGAATTGTATCAAACTGCAGATAGAAATAAAGAGGTAGCCATAGATTCTCTGGGGATGGCCTATAATTCTGGGAACATGCAGCGCAAAGCTGTTACTACCTATATGGACATTGAAGTTGACCTAAAGTCGAATTAATCGATCTGCAAGACCTGTATGGTGACCTTTTCACCACTTTTAGTAACAATGAACAGCATACCGTTGTTGTCGTCCGCTATCCAGGGGTAAGTCTCTTTTTCTAAAACAGCGTTTACGAACATTGGAGTGGTGTTGCTATGCCCGACAACCAATACCGTTTTGCCTTGAGTCGCTGCTGCGAAGTCCGCACTGTAAAGATTTCTTGGGTCATAAGACTGAATTTCCAATTCCTGCATCAGAGAAGTAGGTAAGGCTGTTTGCTGTGTGCGGTTGTAATCTGTGCTGTAAATAGCGTCAAAGGCTACATGCTCAAACACTTTAGCCCACTTGGCAGCCCTTTGTTTACCGGTCTCGGTGAGATTCGGATTTTTGTTGTCGGCATCAGAACGGTCTTTTTCCGCATGTCTGATGCAGTAATACACCGTGGTTTGGTCTGATGTTGTTTCTTGTCCGTAGAATTGCTGCGGAGCCAATACAGCTGCTATCAGCAGTATAAAAAATAAAGCGCGTTTCATAAAGCGGTTTTAGACCGTGAAGTTATTAAATAAAAAATTGCCTAAAAGAAGCCCTTTAGCTTCCCCTAGGCAATCACCTTTTCTAAGGTCCTTTCTTACAACATGCTGATAGAAAGTGAATAGAATAGTGTTACTAGAGTAACAACCCCAACGTAAACGGCTAAGGCGTGATTGCGTTTAGGTTGTATCTTTTTGTTGCTGATTGCTGTTTCCATGATCTTCATTTTTTGGAGTTTTCGTTTTTTGTTTGATACACCCATATGACGACCCAGAAAAATCTTTGTTACACCTTTTGCGACCGAACTGTCGAAATTCTGGCCTCAAATGTCGTTTCAGCTACCGGATTTGCTACTGCTGCGAAAAGATTCATAAATTTTTGTGAATGCTGCTCTCTTTGTTGCTTTAAGAGGTTGAAATGCACGAAGTTACTCCACATAACAGCTTTGAGTTCGTCTTTTTTAAGACCGTTCATGCGCATCTCTACCAACAAACTAGTGTCTGTATAATGCAGCAATTGACTGCTTATTTTAACCTCTTCCATAGTGAAAGCTGGTTTTAGGTAGGCAATCTGCGTGCTACCAACAACCCAACTCTTTCCTTCCTTACGGCCCAATTCGTAGATGTCAATACCGTAGTGCGCAATAAGCTGATCCTCTCTGGCATTGATCATATAGTTCAGATATTCTGCATTGTTCAGATGATTAAATGGGTCGCAATCCTGAAATCGGATCTTGGTTGTGCTTTCTAATACTTTAGGTAAATTTTCCATAATAAAATACCGAATGGTATATTTTTGTTTAAAAAAAATTAGATTTCGTACTTGCTGATCAGTTGGTCTAGAGCATCTACTGCCTCAACCACATAGGTGTGATCATCCATGGTCTGCATCATGAATATTGCGCCTTGAATACGCGTGTACATTAGTTTTCCAAAGTTCTTGTTAGCGAACTCAGCCTTAAGATCTCCTTCTTTTACCGCCAATTCAACCAAACTTTGAATATGCTGTTGACTCTTACTTATAACCGATTGAACCTGAGCCATAAGTGGGCCTTCCTGGTGGTGTGCATCTACGCCGATATTCAAAATAGGGCAACCGCCCAATTTCCTGCTGAACTGATAGTAAGAGCGGTAGAACTCGGTGATCTTGTATAAAGCACCTAAGGCAGAATCACTTTCTTGCTGATGCAAGCTTATCTGTTTGAAAAGCTCGTTCACGTTGTATTTGAACGCCGCAACAGCCAGCGCTTCCTTAGATTCGAAGTTACCATAAATAGCGCCCTTGGTAAGACCAGTAGCCTTAGTGAGGTCGTTCAAGGAAGTTGCCGCATAGCCTTGCTGATTAAAGATCGGCGCTACGGTTTCTACAATGAATTTCTTGGTTCTTTCTGCTTTTGTGAGCATGATTCGCTTGTGTTCGCCTTTTCAAAGATATAAAAAATACCGAACGGTATATTATTTTGAATAAAAAAACCTCCCGCAGGAGGTTTTAACTTGATTCAATTATTTTAAGGAGTTACCAGGTCATTCTGATTCCTAAAAACGAGCTTCCCGTCAAAACTATCGAGCAATATGATGCTTTCTGCCGATACTTTTCCCGCTAAGATCTCCTTAGAAAGCTGGTTGAGTACTTCTCGCTGAATTACACGCTTTACGGGTCTGGCTCCAAATTGCGGGTCGAATCCACGTTCGGCCAAATACGCAATGGCATCATCCGTAGCGTCTAAAGTAATATTCTGTTTTGCAAGCATTTTTATCACCCCGCGGAGTTGTAGACTCACAATTTGCGCTATGTCTTGCTCTCTTAAAGGTGTAAACAGAATGATGTCGTCTATACGGTTTAAGAACTCCGGACGTACAGTCTGTTTGAGTAATCCCAGAACATCTACTTTGGCGGCTTCCAGAGCACTGTCTAGATCTTTGATCGATTCAAAGCGCTCTTGGATCACGCTACTTCCCATATTGGAGGTCATGATTATAATGGTGTTCTTAAAATCAGCAACCCGCCCTTTGTTATCTGTCAGGCGACCTTCGTCCAGAACTTGCAATAAGATATTAAAGGTATCTGGGTGCGCCTTCTCGATCTCATCTAACAAGACTACCGAATACGGCTTGCGTCTTACCGCTTCGGTAAGTTGCCCGCCTTCGTCATAGCCTACATATCCCGGAGGAGCTCCCACCAAGCGGCTAACACTGTGCCTTTCTTGATACTCGCTCATGTCTATTCGCGTCATAGCGTTTTCGTCATTGAACAAGTATTCTGCCAAGGCCTTGGCCAATTCTGTTTTTCCAACCCCTGTGGTTCCCAAGAATAGGAAAGACCCGATAGGTTTTTTGGCATCTTGCAAACCTGCTCTCGATCTTCGAATCGCGTCGCTTACCGCAGTAATGGCTTCTTCTTGTCCCACCACGCGTTTGTGTAGCTCTTGCTCCAAAAGCAGCAATTTTTCGCGTTCACTCTGTAGCATTTTGGTCACGGGAATTCCGGTCCATTTGGCTACAACTTCTGCGATATCCTCATGGGTAACTTCTTCCTTGATGAGCGAAGACCCTTGCTGGGCAGCCAATTCTTCTTGTTTGGCTTCTAGTGCTTCTTGAGCTTCCTTGATCTTTCCGTAACGAAGTTCGGCCACTTTTCCGTAGTCGCCTTCGCGTTCGGCGCGTTCGGCTTCGAGTTTAAATGCTTCTATCTCGGTTTTTATTTGCTGAACACTTTCTACAACCTCTTTTTCTTGCTTCCATTTCGCATGGATCTCGTTGCGTTCTTCTTTGAGGTTGGCCAGATCTGCACGAAGGATCTTGAGTTTGGCCTCGTCCTTTTCGCGCTTAATGGCTTCTATCTCGATCTCCAATTGCATGATCTTTCTGTCTAAAACATCCAGTTCCTCGGGTTTGGAATTGATCTCCATCCGCAGTTTAGAGGCTGCTTCGTCCATAAGATCGATCGCCTTATCGGGCAAGAATCTGTTGGTGATATAACGCTGAGAGAGTTCAACCGCACCAATGATTGCATCGTCCTTGATACGCACCTTGTGGTGGTTCTCGTACTTTTCTTTTATACCTCTTAAGATAGAGATCGCACTTTCGGTATCGGGTTCATCTACCTGTACCTTTTGGAAACGACGCTCCAAAGCTTTATCCTTTTCAAAATATTTCTGATACTCATCTAAAGTGGTGGCCCCAATAGCACGCAGTTCTCCTCTTGCCAAGGCCGGCTTAAGGATATTGGCCGCGTCCATGGCTCCTTGTCCACCTCCGGCTCCGACCAAGGTATGGATCTCATCTATGAATAAGACAATATCTCCGTCACTAGAGGTCACTTCTTTGATCACGGCTTTAAGGCGCTCTTCGAATTCTCCTTTAAACTTCGCTCCAGCGATCAGAGCCCCCATATCCAGACTAAAGATCTGCTTTTGCTGCAGGTTTTCGGGTACATCTCCGTCTACAATACGGTGTGCCAAACCTTCTGCAATGGCGGTCTTTCCTGTTCCAGGCTCGCCTACAAGCATGGGGTTATTCTTGGTGCGTCTAGATAGGATCTGCAGTATGCGTCTTATTTCTTCGTCACGGCCAATAACCGGGTCTAGCTTAGCTTCTTGCGCCAATTGATTTAGATTCTTGGCGTATTTGTTCAAAGCGTTATAGGATTCTTCTGCGGATGCGGACGTAACCCGTTCTCCTTTGCGCAGCTCATCTATGGCCGCATTCAAGTTCTTGCTGTTCACACCCTGATCTTTCAAGGCCTGAGCAATACTATTCTTGCTTTCAAAAAGCGCGAGTAAAAGATGCTCTATAGACACAAATTCGTCCTTGCGCTTCTTTGCACCAATAGAGGCGTCGTTGAGCAATTTTGCTGTTTCACGCCCTAACATGATCTCTGCCCCGCTAACTTTTGGCTTGCGCTCCAGCTCCTTGTCCAAAATCTGTTCTAGGGTAGTGGGGTTCACGTTGAGCTTTTTGAGCAGATAAGGCAGCACATTCTCATCGACCTCGAGCATGGCTTTAAACAAGTGCTCCGGGTCTATATGCTGATGCTCCAACTCTTGAGTGAGTTGGTGCGCCTGCTGTACAGCTTCCTGTGATTTTATAGTATAATTATTAAAATTCATCGTCATCTTTGATTTGGATTCGAGCAGTTAAAATCAAAACTCAGACCATTTTAAATTCGCGTCATTTTGGCGTAATGTATTGGAGTTTTAGCCGACAAAATGTCAAAAATCAACAGTCTCCGCCATACAATATAGCGGTCAAAACCATTATTTTTGTGCTATGAGTTTATTTAGAAAACTGTTCACTAGCGATTCAGCTCCCCAAGAGCCTCAAACTGAAGTCCCATGGACCCCAATAACGAACATGGACCAGCTGGATGCGTTGAGCTCTGTATCAGCCACCAAACCTGTTATCATCTTTAAACACTCCACCCGCTGTGGGATAAGTGCTATGGTGCTGAGGCAGTTTACTAAAAGCTACGACCTACCTCTAGAGCAAATGCAACCCTATATATTGGATCTTTTGTCCTACAGAGAAATCTCGAACGAGATCGCCATTCGCTTTCAAGTGCTGCATCAAAGTCCGCAGCTATTGGTCATAAAAAACGGTAGCGCAGTTCACGCAGCTTCTCATTACGAGATACAAGCCGCAGATCTGCACAGATTTATTTAAGCGCAGGCAAGAGTTTGGTGCGGCATTCGCCAAAACCAATTCGCACTTGGTCGTTTTGGCAATATCCTTTTAAGATCACTGTATCGTTGTCTTCTATAAAGGAACGCGTAGAACCGTCTGGTAGCTGCAGCGGATTCTTCCCCGCCCAAGACAATTCCAACATAGAGCCATAGCTGTCTGGGGTTGGACCCGAAATAGTTCCGCTACCCATCATGTCTCCACTCACCACATTACATCCGTTTACGGTATGATGCGCCAACTGCTGGGCCATATTCCAATACATATATTTAAAATTGGAAGTTGAAACCTTGTGCGGCTCACTGCCCTCGGGCTGTAAATAAACCTCCAGATTAATGTCATAGCTCTTCGGACCGGTATATTGTAAGTAGGGAAGTTGCGGCTTCTCTGGTTTAGGGCCGTCCACTTTAAAGGGTTGTAAGGCATCCAAAGTAACTATCCAAGGTGAAATGCTAGATGCGAAGTTCTTGGCAAGGAAAGGGCCTAGCGGCACGTATTCCCATTTCTGAATATCGCGAGCACTCCAATCGTTAAAAAGCACCAGGCCAAAAATATAGTCTTCGGCTTCATCCACAGGAATCGGCTCCCCTAAATGATTGGCATCCGTAGTAATAAAGGCCATTTCCAATTCGAAATCCACGCGCTTTGAAGGTCCAAATACGGGCTCGTCCGAATCTGGCGGAAGCGTTTGTCCTTTAGGTCTTCTCACATTGATACCACTGGGAATTATAGAAGAACTACGACCGTGATAGCCCACAGGTATGTGCAACCAGTTTGGCAATAATGCCTTCTCCGGATCGCGAAACATGCTACCAACATTGGTGGCGTGTTCCTTGCTCGAGTAAAAATCAGTATAGTCTCCAATGCTAACAGGCAATTGCATCTCGATCTCTTCCATAGTGAAGATGATCACATCGCGATGCTCCATATTGTCGCGTAGCTTTGGATTATTGGCCTCAAAGACCTCAGAGATACGATTGCGAACCAAACGCCAAGTCTTGCGGCCATCAGAAATAAAGTCGTTGAGACTGTCTTGTAAAAAGATATCGTCTGTGAGATCGATCCCCTCAAAGTATCCCAACTGATGCATAGCGCCAAGATCTATGGCAAAATCTCCGATCCGAGTACCTATGGTAATAATGTCATCTCGCGTTAAAAAAACGCCGAAAGGAATGTTTTGTATTGGGAAATCCGAGTTTGGCGCTACTTCTAACCAAGTAGTGCGATCTGGATTGTTTGCTGATAATGGCATGGTTGGTTCTTAATAAATTGTTGGTAAATCGTCTAATCAAAGATATGATTTTAGATGGTGCAAAAGCAGCTATTGCGTATTTTTGATCTCGTAATTTTTAAGCTGATAAAATGCAACGCGATACCGAGATCTTTTCCCTGATTAAAGAAGAAGAACAACGACAACTCAACGGTTTGGAACTTATTGCTTCTGAGAACTTTGCAAGTCCTCAGGTTATGGAAGCTACGGGTTCTGTACTTACCAACAAATACGCCGAAGGTTATCCTGGTAAGCGGTATTACGGAGGCTGTGAAGTGGTCGATAAGGTAGAGCGATTGGCCATTGAGCGTGCCAAAGAGCTCTTCGGAGCCGAGTACGCCAACGTTCAGCCGCACTCCGGATCTCAGGCCAACACAGCAGTGTTTGCGGCTTGTTTAAAGCCGGGTGATACTTTTATGGGCTTTGATCTGGCACATGGTGGACACTTAACCCATGGGTCTCCGGTAAACTTTTCGGGTAAGCTCTATAGACCTGTTTTCTACGGAGTGGATAAAGAGACTGGCCTTTTGAATTACGACAACATTATGGAGATCGCCAAGCGCGAAAAACCAAAAATGATCATAGCCGGAGCCAGTGCTTATTCTAGAGAGATCGATTATGCGCGTTTCCGCGAGATTGCTGACGAGGTAGGAGCTTTGCTTATGGCAGATATCGCGCATCCGGCAGGACTTATCGCTAAAGGCCTAATTGCTGATCCAGTTCCACATTGTCACGTGATCACTACTACTACTCACAAGACCTTACGCGGGCCTCGTGGTGGACTCATCATGATGGGTAAAGATTTTGACAATCCTTTTGGGATAACCTTAAAGAACGGTAATCTGCGTAAGATGTCATCGCTATTAGACAGTGGCATATTCCCTGGGAATCAGGGCGGTCCTTTGGAGCATGTTATTGCGGCTAAAGCAGTAGCTTTTGGAGAGGCTCTTTCTGAGGAGTTCTTGCATTATATGGTACAGGTTAAAAAGAACGCCAAGGTCATGGCGCAGGCCTTTGTAGACCGCGGTTATGAAGTAATTTCTGGCGGAACTGACAATCATATGATGCTCATAGATCTGCGCAACAAAGACATTACCGGAAAAGCTGCAGAGGAGGCCCTTGGCCGAGCAGAGATCACGGTGAATAAGAACATGGTACCTTTTGATACCCAATCGCCATTTGTTACCTCTGGGATCCGA
>Ga0256829_1002434_pt1 | contig 13861 bp, 10 predicted proteins | sample 131447metaG_FD_185979 | JGI IMG/M metagenome (GOLD analysis project Ga0256829, IMG submission 185979) | Hydrothermal vent microbial communities from Lau Basin, Pacific Ocean - 131-447 | ecosystem: Environmental > Aquatic > Marine > Hydrothermal vents | place: Pacific Ocean: Lau Basin | collected...
GTCACAGTCAGGCCGATACAAGCCGATTTCCGGAAGAGAAGTAGCAAGGTCTGTACCATGTGCGCATTTTGTGCGCCCGGGGCGATCTGGCAGTGATTTGTGTCGTGACAGGGCGACAGCGAGCGCATTGTCAGGGTTCGTCGTGATGGCGGGTGTTTTGCTGTCTTCAGCGGGCGACAGGTTCTGCCGGAGCTTTGACGCCGGCGCGCGGATTTTTGGCAGGTTCGAGGTCGTCAGAGTAGGACAGTTTTCCATAGCGGTCGACGATGATGGCGTCGATGCCGTCAAGCCGGTTGACCAGCGCCATCCCTGCTTTCGGTCCCAGTACGAAGACGCTGGTGGACAGGGCGTCGGTGGTGGTGGCATCGGGGCCGATGAGGGTTGCGCTTTCCAGTTCACGCGCCGAGTCACCGGTGCGTGGATTGATAATGTGGTGGTAGCGCACGCCGTCCTGTTCGAAAAAGCGTTCGTAATCGCCGGAGGTGGAAACGGCAACGTCCATCAGTGGAATCAGGGCGACCACGCCGTCGCGCTTACGCGGGTCGCGAACGCCGATCTGCCAGGGCCGTCCCCAGCGACTGCCTGTCACCCGGCTGTCACCGCCAGCGCGTACCAGCGCATTGTTTATCCCCAGCTTTTTCAACAGGGCGATACAGCGGTCGACAGCGTAGCCCTTGGCGATTCCACCAAGGTCGATGCGCATGCCGGGATGCCCGAAGTGTACGGTATGCCGGGCCGGGTCGAGTTGAAGCTGGTGGTAGTTGATCAGGGCCGTGGCTTTTGCGCGCTGTTGATCGTCCGGCCGGATGCCTTTTCGAAAGTCGTAGAGGAAGCCGACACTGGCGAAGGTGATGTCGAAAGCGCCACCGGTCAGGTCGGATACGCGCTTAGCGCGTTGCAACAGCCCGAATAACTCCTGGCTGACCGGAACCGCCTGCTTTGCAGCGTCCCGGTTGACGCGGGCAAGCTCGCTGGTGTCGATAAAGGGGCTCATGGCGGCATCGATTCGCCGCATCTCGGCAAGCACGGCGTCCACGCCCTGGCGGGCAATGGCCGGGTCGTCATGATACAGCTCGACAACGATACGAGTGCCCATGATGTCGGCCTGTTCCTTCAGCCAGCCGGCGCTTGCCCCCGTCCAGTGAAGCAGCAGGGCAAGTACAAGACAGAGGCAACGTAACATGGTGTACTGGATCAGTACCAGATGGAGGCGAAGGCCTGGAAGACGTCGGCGGTAAATTCGTAATCGGGCAGATCCGGGTCTGTCAGGTCAGTAAAGTTGTCGTAGCGGAACAGGATGCGGCTGTATTTCAGGTTGAGCGTCGCCTTGTCGATGAATCCACGTTTTTTCCCCAGCAGTTCGTAGCTGACGCCAACGCTGGCGGTCTGGTCATTGTATTTGCTGAGTTCCTTGTCGCGCGCCTCGAAGTTCTGTGCGCCCGCGCGCGGGAAAAAGTCCGCATAGAAATCGGCATCTGACTGGGTGTAATAACGGTAGCCGGCTTCGAGGATCCAGCGACTGCCAATGGGGTGCACATAGGCGAGTTCCGCCGTGTGCGCATCGATACCCCAGTCATCCGTGTAGTAGCGGTAAGACAGCTTGACGGTTGCGCGGTAGGGCAGGTAGTAGAGGAAGTTCGCGGAGACAGCATTGCTGGTGCGTGTCCTGGGATAAATCTCCGGCTCAAAGCCGATACCGGACGGCTTGGAGGGATCCAGGAACACCACGGAACGATACGGGTTGTGCAGAAAACCCTGGTCGGTGATGGCATCGTAGTTGATGCTCATCAGCAGGTCCTTGCTCAGTACCTGTGACAGGGACAGCTGGTAGTCCCGGTGGTCGGCATTTTCCGAGAAGTTGGGATCCCTGTTGCGCAGGACATCGTCCATGCCGCGGGAAAAACCCAGTGTCACGGTGGTCATGTTACCGAACATGGTCTGGCTGATACTGGCGCTGTAGGTATCGGCCTTATAGTCACTTTCATCGCTGTTGGTGTAGCTCAGCGACATAATGGTGTCGGCGTGCAGGTAGTCGACGCCCAGTGAATATTGTTTGCGGCTTTCCGTGTATTCGCTGCCCTGGGTGACCACATCAATTGAGGCGCTGGAGATACTGTCCGTGTAGTAATTGGCGTTGACGGAAAAACGTTTTGCATCGCCCTTGCGCACCAGTATCGAGGGGCCGGTGACTTCCACGCCGCCGCCATTATAGGAGTGGTAGAGTGCGTCCGCGCGATCTTCCGGGAGTATGGCCCCGTTTGTCAGCAGTGGCGCCAGGCACAGTACGGCGGCAATCCGGCGCCGCCATCGTCTAGTTACAGCCACAACCACCCCCGTCTCCGCCTTCCGCGCCACGCGCGCCTTCACGAACCTGGTAAACATGGCCTTGATAGGCACTGGAAACCGGGTCGCGACTGAAACTCATGATCGGGTCGGCCAGGTGGGTTCTTTCATAGGGCTTGACCCACGGGTGGATGCGGCTGCATCCCGCAAGCAGGACCAGAATGACGCTGGTGGAAAGTATCCGGTGCATACGTTTTATTCCCTGAGCAGTTCACGTACCTGTTGCTGGTATTTTTCTTCATAGCCCGGCTTGTAACCGTGGTGCAGGTAACGCACCTTGCCGTCCCGGTCGATGATGATCGATGTAGGCATGGCTACAACATTATAGAGTTTGCTGACCGTGCTCTGCGTGTCGAAAAGGACCGGGAAGCTCACCGGTATGTCATCCAGCATGGCCAGCGCCTTGTGGTTGTCCTGTTCTACGTTGACACCGAGGATGGTGAACCCAAGCGGTTGGTACTGCTTGTACAGTTCTTCCAGCAGAGGCATTTCCTGCCGGCAGGGTGCGCACCAGGAGGCCCAGAAGTTGATCATGACGACCTCGCCACGGTGTTCGCTGAGGCGTGTGTTTTCCCCGCTGCGGGATTTCAGCGCAAAGTCCGGCGCCGGCCCCTGTTGCGCGGCTGTTGCGCCGGCGGTGACGAATAACAGGCCGGCCAGTAAGGGCAGCACGGCAAGCTTGAAGGAGGTAAAAAGTAATCGCATGAAAATCCCCTGTTTTTCGTGTGTGCGTCGGGTATCGGCCGGATGTAAACGGGGGTTAAGCCCTGTCTACCGGAACGGGATGCAGCGCACGTTTCAGAAAAATACTGACAGGCCTCCGCTGAATTCCAGGTTGTTGGTAGTGCGTTTTTCGCCCAGCAGATCCAGGTCAAAGATGTGGTCACGGGCATCGAGACGCACGGCCAGCCAGTCGTTCAGCAGCACCTTATAGCCGAAACCCGCATTCCAGGTCAGCATGTCATCGCCTGCAAAACTGGTGCTGCCAACCCCGCCGATGAGGTAGAAGTCCGAGGTGAATGCCCAGTGCTTGCCGATAAAGGATTCACCGGGTAACAGGTTGTAGCCGAACGACAGGTTGTAGTAGTCAAGATTGCGTTCACTGCTGGTGAGGATTTTGGCCGAGCCGCTGAGGCGCTCAAAACTGGTTTCGCCGGCGGTGGTGCGAGCGTAGGTGGTTTCCAGAAAGACATCTTCTGTGACGTGGTAGGTGAGGCGTGCACCGTAGATGCCATTGGAGCCAAAATCCTCGATATTCATCACGCCGCCCCAGGCGCCAATTTCGAAGTCTTCGGTATCGATGGCATCTGTATGTACCTCACGGCGTTTGATTTCGGGGCGTATCACCTGCTCATTCCCGGCAGCCAGCACAAGGGGAGACCAGGCGGGGGCCAGCAGCGTGCACAGGCCGAGCAGGTTTAGAAAAAGACGGACAGTCCGGCTTGCCATTCGTTGATCTCCTGGTTGTTGTCAGTGCTGTTGAAGATAATAAAGTTCTTGTACTGGGCGCGAAATACAAATCGCCGGGCCAGGTAGGCGCGTACACCGATACCGACGTGGGCGAGCTGGTCATCGCGGTCGCGTTCCTGTACCAGGGTGGTCTTCGGATGGGTACGGATCAGCCCTGTCCCCACGGTAAAGAAGGGGGAAATGCGCCATTCCGGGAAGGGGTGTATGAGCACGCCGATATTGAACATGTTCGCATCCGAGGTGGTTGAGAACAGTTTGGAATAGGAGAGTTCGGTCGACAGATTAGGGGTCAGGAAATAGGCGCCGTAAACAGTCATTTCGTCTGCTCCCTCGAAGTCACCGCCAAGTGCTCCGAACTCCACCTGGTGAGCACTGAATTCCCTGAACGTGGCGTCACGGATCTCGGTCTTTTTACCGGCAGGTGTCAGTGTTTTTTCCAGCTGTTTACGTGCTACCCAGCCCTGCTTGCCCTTGCCGGTGCGTACCTTGAACCAGTCGGTTTTGCGCTTGAGTATCTCGATCCACTCGCCGCGCTCCTCGACATCGAAGACGGGATAGCCGCGTCCGGCGCCGGTGTGCAGCTCGATATAGGGGTCAGTAACCTCGACTTGCATCGGTTGATCGTTGCCAAACAGGCTGCTGAATACCCCGGCGGAAGCGCCGGCGGGGAGCAGCAACAGGCAGGGCACAAGGAGGCTGAAGAACACGCGCAGGCGTGCGGCAAATGTCACAGGCAAATCCTTGTCCGGTTGGTCGAGGCTAAATTCCATTTAGTTTGCGGAAACTCAGGGTGGTACGTCAAATGGATTATTGTAGTACTGCGCGCCGATATCCAGCCATTCGGCGATCAACTTGAGTTCTTCCGGCGTGAGCCGGCCGGCGTGCGTCCCGCCCGGCGCAAAGATATTGAAAAAGCGCGGGCTCGCCAGGGCGCCGGCCGAGCGCATGGACGGGTTGACCCGGATCGGCACCATCACCGGAATCGGGTTGCCCATGGCATCGAGGATCTGGTTGCCGTTGGCGTCCAGCTGGAACAGCAGGTTGCCCGCCGCATCAGTGGCCTGCACCAGCTTGTCGACCAGCACGCCCATCGCGTCAAGTTCCTGCTCATTATCCGCAAACAACAGTTCCCGGTAGGCCTTGAACTGGTTGGCGTTCTGATCCGAGATGCCGTCGGTCAGGTCCAGTTGCGCATCCGGTACGCGCGCCGCACCCATGGCATCGGTGCTGGTATGGCAGTTGATGCAGGTGTCTGCCGGGTTGGGACGAACCACGCTCCAGAGGGGATGAATCGTGGCCTCATAATTGATGACAATCCTGCACAGGTAACTCCAGGTCGTCAGGCAGCCGGTGCTGGTGGGCAGGGTTACGGCCGGGTCAAGGGTGTTATAGAGGTAGCTGAAGGACGCATCCTTGGGCCGTCCGGCCGCCGCAACATTGGTCCAGACATCGCTATAGCGAATATCGACAGAGGGCGTCAGTGCGGTGGGGTCCAGTCGCGTGCGCGCCTGGGCCATGGTTTCACCCGCGTTGGCAAAGAAGGTTTCAGTGTTCGGGAAAGTGTAGCCATCAAACGGGGCGCCGGTATTGAGCGGGGTGAAAGCGGCCGGGTTGCCGTGTGACAGGGGGCTTGCCGCATCATGACAACCTGAGCAGTTCATGACTTCACCGGGGCGCAACTGCAGCCAGTTGTCGTGCCGCTGACCGATACGACGGCCGTTTTTATCCAGCACGCTGATGCTGAACGGGACGTTGGCCGGGACTTTTACCCGCACCGAGCCATCCGGTTCAATCGGTGCGTAGCCGAGAATTTCACGCATGCCCAGCGAGCGGTTGGGTCCGAAATCGGCGCCGATCAGATTGACAAGATTCTTGTCGGGGAGGCTGACCGCCTTGACGATGCGCAGGAAGCGGGCCGGCCGCCCATCGGCCAGCGTCGATTGCGGGTCGGCCAGCGTGGCGAGATCGGTGGCGGCGCCACCGAGCGCATTGTACTGGCCGTCGAAGTCATAGACGCTTGCGATATGCAGGATACCGACATTTTCATCCACCAGCGTCTGGTCGACATCGACACCGGGCTGGGCGTCAAAAATGATATTCGGCAGGGGCCGGGGCTGGGTGGCGACCACGTCGCGGTAGAGGATATTTTCCTGCGGGGTAAACACCGGTCGCTGGGTGGCGTTGCCGATGTCATAGAGGTAGACACTGTACAGGGGCTTCGCCTCGACCAGACCGGGGTCGGCAAGCGTTTGATCAGTGCAGGGGAGGATACGGTTGCCGTCCGTCAACCGGCACTGGCTCCAGGTGACCAGGGCGCGGTTGGTGCCGTCCCAGAGCGGGAAGAAAGCATTGAAGCGCCCTGCCGGTGAGGGTTGGCCATCAGTGCGCACATCGCCAAAGGTTTGTGACACTTGCGCCGGGCCGGTCAATATGCCCTGGTTGACCGCTGTTGGCTGGGTGTTTTCGACATAGTTGGCGACATCGATGGTGATGATATCGCCGCCCTGGTTATTGCCCGTAAAGGGGCGAATCAGCGCGGCCAGTTCACCGTCGGGCATCTCGCGTGGCTGGAGGAACTGGATAGTCGCCCCGTTACTCCCGGTGTTATGGCTGTTGGCGCCGTACAGCAGGCGTAACTGGCTGCCATCCGGGTTCATTTTATACAGGTTGATGGCATTGCTGCCGCCGGCATCGTCCCAGCGTGAAAACACAATCTCACCTGTGCTCAATACAGTCGGGTCAAGGTCGTGGCTCTGGTTGAAGGAGATCTGGGTAATATTCTGCCGTGTCTGGTCGAGGACATGTAGCACCATCGCCGGCTCGTTGCGGTTTTCATCGAGTGCGGCAAACTGCGGTTTGCCTTCGTCCACCAGTATGGCGCCGGCGGCGCGCTGGCGCGTGGATGAGAACACGATCCGGTTGTCGGGCAGGTAATGCGGGGCGATATCCTGCCCCCCTTCGGCAATGATATCGGAACTGATTACACGGGTCAGCGAGTCGGTGGTGATTTCGTATTCCCAGAGGTTCCAGGTGGGCTGGTCTTCCGGCGCGGCGCCCTGGATGTCCGGCAGTCGCAGGGCGAACAGCAGGCGCGTGCCGTCGTAGGAGACCTCCACGTCCTTGACGTCCCCCATGCCGCCGGTCACCCGCGCGGTGACATTGATCTCATTGGCGTCCGGCGCGGCAAGGTCACGGTAGATCAGGTCACCCCCGGGCTGGAACCCAGTGAGTTTTCGTACATCGGCCGTGTCCATTGCCGGTACCGGTTGCCGGACATAGGCAATACCGAAATCCTCGACGAGCGGATCCGGGCCGCCGGACGAAGTGCCGCCGGCGCCACCGCCACAGCCACCCAGCAGCAGTACAGCAAGAAAAGCTGCACTACGCATATCTGTCAATGACCTTGGCTGTGACCAACTGGGCATCCAGTTCTCCCGGGATATTTGTAAAGCGTTTATAAAGCAAGTATCAGGCCGGTAATGGGGAGCCTGATTAATGATGTGGTTCGAGCCGTTTTTTCAGTAAATCCGGCGCTTTTTCGCCGCATTTTGTCGTGTTGTGCCGACAGTGTCGGTTCACCACGACAGTTCACAGGTGCCGCTTCGCCCACACTATAGCCAGTCATTTGACGGACAAACTGCGATCTTCGTCACATCCCGAGGCATTGAATTCCACTCTCCAAACAAAGCGTTAAATGGCTCCGGTGCAATGCCGCTAAGTGTGGACTGGTTCACGGTTCCATCGTCCCACAGGGTCTAGATTGCCACTGCAAGGGCGTTGATGTGGCCTGGTTCGGTAATTGCTAGGTCAGTCATTGCCAGGGATGCCCTGATTCATTTCGTCGGGACGGCATTCGCAGGCATTAACAGGACAACGAACGTAAAGAAAAACCAAACTTTAAGGGGCGTCCCAATGTTTTCGACGTACGAACGACAACAGCTTGTGGCCTGGGGGAACGGGATGGCAGGCTGGCGCATGGTTCTGGCTATGGTGGTACTTACCGTGTTGATGGTTTCATCGGCGCTGGCGGGTGATTTGGAGCGCAAGCAGGCCAAGCGGATTCATGACCGTCTGACCGGGGTCCCACCCACGCCTGCGGTGCTGAGCGCGATGGAAGCCGAAATCGTTAGCGGTGGTGGCCCCGTCGCAGCTGCATTGCTGGCGATTGATCCCGCGCGCAACCCGCGCGCCTTTAATTTTTACAACACCACGCTGAAAAATTTCGCCACGCCCTGGACCAACGAGGCGCAATCGATTTTCGACCCGCTGAATGATTACAGTGCCACGGTGATTGGCATGATTCGCGATGAAGTACCTTTTAATACGCTCCTGTCAGCCGACATTCTTTATGTGGCGGACAGTACGCTTCCCGGTGTGGCGGCCTATTCACCGGCCAACAACACCAGTTACCAGAATCTTGAGGATCTGAGCATTGACCTGAGTGATCCGACCAAGCTGGTTCGCAAGGTGCAGTCGACGGAGAGCGGCATTCCCGCCGCCGGTGTGGCGGGGGTAATCACCACGCGTGCCGCGGCAGAGGCCTTTTTCGTCGACGGAACCAACCGTGCAATGTTCCGCTTTACCATGCTGAACCACCTTTGTAACGATATGGACCAGCTCAAGGACACCACACGACCGACAGACCGTATTCGCCAGGATGTCAGTCGCAGCCCGGGTGGCGACAGCCGCATTTTCATGAACGCCTGCGTTGGCTGCCATAGCGGCATGGACCCCATGACCCAGGCGTTTGCCTACCATGACTACGATGCCTCAACGGGACGCATGGTCTATACCCCCGGCCAGGTGCGGCCCAAGTACCTGATCAATGCCGACAACTTCGAGTTCGGTTATGTGACACCCGATGACCACTGGGATAACTACTGGCGTAGTGGCCAGAATGCGGCACTGGGCTGGAGCAATAGCTTGCCCGGCAGCGGCAGGGGTGCCGCATCACTCGGTCAGGAACTGGGTAACAGTACAGCCTTCGCCAGTTGCCAGGTCAGAAAGGCCTACCGCACGGTATGCCTCAACGAGCCCAGTCAGGCGCAGATGGTCGCACTGCGGGACGTGTTGACCAACCAGACCAACTACAACATGAAACAGGTATTCGCTGAAGCGGCTGCCCAGTGTATGGGCAACTAGGCGGCGACAGCTGAGGGGATGATTATGCGCGCGTTTTTCGGAAATGTGATATGGGGCGGCGACTCAGGTCTGGCAGGGCTTTACCGCCTGGGTGCCGTATTGGCATTGTTGTTCACGCTTTCCGCCTGCGGTGGCGGGGCGGGGACAACAGAGAATCCCCAGACGACGAACAGTGGAACCGTCAATGCTTCCAGCTACACCGGTCCGGTTGCCCTGACGACGGATATCCGTGCATTCCAGACCAATCTGTGGGAACCCTTGCGGGCCAAAAACCGTTGCGGCGCCTGTCATGTGCCGGGCATACAGTCACCCAGCTTCGCCAGGGACGATGATGTCAACCTGGCTTATGCCGAGGTGGGCGGGCTCGTCGATCTCAAGGTGCCCGGAAATTCACGCCTGGTGAGCAAGGTCGGTGGCGGGCATAACTGCTGGCTGACCAGCAACGCGGCCTGCGCCACCATCATCCAGAACTATATCGAGGCCTGGGCCAATGGCGTGTCGGGCGGGCAGCGCCAGATTCAATTGACGGCGCCGGTGATCAAGGCCCCGGGCGCGACAAAAAATTATCCGGTGTCATCGGCGGATTTTGCTAACACCGTCTGGCCTGTGCTGAGAGCCAATTGCGCGGGTTGCCATGTGGATTCATCGCCGACCCCGCAGTCACCTTTCTTCGCCAGCCCGGTGGTTGCAGATGCCTATGAGGCGGCCAAATCGAAAATGGATCTCAATACGCCCTCCAACTCCCGTTTTGTCGTGCGGCTGCGTGATGAATTCCATAATTGTTTTACCGCCAGTTGCGCCAGCGATGCCCAGGTTATGGAAGATGCTATTACAGCATTTGCAGGGACGATTGCCCCCACCGTGATAGACCCTACACTGGTGGTCAGCAAGGCCCTGACCGTGGCGGATGGCGTGGTCGCCAGTGGCGGCAGCCGCTATGATTCAAATGTTATTGCACTCTACGAATTCAAGTCAGGCTCCGGCAATATCGCCGTGGATTCCAGTGGCGTGGCGCCGGCCCTGAACCTGACCCTGAGCGGTAACGTCAACTGGGTTGGCGGCTGGGGCATCGAGATTGTCAACGGACGCGCACAGGGTTCGACGACGGCAAGCAAGAAGCTGAGTGACCTGATCAAGGCGACCGGCGAGTATTCAATCGAGGCCTGGGTGGCGCCGGCCAACGTGGTGCAGGAAGGTCCCGCGCGCATCGTCAGTTATTCTGCCGGCACCACGGCGCGTAATTTCACGCTTGGGCAGACGAAGTACAATTACGATTTCCTGCAGCGTTCCAGCACCACCGACGGGAATGGCAACCCGGCACTATCCACGGCGGATGCAGACCAGGACCTGCAGGCAACCCTGCAGCATGTGGTTGTTACCTTCGATCCGATCAACGGCCGGAAGATTTACGTGAACGGCGTATTTACCGGTGATGTCGATCCCGTGGCGGCAGGCAACCTGACGGATTGGGACGATACTTTTGCGCTGGTGCTTGGCAACGAGGTGTCCGGTGATCGCCAGTGGACCGGGCAGATACGCATGCTGGCGATTCACAACCGTGCGCTGACACAGGCGCAGATCCAGCAGAACTTTGATGTGGGCGTGGGTGAGAAGTTCTTCCTGCTGTTTTCTGTCAGTGATGTGATTAATTTGCCGGACAGTTATGTGGTATTCGAGGTCAGCCAGTACGATAGCTACAGTTACCTGTTCAGTAAACCCTTCTTTATCAATCTGGACCCGAACGTTACGCCAAACAATATTCCGCTCAAGGGTATGCGCATCGGCATCAACGGGCGGGAAGCGGCCGTCGGGCAGGCCTGGACGCATCTTGATACAGTGCTTGACGCCAGCAACTATAATCCAACGACCGGGCAGGTACTGTCGACGCGTGGCACCATCATTGCGCTGGAGAAGGGGCCGGCCCTGGATGAGTTCTTCCTGACATTCGAGCAACTCGGTACACAGACGCATGTGTTTACCGAGAATTCGCCGTCGACGCCGCCGGATCTCCCGGCGCCACCTGTCAAATCAGAAATCGGTGTACGCACGTTTGATGAAATCAATGCTTCGATGGCATCGCTGACCGGCGTTGACCCGGTGCTTGTACAGCCGAATTTCCAGAACCTGCGCCAGCAACTGCCCGCAGTAGAGAACATGGACGGTTTCCTGTCGGCACACCAGATGGGCATCGCCCAGCTCGCCATAGAGTATTGCAGTGACCTGGTTGACGATGTGTCAAAGCGTGGCGTTTTCTTCGCCGGGTTCGATTTTAATTCGGGCGTGAGTACGGCGTTTGCCTCAGGCAATTCGACAGAGAAAAACCTGATCGTGAATGCCTTGTATGACCGGATGATTGGCCTGGCTAATGGTGGCAGTAATGATCTTGTCAACGCGCCGACACGGGAAGCGGTCAAGACCGAGCTGATCGGCTACGACCTTGCCGGTGTGCATGTGAACAGCAGCAGCCTGTATGACAGGTTGACGTCAGCCTGTCCGGCCGGTTGCGATGCCGCACGCACCCGCGCCATCGTCAAGGCAATGTGTGGATCGGTCCTGGCCAGTGCGGCGGTACTGGTTCAATAAAGCAACGGGGAAAATGAAAATGGCCAAACGTACAAAAAACCTGCGTCCCGACGAACCGCTTTACCATCAGGATCATCCTCGTCCGGTAACGCGGCGTGATTTTCTCCGCCAGGGATTTGTTTCCGGCAGCGGGCTGGTGATGGGCGGGTCGATTTTCAGCCTGTTCAGCAACCCGCGCGCCGCGCAGGCGGCATTGTCTCCGGACCTCACGAGTCTGGCCAGCAGTATCGGTTGTTCGCTTGGCGGTGCAGGCGCGGGCAAGATCCCGTTTATCTGTTTTGACCTGGCGGGTGGCGCCAATATTTCCGGTTCCAACGTGCTGGTGGGACGGAACACACAGCTCGATGTGTTGAGTACCGCAGGTTACAGCAAGCTGGGTCTGCCGGGCGACATGATTCCCGGCGGTATGGAAACGACACCAACAGCCACCAGTAATGGTGATTTCACCGATACCACTTTGGGTCTGGCGTTCCATTCCGACAGCGCCTTTCTGCGCGGCATTCTTGAACGCGCCGGGACGCGGGGTCCCAATATTAATGGTTGTGTCATTCCGGCGCGTTCCGATAACGATACCGGCAACAACCCGCATAACCCCATGTACGGCATCGCCGCGGCCGGCGCCGTCGGCGGGGTGGTTACCCTGATCGGTTCGCGCAACTCGGATTCCGGCGGCAACTCCATGGCGCCGGCAACCATGATCAATACAGAAATCCGCCCGACCAAGGTGGACCGACCCAGCGATGTGACCGGTATGGTGGATACCGGCAACCTGACGGGCATACTCAGTGACCCGGCTGATGTGGTCGCCGTGATGGAATCGGTCGCACGGATCAGTAATGGCAAGCTGGGTAGTGTGAATACAGGGCTGTCGGCAACCATCAACACCGGGGCTGATGCCGTGGTCAAGGACCTCATGCGTTGTGGTTATCTGAAGGCCGCCGATATCGCCGACCGCTTCGCCGGGGTGAACATTGACCCTGCCAGTGATGGTGATATCGTCGATGGCGTTGATCCGGCCAATCCTGCGCAGGGTATTTTTACCCAGGCAGAATTCAATGGTGACAGCGAGTTCCGTAAAACCGCTTCGGTCATGAAAATGGTAATCGATGGACACGCCGGCGCCGGAACCATTGCTATGGGGGGTTATGACTACCACACCGGTGACCGCAGTACCGGCGAATTGCGCGACCTGCGCGCCGGGCGCTGCATGGGCGCCTGCCTGGAGTATGCCGCACGACGTGGCGTTCCATTGATGCTGTATGTCTTCAGCGACGGGTCACTGGCCAGCAACGGCACGGTAGACAACAGCACCGATGGTCGTGGCAAAGGGGTATGGACCGGCGATAATTCCTCGACCGCTTCATCCTTCTTCCTGGTCTATAGTCCGAATGGCCCGATCACGGCATTACAGCAACAAATCGGCTACTTCCGCGCCGACGGTTCGGTCGAGACCTCATCGAGCCCGGCGGCGAACAACGTCAACCTGCTGGTCGAGACCGTGATCCTCAACTACATGTCCCTGAACGGGGATCGCGCCAATTTCCAGAACCTGTTCACCGGCTTCGGCAACCCCCCAAGCGCAGCCTTCCTCGACTCCCTGACCGCATTCGGCCCCCTGCCCTGAATTTAAAGGGGTCAGAATTTAAAGGGGTCAGTACCCTTTTCCTCTTTTCCTGAGGAAAAGGGTACTGACCCCTTTAAATTCTTTAAATCGGGTTCGGGGGTTTTTGCGATGGTCCAGGCTTCTACGTGGGTTGCGCCTGCTCGTTTGAGCGTGGCGGCCAGTGTGTTGAGTGTGGTGCCGGTGGTAAAGACATCATCGATCAGTACAATCCGCTGCCCGGACACATTGTGGCGTAACGTGAAGGCGTCGTGCAGGTTGTGACGACGTTTTTTGGCCGCCAGTTTCGATTGTGGCGGGGTATCGCGGGTGCGGCTGACGCAGCGTGCTTCAATTCGATAACCGGATGCCTGCAACGGGCGGGCAATTTCGAGTGCCTGGTTAAACCCGCGCTGGCGCAAGCGGCGAGGGTGCAGAGGGACCGGGACCAGCCAGGCATCTTCTGAGGCCCGGAACTGTTCAGCCAGCATACCGCCGAGCAGGCGCGCCAGGGTCAGTTCCTGGTGAAATTTCAGTCGGCGAATCCACTGATCGACCGGGGCCTGGTAGCTGAACAGGGCGTGGCAGGCGTCAAGCGCAGGCGGGTGGCGCAGACAGGTTTCGCACTGCCCGGGATGGGGGGTCGGCAGAGGCTCCGCGCAGCTTGTGCAGCCCGGCGCAAGCCAGGGAAGCTCCCGGTAGCAACCGGGACAGATGGGTTGG
>Ga0256829_1002435_pt1 | contig 13854 bp, 10 predicted proteins | sample 131447metaG_FD_185979 | JGI IMG/M metagenome (GOLD analysis project Ga0256829, IMG submission 185979) | Hydrothermal vent microbial communities from Lau Basin, Pacific Ocean - 131-447 | ecosystem: Environmental > Aquatic > Marine > Hydrothermal vents | place: Pacific Ocean: Lau Basin | collected...
GCCCATACTATGTGCGTGCGGTTTGGCTGGATAACACGTATGCGGGCATTGGAAGCCACTGCTGATACATGAAAATAATGATCGCTTACATCTGACTTTGACGGGTCTACCGTACTCGATACCTTGATCTTGTAATAATAACTATCCCCTGTCGGTATCACATTATGATCCATGTCTTTGTATATGTACCATGAATAGGTGCTGCCACTCACGTTCTTTGCCAAATGGTACGTCCCTTTCAATGTGTTGCTGGAATTATATCGCAACAAGTCTATATTGAACGTCCCGGAAATGTTGTCCGTCCACGAAATCAAATGACGCGTCTTGTATGCCCATACTATGTGCGTGCGGTTTGGCTGGATAACACGTATGCGGGCGTTGGAAGCCACTGCTGATACGTGAAAATAATGATCGCTTACATCTGACTTTGACGGGTCTACCGTACTCGATACCCTGATCTTGTAATAATAACTATCTCCTGTCGGTATCACATTATGATCCATGTCTTTGTATATGTACCATGAATAGGTGCTGCCACTCACGTTCTTTGCCAAATGGTACGTCCCTTTCAAAGTGTTGCCGGAGTTATAACGCAACAAGTCTATATTCACCGGTCTCGTAAAATTATCTTTCCAAGAGATCAAATGGCGGGTCTTGTAAGCCCATACTATGTGCGTGCGGTTTGGCTGCAACACCTTAATAAAAGGTGTCTGAGCTGTGGCTACCATTGTTCCCGCAAGTATAAAAACTGCGAGGAAGAACGTAGTGAATAAATGAATAGATTTTTTCATGATTTTAAGATTTATAGTTTATATTTTTTATTTCTTTAAGTATCATTTTTATTATCCTAAATCATTATCTTACAATAATTTTAATAGTCCTGGCATAATTTCCGGATAAAAGGGAAGCAAGGTAAATCCCGGCAGGGAGCTGTGCCGTGGGAACTTTAAACCGGTATGTTCCTTTTTGTAATTCCCCCCTGAATATGGTGGCAAGTTTTTCTCCTGTAAGACTGTATAAACAAATACTAAGCCTTTCCTGGGATTCCAACCCTAATCGAATGGTTGTATAACTAACAGCCGGATTGGGGGCACAAAAATACTGTGAAACAAAATCCTTCCTCTCGCCAATACCCGTTGAAATGGGTGCATTATACTTAATTTCAACCTGATATCCGGTAAAATAGGTAATGGCACTGCCATAGTTATAATAAATTTGTAAAACGCCATCGTTGTTTTGCGACCAGTTTCCGGTTGAATCTATGGTATAATAATTTCCCTGATAAGCATTTCCTGCACTATCATAATCATACTGAGAAAGGGAAACATCCCCCCAAACCGAATCGTTTACCCATTGCTGGTACAAATAAGTTTCTATTCCGCCATAAGTGTCGTAAGTATATTGTCCTTTTTCATAATAAACCCACGTACTGTCATTCCAGTTTTCTCCAATACCCGACATAAGCTGTCTTTCAGCATTGTAGGTATAATCGTAATGCTGGTCGTTCACCCAAACACTGTCGTTCCACATTTGTCCGGTATAAGATATCCTGTTCCTTGCAGAATCATATTTGTAGCTTTCCTGATAAACGTTCACCCAGTTGGTATCGCCCCAGCTTTGGACCAGCCCGCGAATCAGATTGGAAGCGGAATCATAAGTGTACGAAAGCTTGGTAGTATTCATCCACAATGAATCCTGCCATTTTTCGGATAAAGAAAGTTTCAGGTTCCCAACAGAATCATAAGCATAAAGCACAAAACTATTGTTGACCCAGGCAGAATCATTCCAAACAGCACGAAATTCAGATACTTTATTGCCATTAAAATCATAACTGTAATGAATGGTGTCAGAATATTCCCAGTTATCATTCAGCCAGATTTTATTGACTTTGGCAACCACATTATGGTTTGATGTATAAGTATTCAAAGACAAAGAAGCATTCACCCATTTTCCATTATCCCAGGCTTTCGAAAGCAGTGAAATAGGGTTTCCTGTCGAATCATAGGTAATAGTATCTTTAGAAAGATATTCCCATTTCCCATTGGACGTGAGTTCAACAAGCGAGGATATTTTATTGCCGGCAGAATCATAAGTGTAAATGTAACGTTCGGGATTCACATAATTGGAATAAACCACAGCCGTATCCATATGATAAACAAAACCATGGGCACTTTTTTCGTTTTGAAACGGCTTGGTAAACTCCTGTATATGGAGCCTGGCCATAAAACCGGCACGCAATAAACTTTTAAGTAATTTCTGGTTGTTTTGTAAACTATTTAAAGAAACACTTTGTCCATAACATGGAAAAGCAGAAAAACTTGCACACAGGACCAATACCAATATTTTGGCAGATGTTTTCATGAATGTTGAGCAGTAAAGATTTGTTACATATATTAATTTTTCTAACCCACACCTATTAAGAGCAAATTTTGTTCCAAAATCTCACCAACCTTCTTTATCCCAATATGTACCGCTCTTTCAGCGGAAATTGAGAAATATATTCAATTGTACAAATTTTCCCAAAACGAGATTATTTTTCCCAAGATGAGATTTTATGAACGTTATCAGCTTTCCCCTGTTTCTTCTTTTGTCCCTACTCCTCTCATTATCACCCCGGAAAAAGCGTGTAAAAATAAAACTTTTTCTCTTTAAAAACAAATTTTTTAAAAATTTAAGAGGATGCAGGGTAATATACTTTAGAATGAATTTAACGGATGTTACATGTTCCAAGTATGATTTTTTTTTACATTTGTCGGCCTGATAAATTTCAGCATCTGTTTTTGGGTCCCGGACTTTCAAAAACTTCAGAGTGTCTTTTGGGATAAAAACAATAAAGCATTGAAATTAAATTATTTACAACAATACTAAAACTATTTGGTTAAAAATTAATAACATATGAAAGTATACAAAACAAGTGAGATCAGGAACATAGCGCTCATCGGTGGTGCCAAATCAGGGAAAACAACCATGGCCGAAGCCATGTTGCTGGAAGGAAAAGTAATTAACAGAAAAGGAACCATTGAAGACAAAAATACGGTTTCGGATTATAAACCCATAGAACAGGAAAGGGAACACTCGGTACACTCGGCTTTGCTCCACACTCTTTACGACAATAAAAAAATCAACCTGATTGATGTGCCTGGTTTTGCTGATTACGTAGGCGAAACCATTGCTGCCTTGAGTGTTGCCGATACGGCATTACTCCTTGTAAACGCCCAGGCAGGGGTGGAAGCCACCACCGAAACGGCCTGGCGTCAGGCAGAAACATCCAACAACCCGGTGGTATTTGTAATGAACCAACTGGACCATCATGCTGCAAATTTTGATGAGGCTGTAAACTCCCTTACCACCTATTTCGGTGATAAGGTAACCATTGTTCAATATCCTGTGAATGCCGGAGAAAATTTTGATGCCATCATCGATTTGGTATTGATGAAACAATTAAAATACAAAAATGGCGGGGGAGAACCGGAAATTTCCGATATTCCGGAAAGCGAAATGGCCAAAGCGGAAGATTTACATTTAAAACTCATTGAAAACGCAGCCGAAGGCGATGAAACACTGATGGAGAAATATTTTGAAAATGACACCCTGACTGTTGATGAAATGCGGGAAGGCCTGCGCCTCGGCCTGATTTCAAGGGCCGTTTTCCCCGTAATGGTCTCTTCGGCCAAACACGGCATCGGCATAACCCGCCTGCTTGATTTTATCAACAAATCATGTCCGGCGCCCAACGATATGCCTCCCCGCAAAACTACTGAAGGAAAAGAATTTCATTGCAGCATCGAAGAACCGGCAGCCTTGTTCATCTTTAAAACATCCATTGAACAACACCTGGGCGAGGTCTCTTATTTTAAAGTATACGGCGGTGAAATCACCGAAGGCATGGACTTGCTTAATCCCCGTACCGACAACAAAGAACGTATTACCCAGTTGTTTGTCCTCAACGGCAAAAACCGTGACAAAGTAACAAAAGTTGAAGCCGGGGACATTGCTACAACCATAAAATTAAAAGATGTACAAACGGGCGATTCTTTGTTTGACCCGAAAAACAGCGGTGCCGGTTTTGCATCGTTTCAGCTTCCGGATCCATTGTATACAGTTGCTATCAAAGCTGTTAATTCTGCCGATGATGAAAAACTCGGTGCTTTACTGAACGAAATGCACAAAACCGACCCCAGCCTGGGCATTGAATTTTCGCGTGAGTTGAAACAACTTCTTGTGAAAAGTCAGGGAGAATTTCACATAAATACCGTCAAATGGTATCTTACCAAAGCCAACGGGCTGGAGGTGGAAATATTTACGCCGAAAGTACCTTACCGTGAAACCATTACCAAAATTGCCGACGCCAGCTACCGCCACAAAAAACAATCGGGCGGCTCAGGACAGTTCGGCGAAGTACACCTTCGCATTCAGCCTTACGTCGAAAATTACAAAAAGCCTACTGACTTTCCAGTCAGGGGGACAGAAGAACACGACCTTCCATGGGGCGGAAAACTTATTTTTAACAATTGCATTGTGGGTGGTTCCATAGATGCCCGTTTCATGCCCGCCATCCTGAAGGGGATTATGGAACGCATGACCGAAGGCCCGCTCACCGGCTCCTATGCACGCGATATCATTGTTTATGTTTACGATGGGAAGATGCACCCGGTGGATTCCAATGAAATTTCCTTTAAACTGGCCGGAAGAAACGCTTTCAGCATAGCATTTAAAGAGGCCGGCCCGAAAATTATGGAACCCATCTATGATGTGGAAATCATTGTCCCCGAAGACATGATGGGTGCCGTTATGACCGACCTTCAAGGCCGCCGCGGCATGATCATGGGCATGGACAGCAAAGGGAAAAACCAGATCATTCGTGCCAAAGTGCCGGGTGCCGAAATGGCAAGATATGCTACCTCTCTTAGTTCCATAACTTCGGGAAGAGGTATCTTTACCATGAAATTCGACCAGTACCAGCAGGTACCTTCTGATGTACAGGAAAAACTGTTGAAAGAATACGAAGCTTCGCAAAGCGAAGAAGATTAAAAAACCCAACCAAAGGAACCGGAGAAAATTTCTCCGGTTTCTTTATGCACATCGAAAATCCTTACTTCCTGATTATTTTTGATTTTTCCGGAACAGGCCGGACTGCAGGCGAGAGTGACCGGATGTTTTCGCAATTCATCTTATTAACACCGGGAAGCAACGTTGCTTTTATCCCGCTGAAAATTGTTTCCCAGAAAAAATTCCCCAAACCCTTTTCCATGTCGCGCCGGAAAAACAGGCAAACTTTTTTGGCAGATTTATCTTTCCCTATGCGGGGATTGTTTTTTCGCACAAGGGAATTAACACCCCAGCTTAGAAACCGGTTCTTTTGTTGCCCTTTCTTTTTTAAAGCCTGAATATCAATGCCGTGATAGAGCATTTCCATAACACCTGCTGAACGGGTCGTATCGGCAGTCCCTTTAAAAGTAAGCTTGTCCAGTACCCCTCCCTTAAATTTTAACCCGGCAGCAGGGTATATGGCCGGATTAAAAACAGACAACGGCACGGGGCCAAAAACAGCCCCACAAAAAGAGAAAGTGTCGCTTTTTGCCGCGAAGGGGAAAAGAAATGTTATTTTCAGCGGGGCTTTATGCATGATCCGGCCTTTTATCGTAACTCTCATACTACTTTTTCGCCACAAATAAGAAATATTGGTTATATGGGTGATATAACCCGAAAGCTCCGTAAAAAAAATATTCAGAGTCCGGTTTTTCCCTTTCAGCTTTTCACCGTATTCAAACCGGGTGTTTTTTATTTGTACGGTATCTATGTAAAGCCTTCCTTTCATCCTTTTCAACAATTGATTGGGCAAAAGCGGACGTTGACTGTGATCAAAAGGAACCCGCTTATCGCGATAAAGATCAAGGGTAGCATTTGAAACAATGACTTTCCTGATATGTATTTCATTTTGTGTAAAAAAACGATAAAAATCAGCACCTGCAAAACGAATTTCTTCCGCTTTCATATCAAAGCGTACTTTTTGAAATTTCAAATGCTGTGAAAAGGCCTTTTTTGAATAAACCGGACGGTAATGAAAACCTTTAAATACCAGAGACTGATGCTTTAGATCAATGGTAAGCCGCTTAAACAAAATTTGGTACATGCTGTTGCCCAACTGCAGAAAATTATTGTCGGCCTCCATCCGGGCATCGTGCAATACAGGATAAAAATAATGATTTCCGTGCCGGCTGTTTTCAAAATTCAATCCATGCATAACCAGCGTAATGTTTTTGCTGGAGAGTGTCGTTTTTTTCTTTCTGTAATTATAAATCTTAAAATTTATATTTTTTATAATGATATTTCTCACCATAAGGCCGTTAATAGCAACCAATTTAACAGAGTCTTCAATGGAAAGGCCCCTTCTTGTTTCAGGGGCAGCCGAAGAAAACTTTCCGTTAAATTCATAAAGCATAACGACCGGCTTCGTTATTTTTATTTTTTCAACTATCAATTTTTTATTGTAAATAGCTGCTATTAAATTAATCCCTGAAATGGTGAGGTTTTCCACAGCAACCGCAGGTACCATAACATTATAGTCCAATTTATCCAAACTATCCAGAAAAACAGAATCAGGACAATACTGAAAAGCTGTGAGGCTGACCGACCGTTTGATCAGATGAAACCTGAGCCGGTCGTAACGGAAATGATATTGTCTGAGAGGTAAATTTCCAAGAAAATGGTCAATTCTCTTTTCTATAATCCCCGTTATAATAGCATTAAAAACAAGGATGGCAGCTAAAACAACCAGGACAACAATACCGGCAATGCGGAATTTTCGCTTTCTCAAATTTTCCTCCTTAGGCATAATGAAAGCATTGATTTTCAATATGCTAAATTACAAAAAAACTATTGAACAAAAAACAAGTTTTAACAGGATGATAAAACCCGCGACTTGTGTAAAGCAACAGGTATATTCACATTTTCCCGGCAAAGGCAGCAGCCGGAAAATGCACTTTTCCCATTAATATTTTAACAGCTTTCGGCTCAAGTTGTATCCGTCCGGCTCTGTAAAGCGCAGAATATAAAGCCCTTTTTGCAAATGGCCGACATTTATTGCCTGCCGTGAAAAACCCTGCGAAACCATAAACTCTTTTTGCATTACTTTTTGTCCCACGAGAGAGAAGACCTCCATGGTCAATTTGGTTTGCCTGGCAGCATCAATTTTCAGGTCCAATGTATTGTTCACCGGATTGGCAAAACTCAACTGATCAATATCAGAATGTATCTGAGGGACGCCCAACGGTTTATTTACTGTTACTTTCAAGGTAACCGGCAGGTGATCAGAGTTCTTATACAAAGCATTCAGAATGTTGGCCGGCACTGATTTATTTTCGGGAGGGTCTGTCAATGCCTCATTAAAATGTTTGCCATCCTGCCCTACCACATGAAAACTGTTGGGAACATATTTTACTCCCTTCGTACCATTCTTGACATTGGTTGAAAGCAGAATGAAATCGAACCGGTCATCCAGTCCCCCTCCGGAAGGGCATCCGCTAGTACTGGTATGGGTACTTTGCGTCTGCACTTTGGCATAAACCGGGTTATTGTGCCAATCGCCCACTTCGTTTACCGGATCATGAAAACGGATACTGGTATCTTTATAATTGATAAAAGCCTGGAAAGCAGGTTCACTCGACGAATAAACATTGAAATCGCCCATAAGCAAATAATTCTCATTGGGATGGTGTGTGGCAATATATGCCATGGTATTTTCAGCCATAATGGCCCTTTTATTTTCATTTTCTTCCCCTGTTCCTGCTTTCAAATGCCCTACTACGCAATAGATAAAAGTTGTGTCGCCCTGGCTCAGGTTTGCCGACTTATAATACATTTTAAAAATATCGACATCACGAATATCCGTTTGGGCAACAAAATGTCCGGCTTCGCCCAGTTTGTTTTTGTTATAATAAAGTACACTCATGGTATACTGATAATCATTTTTTAACGTATCTGAAGCCATTGCATAATAATTCACTCCATCCGTATTTAATCCGTTGTCAAGTAAATAATTATGATAGTAACTATTTACGGTCATTTCGTTTACCGTAAAAATATCGGGTTTAACATAATGCACAATCAGCCCGACATAGCCTGTTTTAAGGGATACATTGTTATTGCCCGAGGTGCAGTAGCTGGTAAAATTCCCGTAATTCAGCAGGTTATATTGCAAAAAGGTAAGTGTATCCTGTGCCCTGACAACAAAGGCACTAAAAACAATCACTAAACCAAGTATAAATTTCCTCATATTTGAAACTTTTAATAAAAATTCTTTCGGTTACAAAGATACGCAATGTGATACGAATCGGGTATGGAATTATCTTAAAAACAACATTTTTAAAGAAGTTTTAAGACTTTTTCACAAAAAACAGAAAAAAAGAAATGGAGGACCGTTCAATTTAGATAGGGAGAATGAAAAACAGGAAAAATCAAAGCATTACCGATAGTTTTTTAATAGTTATAAATCTGCCTTGGTTTCCAATTTCCGGGCAACAGATACTTTCCGTTTTTTGTAATACCGCGCACCCACAAATTGTCCTAAAAAGAATGCCCCTACCAAAAAAGGATAGGTGTAAAGCTGAAATCCCAGTTTAAAATAGAAACGCATAAAGACAATCACCGGAATAGGCAAATGAACGGCAAGGAACCATTTGAGAGAGAACTTCTTTACCGAAGCCCTCCAGTAGCCCCATGGCATGTTAAAGAAAAAAGTAATAATGGTTACAATGCCCAGATTAATATATGCCTGCATAAACTTTCCCTTTTTTGATGGGCAAAATTAATAAGAAATATTCTAAATAAAGTTCAATTTCCATGATTTTCTTCTCCTGTCGCGAGAAAATCCTATAACAGCCATTTTAAAGCTTGCCTTATGAAAGAAAAGGTTATGAAAACATACCGGAATATCACTATTTTTGCGCGTTGAAAAACATTAACAAATGGACAAAAAGATAGCAATGAACCCCAATCCGGTTGTTCAGTATTTGAACAAACCGGCAGACCAATTAACCAAAGAAGACCTCATTCGTTTTATTGAGGACTATGATATACAAATGATTAATTTCCGTTATGTGGGTTGGGACGGAAGGCTCAAAACGTTGAATTTTATTATTGGCAGCCGTGAGCATCTCAACAACGTACTGACGGCCGGTGAACGGGTAGATGGATCCAGCCTTTTCCCTTTTGTGGAAGCTGCTTCCAGCGACCTGTATGTTATACCACGGTATAAAACAGCTTTTCTGGACCCTTTTTCTGAAATCCCCACCCTGAATATCCTGTGTTCCTTTTACAATAGTAAAGGAAACCCAATGGAGAGTGCACCGGAACATGTTTTAAAAAAAGCACATCAGGCTTTCAAAGATAAAACAGGCTACACATTTGAGGCTATGGGCGAACTGGAATATTATATCATCAGCGAAGCCGATGGACTGTTTAAAGCCGATGACCAAAAAGCTTATCATGAATCTTCTCCTTTTTCAAAATGGGCAGATTTTCGTACAAAAGCCATGAAACTCATCGCCGAATCGGGAGGGACCATAAAATACGGCCATTCCGAAGTTGGAAACTTTTCGCGTGATGGCATGGTTTATGAACAAAATGAAATTGAATTTCTTCCCACCAACGTGGAAGATGCCGCCGACCAGCTTGTCATTGCCAAATGGATTATCCGGACACTGGCAGCCCAGCATGGGGTTACCGTTACTTTTTCACCAAAAATAACCGTGGGAAAAGCCGGCAGCGGTCTGCATATTCACAGCCGCGTGATGAAAGAGGGCAAAAACCTGATGATTAAAAACGGGGTACTGAGCGATGTGGCCAAAACGGTAATTGCAGGCTACATGGAAATGGCACCCTCGTTAACGGCATTTGGAAACATGAACCCTACTTCCTATTTCCGGCTTGTCCCACACCAGGAAGCTCCCACCAACATTTGCTGGGGTGACCGCAACCGGTCGGTACTCGTACGGGTTCCATTGGGGTGGACACAACCAATGAACATGATCCACAAAGTCAATCCGCTGGAAAGCGCCGAAAAAACAGATTTTTCCAACAAACAAACTGTTGAAATCCGAAATGCCGACGGCTCTGCTGATGTTTATTTGCTGCTTGCAGGTATTACAGTAGCAGCACGCCACGGCTTTGAGCTGAAAGATCCATTACGGGTTGCAGAAAATACTTATGTGGATGTGGATATCTTTAAAGATGAAAAAAAAGTAAAACAAAAAAAACTGGGACAATTGCCAACATCCTGTGTGGCTTCGGCCAAAATGCTGGAAAAACAAAAATCTGTCTATACGAAATACAATGTTTTTACTGAAAACCTTTTGGATTACCTGATCGGTTACCTGAAAGATTTTCGCGATGAAAACCTGCGCGAAGAAATCAGCAACGATGAAGAAAAAGTCATGGAACTGGTAACAAAATATTTCCATTGCGGCTAAAAAAGAGCTATGGTTATTGCTTCGGTTTTCCGGAAGGCTCTTTTTCAGGGGAAATTATTCGTAATTTTACTTACCTTTGAAAGGTTAAATTATTCTTGATTTACAATCTGGCCGATATGAAAAAACGTCCTGCATACGGATTGGCTTTAAGTGGCGGGGGTGCACGGGGAATTGCCCATTTGGGTGTTTTGAAAGCATTGCAGGAAGGCGGAATTGAACCATCCGTAATTTCCGGGACAAGTATGGGTGCGCTTGTTGCCGTGGGATATGGCCTGGGTATTTCCATTGACGAAATGCTTTTACTCATCAAGAAACATATCCGGCCCATTCATATAACCAACATTGATATTCACCGGCTGGGAATTTTCAATTTGCGGAAAGTAGAACACCTTTTTCGGGAACGGGCTGCAGAAGATGACTTTAGGGCACTAAAAATACCTACTTTTCTTTCTGTTACAAACCTGAACAGTGGCCAGAACGAAATAAAATCGAAAGGAAAACTGATCGATTATGCCATTGCTTCTGCTTCCATTCCACTTCTTTACAACCCGGTAGTCATTGACGGGATATATTATGTGGATGGAGGCCTTACCAAAAACATGGCAGCCGAAATTTTAAAAGACAAATGCGACAAGCTGATTGGTGTGCATGTTAATCATATTGCAGAAAAAAAGAATTTCAAACGCATGAAAGACATTGCCTTCAGGGCATATCATCTTGCCATTTACAACACAATCCGCAACGAGCTGGGTTATTGTGATTATCTCATCGATCCGCCCGACACCCGGCGTTTTATGACCCTGGGGTTCAACAAAGCAGAGGAAATTTTCGATGTGGGCTACCAGGAAGGTGTTCAATTGGTAAAAATATTGGAAGAAGATGAAAAAGCTTCCCGCAAACCTTTTTCATTTGTGTTAAGAAGAAACCGTTCACGGACCACTAAACCCAAATCAATATAATTTTTATACGTCTTTGCAGCGATTGTTTTTATTTTTGCCGCATGATAATGATTGATGATGTATTGGTCTCTGAGGAACTGAAGAATGTTTGCTTTTCCTGCGATTTGTCGCAATGCCGGGGTGATTGCTGTGTGGAAGGCGATGCAGGTGCTCCCTTAGAAGAAGAAGAAATTTCATTTCTCGAAGAGAATCTGGAAAGAATCAAACCATATATGTCAAAGGCAGGTCTGGAAGTGGTGGAAAAAACAGGTGTATATGATTATGATGTGGATGGGGAATTTGTTACTCCACTGGTAAACGACCGGGAATGTGCTTATGTCTATTTTGAAAACGGCATTAGTTATTGTGCCTTGGAAAAGGCCTGGCTGGAAGGAAAGACAAACTTTCAAAAACCTGTCTCCTGTCACCTTTATCCGATACGATTATCGAAGCTGAAACATTACACGGCAGTCAACTACGACCGATGGGATATTTGCAAAACAGCCCTCCTGAAAGGGGAACAGGACAACATACCCCTTTACAAATATTTAAAAGTCCCCCTCATCCGAAAATTCGGCAAATCATGGTACCAGAAGCTGGTAAAGGCAATAGAAAGTTCTCCTTTAAAATAATTTTTTGACACCAGGGATCAGGCGCCCTTATTTGTACTGCCTTGCACCATGGCATCCAGGTCTTTGTCGGTATGAAACATACCGGCTTTGTCTTTTCCGACAAGTTTGATCTTGTCCAGAACTGTTCGCATGGTACTTTCCTCCTCCACCTGTTCGGTGATAAACCACTGAAGAAAATTACCGGTGGTGTAATCTTTTTTATTAGTTTTTACAAAAGTACACATGTTTTCAAAAAACCAGAAGAAGATGGCTGAAACATAAAGGCAAAAAAATTGCCCCGTTCGGGGCAATTTATTAAGCAAGGGAAAGCTGTTTATAGAGTTTTGTTAGTTTATGCGGGCTTTCAAATTTTACCAATTTAACTTTCTTCCCTTTTTCCTGGCACACAGGACAATGTTTTAGTTTAACAGGATAGATATAATGGCATTCGCTGCAATAATAATAATGAATCCTAATAGCTTTGTGCCGTTCTTTTATCAAAAGGAAAATACCATACAAAGGGGTAAGAACAATACTCAGGAGAAAGATCTTCAACCCTTCGTTGTGCCGCTCAATACCAATGGCGGTCAATAAAAATGTGATGATTAAATAAACTCCGATTGCAATAATAAGCATGGCTTTTTATTTTTGTCCGTCAGATAATATCAATTATTGTGCACTTTTTTACAAGTTGCTGCAGGACCGAGTATTATAACAAGACAGCTTTCAATGAAAAATAATTTTTCTATGTATTCAGAGAGTATTTTTCCATTATCGTAATCATGTTTTCTCCGGATAAAACATAAGGGTAAACATTATTCTTCTTATTGAAGTTGTTTAAAGTTTAAAACAAAACTCAATTATAAAGACTTGTAAAATCAGCAAATAAATATATTTTATTATTAACCCGCCTCTACACACCTCCCGAGAAAAGAATAAAGGTATTTATTTGCTGATTTACAACTTAATACATTTAAATTCACAAAGTTAACTTTAAACAACTTCATTATATAAACAAAAAACAGGCATAGCAAAACGGAAGGGAATGGCTTAATGAGAAAAATGCAAAACAGCGATTCCTTTGTTCACAGAACCGAACCATAAATCTCCGTTGGGAGATTTTAGTATAGCAGTCGTCCAGTCTGCTGCCAGGCCATTGACGGTAGTATAATTCTCAATAGAAGATCCATTATATTTGGAAACACCAAATTGGGTGCCAAACCATAAATCTCCCCGATTATCTTCGGCTATGCATTGGACTTGGTTATTTATTAGTCCGTTATCTTTTGTAAAGCTAACCTGGTTTCCAGATACATCCAGGCGTAGGGCACCGGCCATGGTGCCGAACCAAATATTATTTTTTGAATCCTGAAAAACAACAAAAACGTAATTGCCCAATGCTTTTAACGAGAGGTAAGTCGTCCAGGTACCGTTGTAAAATTTAGAAACACCATATTCCGTTCCAAACCATTTGCGGTCCTGATGATCTACCAACACGGACCGTACATGGTTGTCTACCAGTGCTTCACCTCCTACTTTTTGATAATAAGTCCATTTACTGCCATCAAACGCACAAACCCCTTTTCCGGTTCCTATCCAAACGACATTTTGGTTATCCACGGCAATAGAATAAACGTTATTCGAACTTAATCCGTTTGCTGTCGTGTAATTAACAAAAGATTGTCCATTAAATTCAGAAACGCCATAAGGCGTTCCCAACCAGATATTTCCCTGTTTATCAACGGCTATAGCAGTAATATCATGGTAAATCAATCCGCTTTTATCCTGCCAGTTGGTAAAATGCTGCCCATCAAATCTGGAAAAACCATATTTTGT
>Ga0256829_1002436_pt1 | contig 13852 bp, 13 predicted proteins | sample 131447metaG_FD_185979 | JGI IMG/M metagenome (GOLD analysis project Ga0256829, IMG submission 185979) | Hydrothermal vent microbial communities from Lau Basin, Pacific Ocean - 131-447 | ecosystem: Environmental > Aquatic > Marine > Hydrothermal vents | place: Pacific Ocean: Lau Basin | collected...
TCAAGAGAGATAAAATCCATAGATACACGACCCAATATAGGCAGGTTTTTTGTGGTCATAAAAGGCTTAGTACTATCTCCTCTTTGCCACCCATCTCCATACCCTAAGTCATAAGTAGAAACAATCATATCTCTATGAGCAGTAAAATCTCCACTATAACCTACTCTCTCACCTTTTTTAAGCCTTCTAGTTGAAATCTTTTTTGCATATAGAGATAAAACAGGTTTTAGTTTTATATTGTCAAATATAGATGATAATTCATAGTATCCGTAAGCACCTATGCCTACACGTACCAAATCTTCATTAAACTGTTTTGTTCTAAATATAGCAGCGGAGTTGTGTGAGTGAAAACGTACCTTTAGATAGCCTCTATCTTTTACTTTTCTCTTTACTGTCTCAAAGTTTTTATATTGCCAAAAAAATGTTGAACCCATCTCATCTGCACTTTTGTAGTGCGTCATTACTCCTATTAGATTTAGAGATTTTTCTTCTATGAGATTTAATGCATCATCTATCTCATCTAGTGCTATGCCATTTCGGTGCATACCTGTATCTACTTTGAGTTCTATCTTTGCACCATTTTGTGCCTTTTTTATATCATCTATGCTATTGATAGCATAGCTAAATTTCTCATGCTTTATTATATTGTCACCTAGTATGAGTATGGTGTTAAAAAATGTTTCTATCCCTTCTGCCTCATAAGTTTTGCGTACAACTGCATTTTTAATGCCAAACTCTGAAGCTAGTTTTGCCATAACTGTTAGACCATGACCGTATGCATTATCTTTTAATACAATGGCTATTTTCTCTTTTGAGCCAGTTTTTAGTGCGATTTGGTTAAGATTGTGATAGAAATTTTCTCTATTTATTTTTATAAATGCCATAGAGGAATTATATCGTAAAGGGTTGAAATGAGAGTAATGCCAGCAGAGTGGGAGAAGCAACAGTGTATAGTGATGAGTTTTCCTCATGAAGATACAGATTGGGCAGAGGGCGGGCTAAAAAGTGCTATATCTCCTTTTATACGCATAGCCCAAGCTATAGCATACAAACAAGCAGTTTATATCATCTGTAGAGATAAAGATAAAATATCTTCCATGTTTTGTAGTACACGCAATATGACTTTTATAGAGATACCCACTAACGACACATGGATACGTGATTATGGATATATCTCTATACTTGAAAATGGCAAAAAGAGACTTCTTGATTTTACTTTTGATGGCTGGGGAGGTAAATTTGAAGCCTCTCTTGACAATAGTGTAAATGCTATGTTGCACAAAAAAGGGTATATGGGCGTTACTTCTTTAGATAAGATAGATTTTGTATTGGAGGGTGGGTCTATTGAGAGCGATGGTGAGGGTACTATAATGACTACTACAAGGTGTTTATGTAACCCAAATAGAAACTATGGACTAGATAAAAAAGAGGTAGAGACTCGTTTAAAGTCCTATTTGGGTGCAAAAAGAGTGTTATGGTTAGATAGCGGTTATTTAGCAGGAGACGATACAGACTCTCATGTAGATATGTTAGCACGATTTGTAAATAAAGATACGATAGCATATATAAAGTGTGACGATAAAGAAGATGAGCATTATGAGCAGATGAAACAGATGGAAATAGAGTTAGAGACTTTTTGTAAAGCAGATGGAAAACCATACACCCTAATACCACTTCCTATGACCGATGCTATTTATAATGAAAATGGTGATAGGCTTCCATCTAGTTATGCAAATTTTCTCATTTGCAATGAAGCTATTTTGTATCCAACTTATGATGATAAGCAAGATAAGTTGGTGCATGATATATTTAAAAATTTGTTTCCAAAAAAGGAGATAATCCCCATTAACTCTCTTAAGCTTATAGAGCAAGGCGGTAGTATCCACTGTTCGACTATGCAGGTTGTATCTTAATGAAAGTAGCTTTAATACAACAGAAATATTACGGTAGTAAAGAGTCTACACTTGAAGTAAGCATAAGTAAGATAGAAGAGGCTTCAAATAATGGTGCTTCTCTTGTAGTTTTGCAAGAGCTTCATCAAACGGAGTACTTTTGCCAATGTGAAGATACTAAGTTTTTTTCTTATGCTAACAGCTTTAAAGAAGATGTAAAATTTTGGTCTAAAGTGGCTAAGAAAAACAATATTGTGCTTGTTACCTCTTTGTTTGAAAAGCGTACAGCAGGACTTTACCATAACACCTCTGTGGTTTTTGAAAAAGATGGCTCAATAGCAGGTAAGTATAGAAAAATGCATATACCAGATGACCCAGGGTTTTATGAGAAGTTTTACTTTGCTTCTGGTGATTTGGGGTTTGAACCTATTAAGACTTCTGTTGGTGTATTGGGTGTGCTTATATGTTGGGATCAGTGGTATCCTGAAGCTGCACGTATTATGACACTAAAGGGTGCAGAAATACTTATATATCCTACTGCTATTGGGTGGTTTGAAGAGGATAACAAAGAGGAGAAACAACGACAGCTTGATAGCTGGATAACCATACAACGTTCACACGCTATAGCCAATGCCATACCCGTATTAAGTTGCAATCGCACAGGCTTTGAGGCAGATAGTTCGGGTGTGATGTCTGGTATACACTTTTGGGGTAACTCTTTTATATGTGGTACTCAAGGTGAGATGTTGGCACAGGCTACAAACGAAGATGAAATCATACTATATGCAGATATATCGCATGATAGAACAAAAGAGGTAAGAGATATATGGCCATTTCTTAGAGATAGACGCATAGAGGAATACAACTGTCTATTAAAAAGATTTTGTGATGAGTAATTTTAATTTTTAGTTCTCATGATATAATGCCAAAATATATTTAAAATAAGGAACATAATGTATGATATAGAAGTTACCGTAAAAGGTGCAGCAGTAAAATACAAACTTCCAAACCCAGCTTTTTATGAAGCGTTAGGGTATGAGGGTATGAAAAATCTTATGTATAGATTTTATGATGAAATTTATGAAAGTTCTATATCTCATTTTTTTCCACAAGATGAAGATGAATTTGAAGAAGTAAAAAAGAAAAATGCACTCTTTTTCATACAGATATGTGGTGGGCCTTTGGCATACGAAAGCGATGTAAAAGATATGGATTTAAATGAGTATATAATTCGTTTTCATGATGACTTTTCCATAAACAAAAAAGCAAGGTTTGAGTGGCTAGGGTGTATGGAGACTGCACTTAGACAAACCGATGGCATTTCGCAAGAACTTAAAGATGATTTCTGGGATTACCTTGAAAAATTTTCTAAACTAACTGTAAATACCTTTGATGATGGCTCTACTTTTTACGCCTCGTATGAACCAGGAGATATCGTCCCTTAGTGTTTGTCAAGGTACCACATAAAAGCAAACATAAGCCCTGGTGTTTTAGAGATATTTTCATCGTAAATTAATGTTTTTGCTTCAGATATGGGTAGATAAATAACCTCTATCTGTTCATCGTCTATGCCTCCACCATCAGATACTTTCATACTCTCATCAACTTCAACATAGTAGAGTGTCTGTTTAGAACCTGCAAATCCTACTGAAGTGTGAAAAGATGTTATTTTTTCTATGTTTTCTACTTCAACTTTGTATCCGCACTCCTCTTCTATCTCCTCCATGGCTATTTTGGCTAAACTAAGATTTTTGTCTACAATTCCTGCACATAGCTCTATGGTCATTCCGTCATTATTGTTGAGGTAAACAGCAGGTCGAAACTGTTTTACTAATATAAAAGAATTTTTTTCAGTATGGTAGATGAGTATGGCTACAGAGTTATGTGCTTTTACGATTTCCCATGATTTAGCTTTAGCATTTTGTTCGTACGTTGCGTATGCAGTCTCTATAAACTTAGAATCTTTTAAGGGTTGCAGTTTAAAGTTTTTGATACTAATTGACATCTTCTATCCTCATGCTTGTTTTTGTGAAATTTTTCCAGATAAAAGGTTTAGCTTTTGATTTCATATATTTTAATAATTTTGCTTTATTCTTTTTTGCATTTTTAATAGTTATTTTTTTATATTTTATTGTATTTGTTACCTTATATTTGGTAAATTTTTTAAGTATTGTACCACCTATAGATTTTCTTCTTAAAACTCTCATAGGGTTAATCCATCTACCATTTCTTGTTAGACCAAAATGAAGATGTGGACCTGTACTTACTCCTGTACTTCCAACATATCCTATGATTTGCCCTCTTTTTACCCACCTACCAACTCTTACGCGTCTTCTGCTTTGATGAGCATATAAAGAGACATAGCCCCCTTTATGTCTTATCTTTACTACATTTCCATAGCCACGCATACGACCTGAAAAAATCACTTTTCCAGAATTGACTGCTAGAAGTGGAGTACCTCTTCTTGCACCAAAATCTGTCCCATGGTGAGGGCGATAACGATGCAAAATAGGGTGCCAACGTCTACGAGAAAAAGATGATGTAACTCTAGCATGACGAAGTGGCATTATGAAGCGTGATGCCTTACTTTTTGTATAAACAGGACGCACAAATGTAATTTTTTTTCTACCCTTTACTATATATGCTTGAGACTTGCTACTGCTTGTGTAGCCATATCCGTCTTCGTCTGCATAAATAAACTGTTTTTTGCCATGAGACTGAAGCATTGCTATTTTTACATGAGGCATACAATATGGTAAACCCATACGTGTTTTTTGTCCATAAGTAAAATATAGCTTATCGCCTTTTTTTAATTTTTTTGTATTTAGTGTGCCTTTAAAAAGTTGTGCTATTTTGCCTGCTAATTCAGGGTAGTGCAGTTCTTTCTTGACATCACTATGAGGGTTTGAATTTATGGTGACCACTGCACTATATTCGTTCTCTTGATAAATAATGGGGATAATATCAAAAGTATATAAACCTGTTTTGTGCGATTTTGCTATGCGTATTTGCATCTCTTCACCTATGGGGATTAAAGCTTGTTCTAATGTACCGTTACTATCTTTTAGTTCGTAAAAGGTTTTTCCTCCTTGAATTTCGGAGAGAAATTTCATATCTTCTTTTGAGATTGATTGAAGTATGTTTAGATGTATATGTCTTTCATCTATATACTCTGAAAAACTCTTCCCATTTTTCCATTTTTCTACACTTAATGTTGTTGCAAAAAGTGTATTTGTAGCCAATATACATAGCAGTACACCCTTTAAAATTTGTATTATCATATAACTTACCGTAACCTCATAAATTGAGCGTAATTATAACTGAAATAGGTTAAGTGAAGAACATCAATAAACTTTTACTATATTACTTGTATAATCAGCACAATATTACACAAAGGATAGCTATGTTTAAAATAGTTCTTATAACGCTTATGTCACTTCCTCTTGTTGCAGGGTTTTTTCCTTCAACGGTTCAAACTTCCATTAAATCTATAGACGGCAAAACAATTCATCTTAAAAAAGCTTTTTCTGCCAATGGTATGAGTGGCGTAGTTATTCACTCATATAAAAATGGTCTTGAGGCTATTATCTCTCGTATTACACAAACAAACTCCGATGGTTCTGCGACTTTACTTTCAAAAGATATTATTCATCACGATGAACTACCAACCATTAAGACTACTATGAAAGTGGGTGATAAGGTAGTAGGTGGCTACCTTTATGATAATGTACTTCTTCTTGCACCAGATGCCGATACTTATGCAAGGATTACAGAAAAATATCACAAAAAATGGGTTCACCCAGACTTGTTTGCACTCTACCTTTCCGTAATAGGAGAAAGTAAGCCAACTAAAGAAAATCTTTCCGAATTTGCAAGAAAATATCAAATTGGTCTTATAGCTATAATTCGTAAAAATTCTATTTTGTTGATGGACGCTATATCTGGCAAAATGGTTTCAAAACATATATTGTCTAATCTTCCAAAAAAAGGTAAATTTCCATTTTATATGCGTTTTGACAAAATAGATAGTGGTTGGTTTGGAGGTGAGTCCAAAGGCGATTACTATAAGATGGTAGGAGCACTTTAATGCTAGAGAAAAAGCATATTAAGCATTTTGAAACAATAGTAGGTAAAGATAATGTCTATTCTGACAAAGCACACCTTATAGCCTATTCGTACGATGCAACACGTACACGTTTTGAACCAGAAGCAGTGGTCTTCCCTAGAGATGAAGCAGATGTGTCTGACATTTTAAAATACTGCAATACCCACAATATTGTCATTACTCCACGAGGAGCTGGTTCTGGTTTTACAGGGGGTGCTTTGCCTACTAATGGAGGTATTGTCCTTGGTATGGAAAAACATATGAACAAAATACTAGAGATAGATATGGAAAATATGGTAGCAGTAGTGCAACCTGGTGTTATCAATATGGATTTACAAAAAGCTGTACAGGAAGTAGGGCTTTTTTATCCTCCAGACCCTGCTAGTGAAGAGTACTCTACATTGGGCGGAAACGTTTCTGAAAATGCTGGTGGTATGCGTGCTGCAAAATATGGTATCACTAAAGATTATGTTATGGCACTTCGTGCTGTGCGTACAAATGGAGATATTATAAGAGCAGGAAAACGTACCATTAAAGACGTAGCAGGTTATAATATAGCAGGTATGTTAATAGCTTCAGAGGGTACATTGGCAGTTCTTAGTGAAATTACATTAAAGCTAATACCTAAGCCTAAATTCACTAAAGGATATATGGGTATCTTCCCTTCTGTAGATGATGCTATGAATGCAGTATTTAAGTCGTTGGCATCAGGTGCAAACCCTGTTGCCATGGAGTTTATGGACGCATTGGTTGTACAGGCACTTAAAGAGAAATTAGGTATAGATTTACCAGCTGACGCAGGAGCTCTTCTTATAGGTGATGTAGATGGTAATGTAACTGAAGAGATAGATTTTCAACTAGAAACACTTGAAGCATCTTTTAAAGAAAATAATGCACAAGAGTTTATAATAGCTCACGATGATACACATAGAAATGAACTTTGGTATGCTAGGCGTAATGCTTCTCCATCTATTACTATATTTGGTAATAAAAAGTTAAATGAAGATATATCTGTTCCTCGTTCTATGTTGCCTAAAGCTCTAAATAACATATATGCAATAGGTGAAAAATATGGATTTAAAGTACCATGTTTCGGACACGCAGGAGATGGAAATATTCATGTTAATGTAATGGTGGTAGATGGAGCAAATGAAGAAGAACTTCATAAAGGACATCAAGCCATAGAAGAGATTTTTCAAATGGTGGTCGATATGGGTGGTACACTCTCTGGCGAACATGGCATAGGTACATCTAAAGCACCTTTTATGGGTATAGCTTTCAATGAAATGGAGATAAAACTTTTTAAAGAGATTAAAAAATCATTTGATCCAAACAATATTTTAAATCCAGGAAAAATGGGGCTACCAAACTAAGATATGAATAAACATGCACACCCTAGAATACTTTTAAAAAGCTATTATATCTTTATTAGAGATTTTTTTAAAGACCTTTTTGATAGCAAACTTGGGCATTATGCTTCAAGTTTGAGTTGGAGTACCATCTTTTCCATAATTCCTCTTTTGGTTATATTTATCTCTATTTTTACAAAAATGACACTCTTTGGTACCATCTATGAAGAGGTAAAAACATTTATATTTTCAAACCTAATGCCCACTAATTCCAAAGTAATTATGGAGTATATAAATACCTTTATAAGCAACTCCGATAAGCTAGGCTATGTGGGTGCATTCTATGTCATTTTTGCAGCTATTATGTTTTTTAAAAACTATGATTATATAGTTAACGATATCTTTGATACACCATCTCGAAATATATGGCAAGCCATAAAAACATATATGCTTTTAGTCTTTATAGTCCCTGTTTTAATGGCAAGTTCTTTTTACATCTCTTCTTTTATGCAAGGGTATTTAGACAAAAATAGCATTACAAGCATTATACATATATATAGTTTTTTGCCATACCTTATGATATGGATGATATTTTACGTCACATATCAACTATCGGCAAATATACACATAGAGGTATCAGCAGCACTCATAAGCTCTTTTATATCTTCTCTTATATGGTATGGTAGCAAAAGTGCATTTATATTTTATGTTTTACACAACAAAACTTACACTTCTGTTTATGGAAGTATATCTATTGTACTATTTTTCTTTTTGTGGATTTATATATCATGGGCTATATTTATTCATGGTCTTAAATTTTGTGATTTACTAAATAGAGATAAAGAGATAGAGTTTATTTAAAATATAAAGGTCAATACATGAACGATGAATTTTATATGAAACTAGCACTAGATAAGGCTTGGCAGTTTCAAGGATTGACATACCCAAACCCTGCTGTTGGTGCTGTTGTATCTTGTAATGGAAAGATTGTAGCTGTAGAGGCACATCAAAAAGCAGGTACTTCTCATGCAGAGGTTTTAGCACTTTTATCTGCTTATGAGACTATAAGTAGCACTAAAATAGATTTCGATAGATTTGATGCAAACTTAGCACACCAGTTTTTACTTAAGCTACCTAAAGATTTTTTTTCTAGTTGCACTATGTACGTTACGCTAGAGCCTTGTTCTCATGCTGGAAAGACTCCCTCTTGTGCATCACTGTTGGCAAAACTACATCTAAAAGAGATAATCATAGGAACAAAAGACCCCATAGTAGGCCATGATGGTGGAGCAGATATAGTTAGTAATATCACTAATGTTAAAACAGGAGTTCTTGAAAAGGAGTGCAAAGATTTACTTGAACCATTTACCATATGGCAAAGTCGTGCTTTTGTACTTTTTAAATTAGCACAAACTACTAATGCACGTGTAGGGGGAGGCTATTTGAGTTCTAAGCCTTCTTTGGTTCATGTGCATAAACTTCGCAAAGTATGTACGCAGATGCTAATAGGTGGAAATACAGTACGCGAAGATAGACCTAAGCTTGATTGTAGATTTATAGACTCTGATGCACCTGATGTTACCATATACTCAAAACAAAAGAGCTTTGATGAGACAATTCCTCTTTTTCATGTGCCAAATAGAAAAGTAGATATAAGTGATAATTTAGATTTCTTAGATAACCCATCTTTTGTTTTGGTTGAGGGGGCTAGTGGCATGCTTGAGGCTTTGAAAGATAAGATTGATATGATGTTGATTTATCAGACACCTAAGCTATCTACAAATACTTTAACCTATAATACTACTATGAATTTACAATTTCTACATACAGATAAAATAGATGTAGATATGATAATATGGAGCAAAAACCTTGGGCATTGAAAAACTTACAGATAAGCAGGAAAAACAAGAAAAGATAGTCACAATGTTTGATGATATAGCATCAACTTACGACAAAGCAAACCGTGTGTTAAGCATGGGCATAGATATACAGTGGCGTAAAAAAGGTTGCGATAAAGCTTTTGAGATACTAGGCAAACAAGAGCTAGGACAAGTAACCGATGTAGCAACAGGCACAGGTGACTTGCTTATATACTGGAAAGAGCAAGCAGAAAAAAATGCTGTAAGTATAGAAAAATATGTAGGCATAGACCCATCTGTAGGTATGTTAGAGGTTGCTCGTTCTAAAGTAGATTTTGCAGATTTTATAGAAGGTAAGGCTCAAAAACTACCTATTGACAATGAGAGTTCTGATGTGGTTTCTATATCTTATGGCATACGAAATGTAGTAGATAGAGCAGAAGCACTTCAGGAGTTCAATAGAGTATTGAAACCAAATGGCTTAGTGGTTATATTGGAGTTTACAAAACAAGAGCGTAAAGGACTAGTAGATAAAGTAGTAGATTTTGGTATGAAGCATATCTTGCCTAGAGTTGGTGGTTTCATATCTAAAAACTATGAGGCATACAGGTATCTTCCAGACTCCATAGAGGAGTTTTTAACCACCAAAATGCTAGCCAAAGAGCTTGAAGTTGCTGGATTTAAGATGAGATACACAAAGTCATTTTCCATGGGGATTAGCACACTTTTAATAGCACAGAAGTTGTAGGGTATTATCTACAAATATTTAGAATAGCAAACAGTACCTTATGGAGTTTTAATATGTCAAATATGATGAGTGTAAGCTCACTCAATACAAAAATAAAATCACTTCTTGAAGCTACTTTTATGCATACTATGGTAGAGGGTGAAGTGGCTTCAGTTACTTATCATAGTTCTGGACATTTGTATTTTTCCATTAAAGATGCTAAGAGTTCCATCAAGTGTGTAATGTGGCGTTCTTCGGTGTCTCGTATGAAGTTTCGTATAGAAAAAGGTATGCATATTGTAGTTGAGGGGTCGGTCTCTGTTTATACTCCTAGAGGTGAGTATCAGTTTCAGAGTGTACGTATAGAGCCTTATGGACAAGGTGCATTAGCACTAGCTTATGAACAGCTAAAAAAGAAGCTTAAAGACAATGGCTATTTTGATACGAAACGAAAAAAGTCTATACCTAAGCATATTAAAAAAATAGCACTCGTTACTGCTAAAGACTCTGCTGCTTTGCATGATATGCTAAAGATTATAGATAAGAGATGGAAACTTTTAGATGTGACTATTGTTGATACTTTAGTGCAAGGAGACAAAGCTGGTGTACAGATAGCCAACTCTTTAAAATATGCAGATAGCTTGGGTGTAGATGTAGTAGTGGTAGGTCGTGGTGGAGGAAGTGCAGAAGATTTATGGGCTTTTAACGAAGAGGTTGTAGCACATGCTATCTACGGTATGAAAACACCAGTAGTAAGTGCGGTTGGTCATGAAATAGATACACTTATTTCTGATTTTGTAGCAGATTTACGTGCACCTACTCCTAGTGCTGCTATGGAGATGATACTACCAGATATAGCAGAAGTACGTTATGGGCTAGACGAGATAGAGGATAGATTAAAACAAACCATTACACAACGGTTAATACAAAAAGAGACTCTTTTAACAAATCTACTTTTGAGGCTAAAACAAACTTCTCCAAAGCAGAAGATTAGAACATTAGAAAAGAATTTTAGTCAAGATTATGAAGTATTCAATCGTACCATAAGGCAAATAGTAGAAAATAAAAAAGCTAATCTTCCTCGTGCTAAAGAGTTGCTAGGGCAACAAAAAGGTTTTATATTACAAAAAAAGATACAAGCTTTTTCTCATGTTGAGACACAATTTAGGCTACATAATCCTAAGCTTAAAACAAAAGAGGGTTGGGGTGAAGTTGTGTTAGATGGCAAACGTACAGCATTAAAAAGTTTAAAAAAAGATGATATGTTTGTAGTTCAAGATGTAGATGTGAGAGTTGAAGCAAAGGTTGTATCTTTGGCTTCAATGGTGTAATTAGGTTTCCACCTACGTGGCTACGCATTCGCTACGACCACTTCGGTTTCGACTCTATAAACGTGAAGCAGTTCACGTTTATTACGAGTTTGCCTACGTGGGTCGCTTTGCTCCACCACTTCGGTTTCGAACCTATAAATGACAAACTATTGTCATTTATTTACGGTTCTCACATCATACCTGGCATTCCGCCCATTTGTGGCATGTCTGGCATAGGGGTTGGTGCTTCTGGTATGTCTGAAATGGTTGCTTCTGTTGTAAGAAGTAAAGACGATACCGAAGTAGCATTTTGAAGTGCTACACGTTCAACTTTAAGTGGGTCGATAATACCAGCTTCAAGCATATCTACATACTCTCCAGTTGCTGCGTTGAAACCATAATTGGCTTCTGTTGAGTTAGCAATCTTATCGGCAACAACACCTGCATCAAAGCCAGCATTTTGTGCTATTTGTTTCATAGGTGCAAATACCGCTCTTAAGATGATAGCTGCACCTACTGCTTCATCATCTTTTAGGTCAAGTTTTACAGCTTGACTAGCTTTTATAAGTGCTGCACCACCACCGATAACTATGCCTTCATCTACGGCAGCTTTAGTAGCTGAAAGTGCATCGTCTACACGGTCTTTTTTCTCTTTCATCTCTGTTTCTGTAGCAGCACCTACTTTTATAACTGCAACTCCACCAGAAAGTTTAGCTAGACGTTCTTGAAGTTTTTCTTTATCATATTCGCTTGTAGTGCTAGCTACTTGCGTTTTTATCTCATTGACTCTAGCTACTACTGCTTCTGGGTCACCTTTTCCATCAACTATTACAGTGTTGTCTTTGTCTATTACTACTCTTGCTGCATGACCTAAGTCTGCTAGTGTAGCTTTTTCTAGTGTAAGACCTAACTCTTCTGTTATAAGTGTAGCCCCTGTTAATATAGCAATATCTTTTAGCATCTCTTTTTTTCTATCTCCAAAACCTGGAGCTTTTACCGCTGTGATGTTTAGTGTGCCTTTTAGTTTATTTAAAACTAGAGTAGAGAGTGCTTCGCCCTCTATGTCATCTGCAACTATAAGAAGAGGGCGACCGCTTTGTTGAACTTGCTCTAGCATAGGGACTAAGTCTTTTAAGGAAGTAAGTTTGCTGTCTGTTAAGAGGATAATAGGAGACTCTAATTCGCAAGTCATTTTTTCAGTATTGGTTACAAAATAAGGAGATATATATCCTCTATCAAACTGCATACCTTCAACTACTTCAAGGTCATCGTTAATCCCTTTTGCCTCTTCTACAGTAATGACACCGTCTTTACCTACTCTATCCATAGCCTCTGCTATCAAGTCACCGATGACACTATCAGAGTTTGCAGATATTGTAGCAACTTGGGCTATCTCTTTTTTGTCTTTTACTTCTTTTGAGATTTTTTTAAGCTCTTCTATAATGGCAGCACTAGCTTTGTCCATACCACGTTTTACCTCTATAGGGTTAGCACCAGCAGTTATGTTTCTAAGACCCTCTTTGAAGATAGAGTGTGCTAGTACAGTTGCAGTTGTTGTGCCATCTCCTGCTTCATCTGCTGTGTTTGATGCTACTTCCTTTACAAGTTGAGCTCCCATGTTTTCAAGTGAATCTTGAAGTTCTATCTCACGTGCAACAGATACACCATCTTTTGTTATGTGTGGTGCTCCGTAAGATTTTTGTATAAGTACATTACGACCTCTAGGACCCATGGTTACTTTAACCGCGTCTGCTAGTTTTGTAACTCCTTCAAAGAGTCCATTTCTTGCTTTGTCTGAAAAAAATATTTCTTTTGCCATCTGTATCTCCTTTTGTTATTTTATAAGCCCTAAGACTTCTTTACTTAGTAAGATAAGGTATTCTTTACCTTCTATTACTATTTCCATTCCTGAAAAGTTTGCGAAAACTACAGTATCATTTACATTAATGCCATCTTCTATAGCGTCTGGCCCTACTGCAATTACTTTACCTTCAAGTGGTTTTTCTTTTGCAGTATCTGGAATGTACAATCCAGAAGCAGTTTGGTTTGACTGCTCCTTACGCTCTACTAATACCCTGTCCTTTAATGGTTCAAATGCCATGATGACTCCTTTAATTATTTGCTTATTTTGTAAGTCGCATTGTAGTGATTTTTTCCAAATATGTCAATAAGTTTCTTGAAAATATTTAATATATATGAGTCAAAGTGACTAAAGTATTGAGATTTTTAACAAAAAATATTTTTTGAAAATATTTTCAAGAAATTTATTGACATTAAAGTAATCGTTAGATATAATTCCGTCTCCTAACCAAATATGTCAAGGTAGCTCAGCTGGTTAGAGCGCTGGTCTCATAAGCCGGAGGTCGAGGGTTCGAGTCCCTCTCTTGACACCACTAATTCACATATCCCCATTTAAACCCTTTATATACGTGATGTGCCAACACTTATTCAGACAGGGGACGTTAAAGATTCCCAGTTAAAATAAGAATAAGCGAGGAACATATGAAACATACAAGAGAATTCAAGGAATCAGCGATACAGCTGGTTCTAAATAGTAACGAAGAGATAAAAACTATAGCCCAAGACTTAGGCATGAATGCCAAGACACTT